>Ga0326597_10007643_pt1 | contig 14670 bp, 5 predicted proteins | sample RVTome_12_FD_203789 | JGI IMG/M metagenome (GOLD analysis project Ga0326597, IMG submission 203789) | Soil microbial communities from uranium-contaminated site in the Upper Colorado River Basin, Wyoming, United States - RVT100D185 | ecosystem: Environmental > Terrestrial > Soil > Contaminated >... | reverse complement strand
GTTCTTCACAAGGATGGAATCGAGCCCTTGAAGACCCTCGCCCTGACCCTGCTGCTGGCCGCCCTCCCCGCCTCCGCCTTCTCGCAGGCCGATCGGATCGCGCTCGAGAAGGGCGATCGGATCTGCCTGCTCGGCAACGCGCTGGCCGAACGCATGCAGCATCACGGCTGGCTCGAGACCTGCATCCAGAGCCTGTTCCCCGAGCACGAACTCTCCTTCCGCAACCTCGGATTCTCGGCCGACGAACTCACCGTGTCACAACGCACCGAGGGCTTTGGCACCTGGGACGACTGGCTGACCCGCAGCCGGGCGGGGGTGATCCTGGCCTTCTTCGGCTTCAACGAATCGTTTGAGGGAGCCGCGGGCCTCGAACGGTTCCGCGCCGACCTGAACGCGTTCATCGACGCGCGCCTCGCGCACTCCTACGACGGCGAAGGCCCGCCCCGGCTGGTGCTCTGCTCCTCGATCCCGTTCGAGGACACAGGCGACCCGAACCTGCCCGACGGCAGCGCGCACAACCGGCGGATTGCACTCTACAACCAGGTGATGGCCGAGGTGGCCCGCGCCCGCGGGATTCCGTTCGTCGATCTCTTCGCTCCGTTCGCGCGGTTGTACGAAGACGCCGAGTCACCGCTCACGATCAACGGCATCCACCTGAACGAAGCCGGCGATCGGCTGCTCGCCGGCGTCCTCTGCAAGGATCTGTTTCCCGCGCGCACTCTCGCTCTCGACGCCCGCCGCCTCGAACGCCTGCGCCGGGCGGTGCTCGAGAAGAACCTGCTCTGGTTCAACCGCTACCGCGCCACCGACGGCTACAACGTCTACGGCGGGCGCTCGTCCTTGAAGTACGAGGACGACGTGACCAACTTCGAGGTGCTCCAGCGCGAGCTTCAGGCGCTCGACGCCATGGCCCGAAACCACGACAAGCGCATCTGGGCGCTGGCCTGGGGCGGCGAGCTGGAGCTTCCGTTGGACGGAGTCCCACCGCTGATCGAGGTCAAGACGAATCGTCCGGGCGACGGTCCGGGCGGCGCCCGCCGCTTCCTGGACGGCGCCGTTGCCATCGAGAAGATGACGCCCGCGCCGGGCATGCAGGTCAACCTGTTCGCCAGCGAGGGCGACTTCCCCGAGCTGGTCAATCCGGTGCAGATGTCGTTCGATCCGAAGGGCCGCCTGTGGGTGGCCTGCTGGCCCACCTATCCGCACTGGAAGCCGGATCAGCCGATGAACGACCGGCTGCTGATCCTCTCGGACGAAGACGGCGACGGGCAGGCCGACCGCTGTCAGACGTTCGCCGGCGATCTGCACAACCCGACCGGTTTCGAGTTCTGGAACGGCGGCGTCGTCGTGGCCCAGGTGCCCGATCTGCTGTTCCTGGAGGACACCGACGGCGACGACCGGGCCGACCGGCGCGAGCGGCTGCTGCATGGGCTCAGCTCGGGCGACACGCACCATTCGGCCAACAGCATGGTGCTCGGCCCGGACGGCGCGCTCTACTTCCAGGAGGGCGTCTTCCACCAGTCGCAGATCGAGACGATCCATGGTCCGGTGCGCAACCACGACGCCTGCGTCTGGCGCTTCGACCCGCGCAGCTTCCGCGTCGACCGCTACGTGCCGTACAACTTCGCCAATCCCCACGGCCACGTGTTCGACCGCTTCGGCCAGGACTTCGTGACCGACGGCACGATGAACGACAACTACTACGCGCTGCCGCTCTCCGGCTTCCTGCCGCAACCGAGGAAGCAACCGCGCGCCTTCACGTTCTTCGCGCAGCGCAGCCGCCCGGCCGCGGGCACCGAGATCCTCTCGAGCGGCGCCTTCCCCGAGGAGAACCAGGGCAACTACCTGATCGCCAACGTGATCGGCTTCCAGGGCATCTTCCAGTACCGGATCGAGGACGACGGTTCGGGCTTCACCGCGCGCGAGGTCGATCCGATCGTGTTCAGCTCGGACGAGAACTTCCGCCCCTCGGACATCGAGGTCGGCCCCGACGGCGCGCTCTACTTCCTCGACTGGCACAACCCGCTGATCGGGCACATGCAGCACCACCTGCGCGATCCGAGCCGCGACCACACGCACGGCCGCGTCTACCGGGTGACGCCGAAGGACCGCCCGCTGCTGGAGCCGGTCGAGATCGCCGGGCGGCCGATCGATGAGCTGGTCGACTTGCTTCGCTCGAAAGAGGACCGCGTGCGCTATCGGGTGCGCATCGAACTGAGCGCCCGGGATTCGAACGAAGTGATCGCCGCCGCGCGCCGGTTCGTCGAGCGGCTCGACCCCGACGACCCCGAAGACCCCGCGCACTGGCATCACCTGCTCGAGGTGCTCTGGCTGCAGCAACAGCACAACCGGCTGGATCGGGAGCTGCTCGACCGCCTGCTGGCCGCGCCCGACAGAAGAGTCCGGGCCGCCGCCACGCGGGTGCTGCGCTACCTGCTCGACCAGGCGGATGAACCGCTCGAGCACCTCGCGCGCCTGATCGCCGACGAGCATCCCCGGGTCCGGCTGGAGGCGCTGGTCGCCCTCAGCTTCGTGCCGCGGGCCGAGGCGGCCGAACTCGCGCTCTGCGTTCTCGACCGGCCGATGGACCGCTTCCTGGAGCACGCGCTGTCCTCCACCTTGATCGGCCTGGAAGCACACTGGCGCAAGGCGCTGTTCTCCGGCCGCCCGCTCGCGGCCGAGCACCCGGCGGGGTTGCGCCGGCTGCTGTCCTCCTTGAGCGCCGAGGAACTGCTCGAGGTCCCGCGCGGCGAGATCGTCTGCGAGGAGATCCTCGGCCGCCACGGCTCGACCCCCGCGCAGTACCTGGCGGCGCTCGACGAGCTGTCGAAGCGTCACGGCAGCAGCCCGGACCAGGAGCTGCTCGTCGCGATCTATCGCGCCGACGCCCGGACCAGCGGCCACGTCGACCACCTGCTGTCCGGCCTGTTCGCGACCGTTTCGGAGCTGTCCGCGGCGGACCGCAAACGGCTGGACGTGCCGTTGCGGGCGCTTTCCACCGCCGGCTCCCGCGAGTCGACCCGGCGGCTGGCCACGGCCGCCTGGATCAGGTCGGCGAACGCGCTCGATGCGGCCTGGCGGGAGGCCGTCGACTCGCCGGGCCGGATGTCCGACCTGCTCGATGCCGCTCCGCTGATCCGGAACGACGACGCCCGGCGCGCGCTGTTCCCGAGGGTGCTATCGCTGCTTCACGAACTGCCGGCGCCGCTGCGTTCGGATGCGCGCGGCACCCCGGGCCGCTACGTGCGCATCGAACTGCCCGGCGAGCGGCGCACGCTCACCCTGGCCGAGGTGGAGGTCTTTTCCGGCGAGGCGAACTTCGCGCCGCGCGGGACCGCGCGCCAGAGTTCGCTCGGCTCCGGCGGACAGCCCGAGCGGGCGGTCGACGGCAATCACAGTCCGCGCTGGACCGACGGCGGCCAGACCCACACCCGCGAGGATCAGCCCGACCCCTGGTGGGAACTCGATCTCGGAAGGGAACAGCCGATCGACCGGATCGTCGTCTGGAACCGCAACGAGGGGGATGGCACGCTCAGCAATCGCCTGGAAGGTTTCGTGCTGCGGGTGCTCGACGGGAAGCGCCGCACGGTCTTCCGGCAGCGCACTGGCGCGGCTCCGCTGTCGCATGAATCGTTCGACCTCGGGGATTCGGGCTCGTACCTCCGCCGGGCGGCGCTCGACGCGCTGCCCGCGCTCGCCGAGCCGAAGGCCGCGGCCGGTGCGCTGTCGCGTTGCTTCGACGAACCGGCGCTTCGCGACGCGGCGGTCGCGGCGCTACTGCGCATCCCGCCTTCGCACTGGCCGGAGGAGACTGCGCGCCAACTCGCCGGGCGGCTCCGAGAGAACCTCGAAGCGCGGCGAGGCGAGAACTTCGAGACCGAGGCGGACCGAAGGCTCCTGGCCCTGGCCGACGTCCTGATCCCGAGGCTCGCGCCGGACCTGGCCTTGCCGCTGCGCGCGGTACGCGAACAACTCGGCCCGCTGGTGCTGATCATCCGTCCGGTGCCGGATCAGATGCTCTACGACCGCGCGTCGTTCTCGGTGGCGGCCGGACGGACGGTGGAACTGCACTTCGAGAACATCGACATCATGCCGCACAACCTGCTGATCGCCGCGCCCGGCGCGCTGGCGACGGTCGGCCTGGCGGCGGAGAAGATGGCCGGCGCACCGGACGCCTGGGAGCGGAGCTTCGTGCCCGACGTCAAGGAGGTGCTCGAAGCCTCGCGCCTGCTCCGGCCGGGAGAGAGCGAGACGATGACCTTCCAGGCCCCCGAGGCACCCGGCGACTATCCCTACCTGTGCACCTTCCCGGGACACTGGATCCGGATGAACGGCGTCATGCACGTGCTGCCGGCGGGCGCCACGGCGGACGCTCTGGCCGAGATCCCGGCGCCGGTCCCGCCGCCGGAAGCGGCGCCGCTGCCCGCGATCCGTTCGTTCGTCCGGAACTGGACGGTCGCCGACCTCGCGCCGGCGCTGGACGAAGTCCCGAATCGCTCGAGCGAACGCGGCCGCAAGGTGCTGGAAGCAGCCACCTGCCTGACCTGCCACGTGGCGGGCGGAACGGGCGGCGTGCTCGGCCCGCCGCTCAACGATGCCGTGGCGCAATACGACCGCAGGGGGCTGCTCGAACAGATTCTCGAACCCTCGAAGACGCTCGCAAAGGAGTACGTCAACCAGGTCTTCATCACCAGGGACGGCCGGGTGGTCGCGGGCACCGTGGTCGAGGAAACCGGCGAGGCGGTGCTGGTGCAGAGCGACCCGTATGGCCGGGCGCCACCGGTGCGGGTGCTGTTGAAGGACGTGGCGCAGCGCACCCGTTCGGAGCTTTCCACGATGCCGCCCGGCCTGCTCTCGACCTTCCAGCAGGAGGACATCCTCGACCTGCTGGCCTACCTCGAGTCGTTGCGGACACCAAAGAAGGCGGGTGAGTAGCCGGCGGCGAGGAAGGAGGCGAGGAACCCGCGGTGGTTGGTGCCAAGGAACACCTTGAACTCCAACCTTGCCGGGGATCGCGTCTTCTTCCGAACACGGTTCCGGACGATTGGAGCTCGACATCCACTCGCTTCGGCGCACAGACGCGTTCAGCCCACCCGCAGCTCACCTTGTTATGGTGTGTATCGAACTCCCCCAGAGGCAGGCATGAACGCGGACCACGGCGGCCACGATCCAGAACTCACGCTGTTCCTGCGACGGCTGGCAGGCGGCGACGAGCGGCAGGCGGCGACGCTCATGCCGCATGTCTACGGGGAGCTCCGGGCGATCGCGGAGGGTTACCTGCGCGGCGGTCACGCGAGCCACACGCTCCAGCCCACGGCAATGGTCAACGAGGCCTATCTGCGGTTGTTCGATCGGGAGCGCCTGCAGATCAACGACCGGCAGCACTTCTTTCGCCTGGCGGCCCGGGCCATGCGGCAGCTCCTGGTCGACCATGCAAGGAAGCGGCGGAGCGAGAAGCGCGGCGGCGGCCGCCGTGACGTCACCCTGGACGAAGCCGTGGCGGCGGCCGGCGGTCTCGACGTCGATTGGATCGACCTGGACCAGGCGCTCGGCGAGCTGGCCCTCTGCGACGCGCGCCAGGCCCAGGTGGTCGAGCTGCGCTACTTCGCCGGCCTGGAGGTCGCCGACGCGGCCAAGGTGCTCGGGATCTCGGTCAGCACGGTGGAACAGGACTGGCGCAGCGCGCGCGCCTGGCTCGGCGCAAGGCTGCGCGAGCAGGAACCGTCGTGACCCGGGATCGCCATCAGCTCGCCAAGCAGCTGTTCCTGGAATGCTGTGACCTGTCCCCGGAGCCATGCGCGGCCTTCCTGACACAACGGTGCGGGCAGGATCTGCCGCTCCGGGAGGAGGTCGAGGCGATGCTCGCCTTCGACCGGCAGCAACCCGAGTTCCTGCGGCGGCCGCCCGAGCTGCCCAAGCTGCCGCCCGCGCGCCTGCCCGAGCAGATCGGCGGCTTCCGCGTGCTGGGCGTGCTCGGCGAAGGCGGGATGGGCACGGTCTACGAGGCCGAGCAGGAGCATCCCCGCCGGCGCGTGGCGCTCAAGGTCATGCGGCCCGGCCTGGCCAGCGCGTCGATGCTGCACCGCTTCGCGGGCGAGGTGGCGGCGCTCGGAAGACTGGCGCATCCGGGCATCGCGCAGATCTTCGAGGCCGGCACGTTCGACGACGGGCACGGGTCGCAACCGTACTTCGCCATGGAACGGGTGCGCGGAGTCAACCTCTCCGAGCACGCGCGGCGTCTCGAACTGGGCACGCGCGAGCGCCTGGAGCTGGTGGCCCGCGTCTGCGCGGCGGTCCATCACGCGCACACCCAGGGCATCGTGCACCGCGACCTGAAGCCGGCCAACGTGCTGGTCGACGAGCACGGCCAGCCCAAGGTGCTCGACTTCGGCGTGGCGCGCAGCCTGGACATCGACGCGCAGACCGCGACCTTCGCCACCGACGTCGGACAGATGGTCGGGACGCTGCCGTACATGAGCCCGGAACAGGTCGCGGCCGACGCCGCCGCGATCGACGCCCGCTCCGACGTCTACTCGCTGGGCGTGCTGACCTACGAGCTGCTGGCCGGACGCCTTCCGCACGACCTGCGCGGCAAGCTGATCCACGAGGCCGCGCGCATCATCCAGGAGCGCGAGCCGGCCGCGCTTTCGTCGGTCAATCCGGTGCTGCGCGGCGACCTGGAGACGATCGTCGCCAAGTGCCTGGAGAAGGAGCGTTCGCGCCGCTACCAGAGCGCGCGCGCGCTGGCCGACGACATCGAGCGCTATCTCCGCAACGAGCCGATCCAGGCGCGTCCCGCCACCCGGCTGTATCAGCTGCGCAAGTTTGCGCGCCGCAACCGGGTCCTGGTGATCGGCGCGCTTCTCGTCTTCTTCGCGCTGCTGCTCGGCCTGGCCGGCACCGGCTGGCAGGCGGTGCGGGCGCTCGACCGGCAGCGCCAGGCCGAACACGAAGCCAGCCGGGTGCGCGCGGTGCTCGACTTCTTCCTTTCCGGCATGCTGACCTCGGTCAATCCCTGGGAACAGGGCCGCGACGTGCGCATGGTCAGCGTGCTCGACCTCGCGGCGGAGCAGGCCGGAGCCGCGTTCGAGGGCGATCCGGAGCTCGAGGCGGAGATTCGCTCCAGCCTGGGCCAGATCTATCGCAACCTGGGCTTCCACCAGAAGGCCCGGCCGCATCTCGAGCGGTCGTATGAGCGCTGGCACGAACTGCGGGGACCGGATCACGCCACCACGTTGGCCGCGGGCAGCCTGCTGGGCGACCTGTTCAGGGACCTGGGCCTGCGCGACCAGTCGCTGGCTCTGCTCGAGCCCGTGCTGGCCCGCTGCCGCGCGAAGCTCGGGGCCTCGCATTCGACGACGCTGGCCTGCCTGTCCCGCACGGCCGGCCTGTATCTCGAACTGGAGCGATTCGACGACGCCGAGCGGCTGAACCGCGAAGCGCTCGAACAGCGCGTGCGCCTCTTCGGCGAGGCCGCCCCGCAGACGCTCGATTCGAAGTACGGACTCGCGCAAGCCTATCTCAGCCAGCAGCGCTTCGACGATTCGGAGCGCCTGATGCAGGAAGTGCATCAGGGGCGGCTCGCGCAACTGGGTCCGCGGCACCCGCGCACGGTCCAGGCCCTGCAGGCCCGCGCCCGCTCGCTGATGCCGCTCGGAAAGTACGAGGCCGCCGAGGAGCTCTACCGCAAGGCCCTGGCCACCCTGCGCGAAGTGCTCGGGGATGAACATCCCGACACGATCGATGCGATCAACGACCTGGCCGGCGCGGTGCACGAAGCGCACGGTCCCGGGCAGGCCGAACCGCTCAACCGCGAGGCGCTCGAGCTGGGACGCAAGGTGCTCGGTCCGGACCACCCGGGCCTGGCCGAGTTCCTGAACAACCTCGCCAGCGCGCTGGAGGAGCTGGGCCGGCTCGACGAGGCCGGCGCGATGTACGACGAGTCGCTCGAGATTCGCGAGCGCTGCTACGGCCCGAACAGCCTGCATGTGGCCAAGGCGCTCAACAACCTGGGCACCTTCCATCATCGCCGCGGGCTCACGGGAGACGCCGAGGAGTTCTACCGGCGGGCCATCGCGCTGTACCTCGATCTGTTCGGCGAGCACAACGTCGATCTGGCCACGACCCAGCTGAACCTCGGCACCCTGCTGATGCAGTCCGGGCGACTGGAGCAGGCCGGGGAATCGTATGCGGCCGGCCTGGAAGCGGTGGAGATGTCGCTGCCCGACGACCACCCGCTGCTGCCGGTCTTGCAGTCCCACTACGCCTGGTGCCTGGTCCAGCAGGAGCGGTACGAGGAGGCGGAGCCGCTCTTGCTGTCCAGCCTCGAGGGCTACCGGCGCAGACCCAAGCAGTCCGCGGACGACGTGAAGCTCGTGCTCGAGAGATTGTTGTCCCTCTACCGCGCCTGGCAACGCCCCGAGGACGCGCGCCTCTGCCAGGAGCAGCTCGATGGCTTGCAGGCGGGCGAACAGCCGTGAATCGCGGACGCCTCAGTCCGGAAGCTGGCCCGCCCGCCGTGGCTTGACGCTCCGATCGTGGAGACTTGGAAGTTGGACATGCGACCGATCACCTCCCGCGTCCGCGGCCCGTTCCTCGCGTTGCTTCTGGCGTGCGCAATGATCGTGGCGGCGGCGCTCTGGATCGGCGAGACGCCGCAACGGGTAGAGGTTGCGCCGGGCGAGGCCGGGCCGATGCCGCGCGCTGTCGTGACCGAGCCGCCGGTGGCCATCGAGCGCGAGACGGCCGTGGCTTCGACCGCGGGCGAGATCGCGGTCGAAGCGGCCGAGCGGGAGCGGGATCTGCCGGCGCCGCCGGCGCAGACGGGCAGCCTGGCGCTGCGCGTCGTGGACGCGCACACGGCGCGCGACCTGGAGGAGGTCGAGCTCCGGCTTCAGAGCGGCGAGACGCGCCTGGTGAAGGAACGCATCTCGAGCCCGATCGAGCTGCGCGTGAACCCGGGCAACTACCGCGGATCGGTGAGGGCGCGCGGCCGCGATCCGGTCGACGTGGCGGAGCTGAGCATTGCCGCCGGCCAGCGGACCGACCTGGGCGTCCTGAAGCTTCATCGCGGCAGCGCCATCCTGACCGGCCGCGTGATCTCCGCGGCCTTGCCGGGCCACGCCTATGACCTGGAGCTGTACGGGGACGGGCGCGGGCCGTGCGATCTGTGCGTCGAACCGGCGGCGGTCTGCGAAACGTGCGGATACTCCGCGGGCTCGTCGGTGCGCGCGGCCGCCCCGACGGGGGAGTTCCGGTTCGAGCGCCTGGCCGCGTTCACTTACCGGCTGGTGGCGCGCGAGCGGGAGTCCCGCGTCATCGCCATCATGGTGAAAGTCGCGCTCTCACCCGGCGAGGCGCGGCACGTCGACTTGCGGATCGATGGGGAGGGCCTGCTGCTCATCGAGCTCGTCGACGAATTCGGCGTGCCGTTCGACGGAGTCTGGCCGGAGCCACACGGCCTGGTCAGCGCGCCGATCCGGTTCCACTTCGGCGCGGCGGGCGGACCGATCGCCGAATGTGAAGTGGCCGGACTGTACGACGGCGTGGCCGAGGCTCCCTCGGCGAGCCTGGAGAACGTCAAACCGCGAGCGGGAGAGGTCGCGCCGCGGCCGGGCGATCCGCAAGGAGCCGAAGGTGCGCGCCGCATCACGCATTCTGTCTCGCCCCGGCTCTTCCCGGCCGGCTTCGAGATCGCCCGGCTGCCGGCGACCCGCATCGATGGCGGGCTCTACCGCGTCCGGGACGTCACGCGGCAGGCGGACAGCGTGGTCGCCTCATGCGGGCCGTTCTTCTCGATACCCGTGACGCTCCCGGTCGACCGCCTCGATGGACACCGGGTGCGGATCCAACTGCTCGGCCGCTGCAGCGCGCTGGACCTGCTGTCCGCGCCCGACGCCCCGCCGGAGGCGGCCGCGGTCTCGTGCACGGACTGCCATCAGCTCCCGGCGCAGGTACTGTTCAAAGATTCGTGACGGCCGGCGGCCTTTGTCGAGTTCGATCGAGGAGGGTATGCTCGACGCCGGGTGATTGGAGACACGAGCGTGCGGGAGGCTGCGGATGAAGAACATCATTCTCCTGGGCCTGGTTGCGCTGGTCATCCTCTCGGTGATCCTGATCGCCTTCAGGTTCGCATCCGACGGAATTTCCACGGATGACCCAGCGAACGTTGCCGCCCCGACCGGGACCCTTGGACCCGCGGCCCAGGCGACCCCGTCGGGCGCAGGCGAGGCGCCGGAAAGAAACGTTCAAGCCGGTGAGAGGATCGCGGAGTCTCCGGAGCCCGCAACCAGCGCGCGGCAGGCCGGCGAGACTGGAATCACCGGCCGGGTCATCGGTCCCCGCGGTCGTCCGGTGGCGGCCGCCCGGGTGACGTTTCTCACGGGATCTCGGGGGACCTGGCCCTGAGTGCATCGACGGACGCGAACGGTCGGTTCACGATCCTCGAGGTGCCTGTCGGGTACGGTTTGCTGGACGCCCGAACCGACGCCGGCTGCTTCGGCCTGAAGTCCGAAATCGCTGCCCTGGAAGGCCGCGTGCGCGACGTCGGCGATCTGCGCGTGTGGCAGGGCGGGCGCGTGCGAGGTCGGGTGGTGACGGAGGCCGGCTTGCCGATCGAGGGCGCGGAGGTCGAGGTCGGCTGGCGTTTCAACCGCCACCGAAGCGGCGCGGACGGCCGCTTCGATGCAGGCTTCGTGTTGCCGGGCCGCCGCACGATCCGCGTCGAAAAGCCGGGCTTCATCCTGGCGAACACGCTGAAGCCGGAAGTCGTGGAAGGAGAGGATCTCGTTCTGGAGTTGGTTCTGGAGACGGCCGCGCCGATCGCCGGCCAGGTCGTCGACGAATCGGGATCGGGCATCGCCGATGCATACGTCCTGCTCTCGAGAACTGATGAAGCCGGGTTGCTCATGGGCCGGGAGCATTGGAACGTCGAGACGGAAGACGATGGCTCGTTCAGCTTCCAGTGTTCACCGCAGGGAACCTACTCCCTCTCCGCGACGAAGGCTGGGTTCAGGGACGACCATCGATCCCGCATCAGCGCGGGTCCTCCGCCGGTACAGATCACCCTGCGCCGCGGCTGTCTCATCAAAGGCTACGCGGTGGACGCATCGACTGGAGCGCCGGTGGCTCTTGCACAGGCGCGCCTGCTCAGCCCCCCAAGCGATCCGCAGAGCAAGAGCGGCGCTGACTGGCGTCCAGCATGGGGCGCGATCGCCCTGGAAACGGAAGCCGACGGGGCGTTTGCGGTTCGATTCGCCCGGCAGGGAACGTTCGTTCTCGAGGGTGTGGCCGAGGGCTACCTCGCCGCGCGCTCGGACCCCGTGGAGGTGGAGTTCGACCGAATGATCGACGGTCTCGTCCTGCGGCTCCAGGCGGGACGCGGACTGCAAGTTCAGGTCAGGGACAGAGTCCTGGACGTTCCGCTGCCGGACGCGATCGTCGAGGTGTTCGAGGGGCGCGCCCGGGGCAGACGGTCGATCGCGCGCGCGGCCGGCGACAGCGCCGGCATGGCGCGGTTTCCGCCGCTGATGCCGGGCGAGTACTACGCGGAGGCCCGGCATGGCGGGTTTGCACCGGGCGGCGCCGCGACCGAGATTCGGGCCGGGGCCGCGCCCGAGCTCGTGCTCCTCGATCTTGGCCCGGGCGGGGAGATTTCGGGCCAGGTCACGAATGCCCGGGGCGAGCCCGAGCCGGGCGTCCACGCCGTGGCCAGCTCTCCGGACGGCGGTTCCTTCGAGACCGACTCCGGCTCCGACGGTTCCTATTCGATCCAGCATCTGCCCCCGGCTCGTTACGCGGTCGAGGCCGTCGACCAGCAGATGAACTGGTCGGCCTTTCGCGCCGGCGGGGATTCCGCGCGCCCGAAGTCGGAACGATTCCCCCACCTGTTGGAGGAAGGCCGGCAGGTCGTCGTGAATCTCGCCTTCGAGCGCAAGGAGACCGGGTCGCTCACGGGAACGGTCACCTTCGACGGGCAACCCGCGATCGGGATCGAGGTGGCCGCGAATCACGTGGACGCGAAAGACGGCGTGACCGAGGCCTCGTTTTCACTGCACCGGCTTGCGCGAACGGACGACCATGGCGTGTTCTCGATCCGGCGGGTTCCCGCGGGCAACTACCACTTGACGGTTCACCGGGGACGGCAGGAAGGGTATCACGGAGTGGACGTGATCATGGGAAGCGGCGAGGACCTGCGCGTCACGATCGACATCCGGCTCGGTCGGATGAAAGGCGTCGTGCTGGACGACGGCACGTCGGAGCCGGTCACTCGATTCAAGGTGACGGCCGTCCCGCAGTCGAGGATCCCCGTCCTGTCTTTCGGCTTCGAGCGACAGGGATGGACGAGCTTCAGTGGGAAGTTCGAGATTCCGAACCTCCAGCGGGGACTCTACGACGTCACCTTCGAGGCGGAGGGATACGAGTCCCTCACGGAGCATGGCGTGAACGTATCGGGCGATCAGGAGCAGGACGCTGAGCTGGCGATCCGGTTGGTCCGGAGGGGTTGAGGTCCGGTGGGCTGAACGTGATGAAATGAACCGGGTCTGTTTCATCACCTTGGATCGGTATCCTGACTGGCCGCGCCCACAGGCCCTGATCCGATCCGCCCCGGCGGAGTCGACCTTCCGGAAAGGTACGCCAACAGCATGCTCGCGCCCGCACTCCTGATCTCCTGCCTGCTGGCCCAAAGCGATGGTTTCGAGCCGATCTTCAACGGGTTCGACCTCGACGGCTGGAGTGGGGATCGCCGCTACTGGTCGGTCGAGGACGGCCTGCTGGTCGGCCGATCGACCGCCGCTCTTCCGCTCGAGGGAAACACCTACCTGTTCCTGGACGAGCCGGCCCAGGACTTCGAGCTGCTGCTCGAGTTCAGGATCGTATCCGGCAACTCCGGCGTGCAGTACCGCAGCCGGAAGCTCGCCGGGTTCGACGCCGACGGGTACCAGGCCGACCTGGAAGCCGGGCCGACCGTCACCGGCGGCCTGTACGACGTCGCAGGGCGCGGTCCACTGGCGCAGCGCGGTCAACGCGTGCTCTGCGACCGAAACGGCGGACTCACCGTCCAGGAGACCTTCGCGGACGCCGCAGAACTGCAGGCCGTCATCCGGGCCGGCGACTGGAACGAGTACCGGATCGTCGCGCGCGGGCCGCGGCTCGTGCACCAGATCAACCATCGCCTGATGGCCGACGTGACCGATCATCATCCGGAGCGCGGCACCCGCTCGGGACAGATCGCGCTCCAGCTCCACGGCGGAGCGCCCATGCGGGTGGAGTTCCGGCGGCTGCGCCTGCGGCGGTTCGAAAGCGGCCCGGATTGGATCTGGTCGCAACCCGAGGCCCGGGACGAAGAGCGCTGCGTGCTGGCGCGGAATTTCCAGGTCGAGCGCCTGCCCGAACGGGCGCGGCTCCTGATCGCGTGCGACAACCACTACACCGCGCGGCTGAACGGCGCCGTGGTGGGCCAGGGAGACGACTGGCAGCGGCCCGGCGAGCATGACGCGCGGGACGCCCTGAAGGTCGGCGACAACCTGCTGGAGGTCGAGTGTCAGAACGACGGAGGTCCCGCGGCGCTGGCCGTCCAGCTCGCGTTCTCCTCCGGAGCGGATGAGATCACCGCGCTCTCGAGCGACGCCACCTGGTGGAGCGATCAAGACGGCTCGAGAAGCCTGGCGCATTCCCTCGGAGCCTGTTCCGACGCGAGCCTGCCCTGGGCCGGCGTGTTTCCGCCCGTCGCTCCGCTTCCTCCGCCGGCGCTCACCGTGCCCTTGGGGTTCGAGGCCCGCGAGGTCTGCAGCTCGGAACCGGGCGAGGGCTCCTGGATCACCCTGGCCTTCGACCAGCAGGGCCGCATCCTCGCCGCGCGCGAGGAAGGCGGGCTGGTCCGGATCACGCTGCATCCGGACGGCGTCGGGAAGGAAGTGCTCGAACTGTTCCCCGGCCCGGCCCAGGGCCTGCTCGCCGCGCACGGCGGCCTCTACGTGAATGTCTCCTCGTCGGATCCGGAGGCCGGCGGCCTGTTCTTCTTCCCTGACGCGGACGGCGACGGCCAGTACGAATCCTCGGAGCACATCCTGAAGACGCTCTCCGACGGCGAACACGGCGCCCACGCGGTGGTGCTCGGCCCGGACGGCGCGCTCTACCTGATGGAGGGGAACATGTGTTCGCTGCCGGATGAGCTGTCCCCGCGTTCCCCCCACCGCAACTACGCCGAGGACCTGTTGCTCGAGCGCGCCTTCGATCCGAACGGCCACGCCCTCGGTATCCTCGCGCCCGGCGCCAGCGTGCTGCGGCTCGACGCCGAGCACAACGTCGAGTTGATCGCGTCCGGCCAGCGCAACCCATACGACCTGGCCTTCAACAAGGACGGCGAGCTGTTCACCTGGGATGCCGACATGGAGTGGGATATCGGCCTGCCCTGGTATCGCCCGACGCGCATCACGCACGTCGTCTCGGGCGCCGAGTTCGGCTGGAGGTCGGGGTCCGGCAAATGGCCGGCCGACTTTCCGGACTCGCTGCCGCCGGTGGTCGACATCGGCCCGGGCTCGCCGACCGGCGTGACGTTCGCCACGAACAGCGGTTTTCCGAGCCCCTGGCGGGACGCGCTGTTCGTCGGCGACTGGAGTCTGGGCCGTATCCTGGCGGTGCACCTGCAGCCGCGGGGCGCCTCGTACA
>Ga0326597_10007642_pt1 | contig 14671 bp, 8 predicted proteins | sample RVTome_12_FD_203789 | JGI IMG/M metagenome (GOLD analysis project Ga0326597, IMG submission 203789) | Soil microbial communities from uranium-contaminated site in the Upper Colorado River Basin, Wyoming, United States - RVT100D185 | ecosystem: Environmental > Terrestrial > Soil > Contaminated >... | reverse complement strand
GACACTCATTCGGAGCGCCCGGGCTGCCTCGGCTGGAGTCACGAGTGCCGGAATTTCCGCATCTGGCCACATCTGCTGCGTACGCGATCTGAAGGAAGCAATCCTCTGCAACTCCTCCTCCAAGTCGGCGACCCGCGCCTCGACCGTTTCCGCTCGACCCCCTTTGCTGTCGAGAACCGCGGCATTGAAGGCATCTCGCATATGACGAAGTTCTGCGGTCACTCGCAGGCGGAACTCCTCGCCTCTCACCAGTCCGGTCGTGGCAACGCCATCTCCGAGGAGCAATTGTCGGAGTCGCAGGTCTGCCTTGCGATACGTCTCCACCGGGCCGCTGACCGGGGTCACCATTCGATCCCTACCTACTCGAATCCACCGCCCTCACTGGCGATCTTCCGGCGCGGGCGGCGTGGTCGCTCGAACGACCTTCAACTTTATCGTCGCGGAGGGCGAAAGTATGCGAAGAGCGGTCATGCGGTCATGCGGTCGTGTCGCCTTCCCGCCAGATCGCGACACGCTGGAATCGAGGATCTCGGTGAGCCGACGCCAAACACGTACGCTCGCCCGTACGCTCGCGCAGATGCCCTCGATGTGTGACGGCTTCTCGCTTCAGGGCGTGCAGTTTACGCTCGTACGCTCGTACGCTCCGGCGTACGTGACCGGCCGGCTGTGCGCGGTGAGCGCGCAGTCCTTGGGCGAGCCAAGAGGTCTCCCCTTACGCGCGGAAGCCGACGTCGATGCGAACGACTGCGGGCTTCTCCGAGCGCTTCGTGACGACGAGCGTCCACGCCCCACCCGTCGGCGCGGCGTCGCGGGGGACGCGGACGTAGCAGAGGCGCAGCGGTGGCCGGACGCCGCAGCGGCCGAAGCGCCTCGTGGAGTCGAGGAGCAGGAGCCGCCGGCCGCCGACGGTCTCGATGCGCAAGGCGACGTCGGCTCGTCCGGGCACGACGACGTAGGCGTGGAATAGGTGGCGGCCGGCCGGCGCGGTGATCCGCACGCGAGAGGTGACGCGACCGGTCGGCATCCTCAAGCGCCGAGAGGGCGAGAGGAGGCGGAGTCGGTCGGCCTCGTGGCGTGAGGGAAGCCGCTCCACCATCGTTCGCAGCGCGGCCGCCGCCTCGGTCAACGGCTCCCAGGCGTGGAGCGAGAGCGTGTACTGAGTGCGGCGCTCGTCCCAGGTGAAGCTGAGGTGGTTCCCGAGCATCCCGCCCCTCGGAAACGGCGGCACGAGGTAGAGGGCGCCGGTGCGGCCCGCCCAGCGGGCGCGGCCGAAGGACACGGGCGCCTCGCGGTCTTGCCGCAGCACTCCATCGTGAAGCGACTCGCCGGAGGCGCCGCGCGGCACGCGGAGCGGCGCGAGCCGCTCGACGTCGCCGGCGACTACGACGACGTGCGCCATCCTCGGCGGGCGGTTGAGCCGAGGACGCCCCGGATACTCGCCCCCGCTCTCCAGGTTGAACACGTCCAGCACCGGGCCGCCTAGGCCGGCCAGCTCGACGGAGAGATGTGAGAGATAGGAGTCGACCCGCGGCACGGAGCGCGGGCAGACCGGACGCAGGAGGGCCGAGCGCTCGCAGTGCGCGAGCCGCTTCGCCGAGATCGGCGCCACAAGGGGCGAAGGCTGCTGCAGCCGCGCGGACGCCGTTCCCACGAGCGCGAGGACAAGCACGGCCAGATGGGCGAACTTCGCAGCCGCCACGTCTCAGCTACGAGCCGGCGGGCGCGAGAGGTCCCGGTGATTGGCGCTTCAGGCGGCTGCCGCCGGAAGCGAGCGACGCCTCGGGACCTTACTGTGCGCCGATGAACAGGAGAGCGAGGGTCACCGGCGGCGCCGCGCAGTCGAGTGCGCCCTTCCCAACCACCTCCAACCATCCCCCGTCAGCGAGGTCGTCGGCACGACGTTGCGCCTCAAACTCGAAGTGGCCGATGTCGCGTTCTCGCTCGTAGCCGGTGAACCGGAAGGTCAGCGCGCGGAGCCGATCGCCCCGCTCGTGCCGTCGCTGCAGGTGCTCGAGCAGTGCGCCTCGGTTGCTTCTCGCCGGCCCACCTGACGAGAACCAGACGAAGCGCGGCTCTCGCGCGAAGAGCCGATCGAGCGTGCGGAGCTCGCCTCGGTTGTATGCGCGCACGAAGGCGCCGAACGTCGCGCGCAGGGCGGCGACGTCGCAGCGGACTCCGCCCGGGGACCGGAAGGGGTCGTTCACGAGCGGGAAAAGCGCGTCGCTTGCGCGGCAGCCGCTTGCGTCACAGCTCGTTCCGCGCAGGCCGACGCGGACGCCGCCGATCCCACCCGAAGGTACTCGCAGGGTCGTCTGGAAGCGCCCTCCTCCGTCCGCGAGGCCGATCGTCGACGCGGCCCCGGTCCTGCTGAGGAGCCGGACGAACATGCCGCTGGCGCCGAACGGTCGGCGATCCCCCTGCCCGTCGGGCACGTCCACGGCCCAGCGCACCTGTATCGTCGAGCCCGGCTTCGCGTCGAGAGGCAGAGGCGTCAGGAGTCGCGCGCGAGCACCCTCCTTGCTCGCTCCTCCCGGAGCGAGCACGAGCGCGGCGAGCATGACCGCGGTGACGAACGCGGCGATCCGCACGCTGCGATTACACCTCGATCGGCGCGGGAGTTCCAGACCTGGTCAGCTGCGCCAAGTCGTCCCGGAACCTTCGCCGCCGCTTCGGGTAAGAGAGAGTTGTGAGAGCGGAAGCGTTCGTGGTTCATGGCCAGTCACGTACGCCGGAGCGTACAAGCGTAAACTGCACGCCCGGAAGCGAGAAGCAATCACACATCGAGGGCATCAGCGCGAGCGTACGGGGCCGGCGTACACGTTTTCGCGTCAGGTCACCGAGATCCTCGATTCCGACCGTGTCGCGATCTGGCGGGAAGGCGACGGGCTGCCTCCGCCACGAGCACAGCTGAAGCGCAACACCGCCGCCGGGACGAGCGCGACCGGCGGCGGGGAGCCCGATCGGCGGCGCGCCAAGCAGGACGGCGCAAGTGGACAATGACCTGCCGGCGGACGCCCCATTGTCCACCTCGGTTGTCACCCGTCGACACGCCCCTTGGAGACACCCTCGGCGCCCGGCGCGAGCCTAGAGAGCGTCCACCTCAATTACGAAAAGACCTGCACCTGGGCACTTTTCCATGCGCCAAGCACTCGGACTGCTGTGTCAGGGGGAAGGCGTTACGTCCGTCCCACGCTCCCCCGAGGCCAGCCCAAGTGACATTCGCCGGAGACGGACGTGTGTGCCGGGTTGATGTCGAGGACTTTCGCACCCGTCCCCTCGAGGCAGGCCACCTTCCCCTACCTGACCCTGCCGGTTGCCATCGGTTGCGACCGCTCGGCTCCATAAACGCTCCATACCGCCGGAGTCGACTCGACGGGAGAGACGTTTCCGTCAGGACGATCGCCGGGGGTGCCGGCGTCCGGTACGTGGCGCTCCAGAGCGCTCCGCGCCGCCTCGCACGCAGGTTCGACACCCGCCCCGCAGCGTCACGCTCGTGAGCCTGGCGCCCGTGACGCGCAGGCGCAGCGTCACGGGCGTCCCGGCCGGAACGGCGCCGCCCGGCGAGCGGTAGGCGGCGCTGAACGAGTCGTGCAGAAGCCGGACACGTGCCTCGGCCGCCGACGTGAAGGCGAGGCCGCCGAGGACCACGACGGCGGCGGCGAGCAGGGCTGTCAGTGCGAGATCAGCCCCTCGTAGTGGCTGTTGCCGCCCTCGGCGAGCGAGAACGTGCCTTGTATGCGGATGTGGCCGGTTACGCCGGCCCAGTCACCCGTGCCGCCGGTGATCGTGCACAGTGAGGCGAACGGCCCCGGCCCCGACTCGAGCTCGCCGAGGTTGTAGGCGGCCGCGTCCTGGCAGCGCACCTCGCCGCGGCTCGTCTGGAAGACGGTCTCGCCTGTCAACAGGATGACGCCGGGCGTGTCGCTCGGAACGAACCGGTGGCTGGTGAACACAAAGTCGCCGTTGATCGTTCCGCGCGCCCGCCCCGCGGTGCACATCCCGATCGGCGAGGTGCAGCCCTCGATCAGCGGCTGCGACCGCAGCGAGCCGTGCGCCTGCTTCGCGTCTTTGGACGCGAGCGCGTAGCCGCCGCCGGCCGCGGCGGCGGCGGCGGCGACCACGAGCAGAAGAATGAGTCGTCTCATCTGTCTCCCCTTTTCGAGGCCATCGTGCGGAGACTACGCCTTAAGGCATGCCGAGGCGAGCGACGCAGCCCTCGAGGAAGCTGAAGATGTAGCTCGAGGCGAACTCCGCGTGAGGGCGCGGCACGGGCCCGGCGAACCGCTCGGGGTAAGCCTCGTTGAGCCGGCGCGCGAACTCTTGCCACGGAGGTTTCGGAGCGTCACGCGCGTACACGCGCGATCACTCTCAACACACTTTCGCCTGCAAATCGGCCTTGTCTTTTTGGCTCCGATGCGTCGCGCGTGTCGTTTCTGATGTGTCCGTTTTGTGTCCGCGTGCCGTAGTCTGAGCAGGCAACTAACCACGCGCTCCTCAGCGTCGAGGCAAGTCGAGCGGAGCGGCGAGTGGCTCGTCGGCCGCCGGTAGAGCGACAGCCCCTCGTCCTGGGGCGCGATGAGTTTCGGGTGACCGTCCGTAGTACCAAGGTCGGATGGCGGAATTGGACAGCGGTCGAAAGCGTGTTCGTTCTCGGGTCAAGTGAGACGCCGCGTGCTCATGAGTTGTGAGACACGAGTTACGGCTTGATCGTCACCTGCCGCCGCGTGCACGTCCTTACACCACCCGGACGCGGCACATCGGGACACTTCGACGCTCCGGAGTCGGGCGCAATCCCTGCTCGGATGCGGATCGAGCCGCAATGACGTCGGCATACCCGACCGGCTACAGCTCGGCGACCTCGTAGCGGAGGACCCGCGTTGCTGAGCGGCTACGACGCTAAACGAGTCGGCTCGCCAAGCCCGCCCCACCCGACACTCCGCATTCGCCCAACCTGTCGCAGATTGCGGGAAGTGCGACGCCCGGATTCCGGCCTGCGAGACCCCGAGCCCAATGAGTGTGCGGCGAAGCGCGCCTCTCTCCTCAGGTCGGTGGGCTCTCATTGAGGTGCCGGTTGACGGTGCTCGACATGTCGCTATTCGGTTCTACCGGAGCGGGTTCGCGCTGCGCGCGTGACGGCATGACGGTGGTGACGGGCACCGTCACGGGGAGCGGAAAGCCCGGGCTGGACACCTCCGGCGGCGGCATAGGCCCGGTGGCAGTTTGATGGCCAAGCCCGCCGACTTCCCGCCGTACCTGCTCCAAGCTGCTCCGGTCGACCCGGACGCTCCCTGGGAGACGGTCAGCGTCTTCCACCAGTTCGCTGTCCGCGTCCGCGTGAGGCTCCGCTGCCCGCTCCCGTCGGCGTTTCGGACCCTTACTTTGGACTACCTTCGACGGGCACTCAGGTTGTCTTATCAGCTAACGGAAGTGGGCCGCTCGCACCGGCAATCTCGCTCTAGGAGGGGGTTTGCGATCTGCGCGCATCATGGTCGGTGGGTGCGACTCGCGAAAAATCGCTGGCGCGCACCTTACCTCGCCTGTGCGCTCGCCTGGAACGGGGGCGCGCCCGGTTAGCGTCGCTGCCCGAAGACGGCGGCAGCCGCAACGGCCTCGGCGACGAGGCTGAGGACGCCGATCATGAGAAGCGACAGACGAAAGTGCCGCATGCGACCAGAGATCGGTCGCGTCGAGAGCCGCCTTGAGCCGGCGGTCGCTCCTACCGTCATCTGCACTGCGGTTCCTCCCTTCGGTTCTGGCTCATAGAGATCCGTTCCCCTTGGAGTCTCCTCGACCCCGCGGACGGCGAGACGCGCGCGCAGCCCCTCCCCTGGCGCCGACACCTGCTCCTCATCGCCGCGACGAACTCCAGGTACGCGGCGAGCTCGCGTTCGAGGCGCGCGTCGCAGCACCGGCAGACCGGCCGAGTCGCCTCCTCGTCGACGAGCTCCTCGCCGCAGCTCGGGCAGAAGCCCTCCTCGAACTCCTCCAGATCGGGCTTCATCTCCACGACTGGAACGGTAGGACACGACGCGGCCGGCGCGTCAGGCGAAAGGGCTAGATCCGTCCGCCGAAAGGGCTAGGATCCGCCTCTGGTTGAAGTGGGCTGGTCGTCGTCGGGCCCGCCGGGCCGCGTGAGCAGCGCGAGGGGAGTGGAGCGGCCCTACGGGTGAGGTCGTGAGAGCGGGCTGTTGGTCGTCTCGAGGCTGCTCGAGCCCTGTGGAGGTCTTATGGCCGGCTTCGCAAGAAACTGCGACAAGGTCACCCCGACTGGCCGGCGACGGCGAAACTGAGTCGCGGTAGGCGATCTCGTAACGGCCGCTCACACTGAGCAACGTGCAGACAGTGTGACACGGGACCTGGGTGCGCGAGCTACGCGCCGGGCGCTCGGTACTGGACTTGCTCGGCCTTGCGCAGGGCATCCATCGTTTCCTCGACGGTGAGGAGGACTGTCGTTTCGAACGCGCTGAGCGCACCGCCGCCGCTAATCGCCAGCGCAACCGCGGCCATGGACACGTTGTCGGGGGCCTCCCATAGGTTGTAGCCGTCGTGTGTGCCGAAGGCGTACCAGAACCCGTGAAGCTTCCCGCCGACCGACTCGATGTACGACTGAGCGGCCTTTCGGCGGTCCTCTGGGTTGCCGATCAGCTTGGCCCAGGTCTCCGGTGTGTAGCTGAACTTCGATAGATAGAGCGGCATCGTCCCTCCCTCTCGTTCGCCGACCCGAGCGAGTCGCCGTTAGGCGTCGAAGTATGACCCGCCCGGGAAGCACACGACCACCGGTTCATCGTCACGACCAGCCTCGACCTCAGGCGCCGCGCTACGCCACAAAGTCGGCCGAGAAGCTGGTGAATCCAGAGATTTGAGCCACTCCAGGCGCTGGGATCAAGCTGCGTGTCGCAGTTCCGCCAGATCGCGACGACGGCGCGCATCGAGCAGGCGGAGGCTGAGATGCCCTGCTGTTCGACCTCGCCGAGTGTGAACCCGAGCCGTCTGGGCTAGGGGCGCTCTACAAGTGGTGGGCGAGAACCGCTTAGGCGGCCGCTCCGATGTCGTTGGCGTGCCCGTGATCGCGCGCCCGTGCAAATTCTTCCGCGTCGAGCTGATCGAAGACTTCGACGACATCGGGATCGAACTGGACTCCACGCAGCCGGTGAATCTCGTCGACTGCTCTGTCGACCGACCAGGCTTCTTTGTAGGGCCGCGTATGGGTTAGCGCGTCGAAGACGTCTGCGAGCGCGACGATACGGCCACACTGAGGAATCTCGGTTCCGCTCAACTGGCGTGGGTACCCGTTTCCGTTCCACCACTCGTGATGGGTCAGAGCGATCCGCTCTGCGAGTTGGAGAACGTCGGAGCTACTGCCCGACAGGATCTCAGCGCCGAGGGCGGCGTGCTTGTGCATCGTCTCGAGCTCCTCGGCGCTGAGCCTGCCGGGCTTGAGCAGGATCGTGTCCGAGACTCCGAGCTTGCCGATGTCGTGTAGCGGCGCCGCTTGCCGCATCAGGATGACGTCACGCTTGGGAAGGCCGAGCAGGTCGGTCAGCGCGGCTGCGGTGCGAGCGACCCGTTCCGTGTGCTCGAACGTATCGTCATCTCGATACTCGGCTGCGAGCGCGAGCCGGCGCAGGATCTCGAGCCGCGCCTCCTCGAGGTCTCGTGTCCGCTCGCTGACTTCTCGCTCGAGCATTTCCTGGTAACGGCGCACGGTCTCCTCGGCCGCCTTGCGTGCTGTGACATCGCGCGCTACGGCGATTAGCTCGTCCGCCTCGGGATCCGGGCGCGACATCCACTCGAGCCAGACGTAGGAGCCGTCGCGGTGCCGATAGCGGTTCTCGAAGCGTAGGACGGGCTCGCCGGCCTTCGTCTGCCTCTCCGCCTCGGCGATCGTCGCTTCTCGATCATCGGGATGGATGAAGTCGAGGTACGGCTGAGAGAGAAGCTCGTCTCGTTGATAGCCGAGCGTGCGCGTCCAGGCCGGGTTCAGGCGCGTGAAGAAGCCGTCGAAGTTCGCGGTACAGATGAGGTCCAGCGAGAGCTCTTCATGCCGGCTGACTCGCTCTTCGAGCGCCCGTCGCTGGTCGGCGAAATGCCCGACCAGCCCGCCCACGACGAGTAGCGCCGTCGCTTGTGAGAAGTAGCCGACCGGCCCCGTATCGATATCTCCGCGCACGTACCAGGCGGTCGTCATCCCGAGTCCGAGGAGCGCTGAGAGGAGGCCTCCCTTGAAGCCAAACCTGACGGCGCAAAGGGCAATGGGCACCGTAAAGAGGAGCAGAGGTACGTCTGCGACGTTGTCGTCGACGTAGCGCAGTGCGTAGACCGCCACGGTCGCCACGAGCGCGATCGCCACGGTCACGCGCTTCGAGAGATCGAAGAGCCCTGATCTGCGGTCCGGCCAGAGGCGCCCAGCGACGCTCCAACGTTGCATGCGTCATGTAATCGGCAGATGTCTAGTGCTGAACAACCCCTCACCTCCACACGGCTGGCCGCAATAGCTGCTCGGGACGCGCCCAGCGTCTGTCGCCCTGGCGACAACGGCGACACGGCGACATAGGGCGTGCTCAAACCGGCACGGTTGTGCGGAAAGTCGTGGTGCCGCGTGGCGACAATGACCGGCGACAACCGGCTCCGCCACCCAAACACCGATGCTTGAGCGCAGTCTGGCGCCATTTGTAGAGCCGCATTGAGGCCAGGTGTCGTCTTCTGGCGGAAACGCGACAGGCTTCCTCCAGTTCGTGTGCGTGCCCTTCGCCCGCCGGACGGCACGCTGGCCCGGGGCCGTCGCTAGCGCCCGTAAAGCCTCGGGCAGAAGTGATTCGCCCGCGCCGCGTAGGGCGATCCGCAGAGGTGGCAGTGGACGATCGTCGGGGAAGGCGCGAAGAGCGTCTGGGTTTCGAGCCCGAGGGCGCGTCGCAGCGTGCGCGGCGTTCTCATGCGGAACCTCGGCACCTTGATGGTGTGGGGCATACCCGTCACGGTTTCCTCCTCGATTGGTCGGATGACCTGCTCCATGGCCAGAAGAAACACGACGGCGGTCGACGTCCGGCATCCTCGCGGTCAACGCCGAGTCAACAGTCGCCGTCAGGCTGGCAAAGTGCTTCGTGTTACGTTCCTGCGCACTGGGAATGGATTTCAGGATCCTTGGCCCCTTGGAGGTCATCGAGGGGAACGACGCCTTGCCTCTCGGGCCTCCGAAGCAACGGGCGCTCCTGGCGTTTCTCCTTCTCAACGCCAACCATGCGGTCTCGCTCGAGCGTCTTGTGGACGAGCTGTGGGGCGATGACGTGCCCGCGAGGGCCGTCAAAGCGATCCAGACCTACGTCTCCAGGCTTCGCAAGGTTCTCCCGGACGGGGCTCTCCTCACTCGTCCCCCCGGGTACGCCCTCGAGATTCCGCTAGAGGAGCTTGACCTCCATCGCTTCCAGCGCGAGCTCTCGGAGGGGCATGAAGCCCTTGCCGGCGGGAAGCCGGCGACAGCTGCCGCGTCCCTTCGGCGGGCGCTCGAGCTCTGGCGGGGCCCAGCCCTGGCCGAGTTCGCCTCGGAGCCGTTCGCCGGGAGCGAAGGACCTCGGCTCGAGGAGCTTCGTCTCCTCGCCCTGGAAGAGCTGATCGAGGCCGACCTCGCGCTCGGTCACCACGCCGACCTCGTCGGCGAGCTCGAGTCCCTCGTCGCCCACCATCCGCTCCGCGAGCGCTTCCGCGGCCAGCTGATGCTCGCGCTGTACCGCTCCGGCCGCCAAGCGGAGGCGCTTGCTGCCTATCGGGATGCGCGCCGTCTTCTGATCGACGAGCTCGGGATCGATCCCAGCCGATCGCTCCAGGATCTCGAAAAGGCGATTCTCCAGCAGGACCTGTCTCTCGACCTGCCGTCCGAGCTTCCGGATACACCGCATTCCCTCGCCAGGGCCACGCGCGAGGAGGCTGAGAAGCTCGGCGGCTTCGTCGGACGTGAGCAGGAGCTCGGGCGGCTCCGAGATGCGCTGGACGCCGCCCTCTCCGGCCGCGGGCGGCTGGTGATGCTTTCGGGCGAGCCCGGCATCGGGAAGACGCGCACGGCGATCGAGCTAGCGGGATATGCCGAAGAGCGCGGGGCTCGCGTGCTCTGGGGGCGCTGCTACGAGCGGGAGGGAGCCCCGCCGTACTGGCCCTGGTTGCAGGCCATCCGCGCCTACGTGGATGGGCGCGACCCCGACCTCCTCCGCTCGGAGCTGCGCGACCAGGCGGCGACGGTAGCCGAGATCGTGCCCGAGGTGCGCGAGCGCCTCCCAGACCTCGAGCCGCCGCTGGTCCCGCCGGATCCCAAGGAGGCCCGCTTCCGGCTCCTGGATTCGCTGGCCTCGTTCCTGAAGCGCGCTTCGCACTCGCAGCCGCTCATGATCGTCCTGGATGACCTCCATGGGGCGGACGCAGGCTCGTTGCTGTTGCTTGAGTTCGTCGCCCGGGAGCTCGCCGAGGCGCATCTTCTGCTCATCGGCACCTACCTCGACGTGGAGCTGGCGCGGGGACACCCTCTCGCAGACACCCTGGCCGAGCTGACACGCGAGCGGCTCTTCGAGCGCGTGTCGCTGCGCGGCCTGACGGAGGAGGAGGTGGCGCGTTTCATCGAGGCGACCGTCGGTCTGCCGCCTCCCCCCGAGCTGGCTCGAGCCGTCCATAGACAGGCCGAGGGGAATCCCCTCTTCATGACGGAGGTCGTCCGACTCCTCGTTCAGGAACAGGCGCTCACCGAAGAGACGCTTGACCGGGCTCGAGACTGGAGCGTTCGCCTTCCCGAGGGCGTGAAGCAGGTGATCGGCAGACGGCTCGATCGCCTCTCGCCGGAATGCAACGAGGTGCTTCGGCTCGCCTCCGTCATCGGCCGGGAGTTCAGCCTCGGCCAGCTCTCGACGCTTGTCGACGACCTCTCTGACGACGAGCTCCTCGTGCTCCTCGAAGAAGCCCTCGCGACTCACGTGGTCGAGGAGCTGCCCGATTCGGCCGGCTCCTACCGGTTCACTCATACGCTAATTCAGGAGACGCTCGTCGAGGAGCTTTCCACGACCAGGCGCGTGCGTCTGCATGCCCGGGTCGGCGAGGCTCTGGAGGAGCTGTATGGCGAGGAGGTCGAGGCGCACGCTGCGGAGCTCGCCCACCACTTCGCCGAGGCCGAGACCGTGCTCGGCCCCCGGAAGCTCATCCGCTACTTACAGATTGCCGGCGAGCGTGCGCTTGCGGCGCACGCCTACGACGAAGGGCTGGCCTACTTCAAGCAGGCTCTCGCCGCCAAGGAAGGCCAGCCGATGGACGACGAGAGCGCGGCTCTGCTCTTCGGTCTCGCCCGCTGCGAGCTCGCGGCCGGCGAGCGGTACGACCTCGGCGAGGCTCTCGGTCACATGCGCCGGGCATTCGATCACTACGCGGAATCCGGGGATGAGCAGCGCGCAGTGGAGATCGCCGCCTACCCCTACGCGCCGCTCTACGGGTCGCTCGACGCCGCCGATCTCGCCGACCGCGCTCTTGCAATGGTCTCGCCGAGCTCTCGGGACGCCGGCCGCCTCCTCTCCACGCTCGCCTGGTTTACAGGGATGCGCGACTACGAGGGCGCCCGCCAGGCGATCCAGCGCTCGCAACGCATCGCACGTCGCCTCGGCGACGCCGCGCTGGAGCGGCGGGCGCTGGTCACCGATGCTCACGTCGACTTCTGGCACCTGCGGTGGCCAGGCTGCCTGGAGAAGAGCCTGCGCGCGATCGAGCTCGCGGTCGAGGCGGACGACCACCGGACTGAGATGGTCGCGCGGTCGCTCGCGATGCGGATGTACGCGGCTATGGGCGAGCCGAAGGAGGCCGCCGCCCACGCTGTCGGCATGCGAGAGACGGCGGAGCGATTCCGGGAGCGCTACTGGCTCGTGACCGCGCGCGTCAATCCCCTGTGGCTTGCCGTTCTGATGGGGGACTGGCAGACCGCACGCGAGCTGAGCGAGGAGGCTCTGGCGCTCCAGCCGGACGATGTGCGTAATCTCGGGAGCCGGGCTCTGCTTGAGAGCCAGGTCGGCGACTTCGCCCGCGCGGAGGGGTACGTCGACCGACTGCTGAAGGCGAGACTGCTCTCCGCGCCCAGGTTTCCAATCGAGGACGCCTACGTGGCGGGGTCCCTCCCGCTTCTCGGTTACATCACGGGCGCGGATGAGCGATTCGGCCAGGCCCAGGAGGCTGCCGAGGCCGCCCGCTCGGCAGACGTCGTTCTTCCTCTCATCGATCTGTTCGTGAGGGTGGGTCGGGGCGTCAGCTCAGTGTTGAGGAGGGATGCAGCTCACGCCGAGGAGCAGTACGCAGCCCTAGCGCCTCTGAGCGGCACAGCCCTGGTGGTGCTTTGCGTGACGGTCGATCGTCTTCTCGGGCTCCTCTCGAGGACGGCAGGCCGGCTGGAGGACGCGCTGGCGCACTTCGAGAGCGGGCTCGCCTTCTGCGAGCGGGCGGGCTACCGCCCTGAGTACGCCTGGACGGCGTACGACTACGCGGAGGCTCTGCTCGAGCGTGCGGGCCCGCGCGACCGGGAAAGAGCCGTGGAGATGCACGTCAAGGCGCTTGCCGTCGCGCAGGACCTGGGCATGGGACCGCTGATCGACCGCGTGCGTGCGGCGCAGGAGGTCTGACAGCTCTCTCGGAGACCCCGGACGTGATTCGTCGCCGGAGTGGGCCGGGTCACCTTCCTTGCCGCTCTTCTTGCGAAGGCTGGCCGCAGGGTTTCTCGCAGCTTCTGTCGCATTTCCAACAGAGGACGACGGGCTGCGGCCCCGACCGATGGCGCGCCCTTCGCTCGGGAACAAGCGGAGCCGGACGCCCGGCCCCGCTCATCGATTTCTTAGAAGTGACAGTGAATCCGGACGACCCACTTGCAGTGGAGGTGGTACACGGGCCAGCAGAACCGGAAGCCGAAGATCCGGATGCAGACCCAGTGCACCTCCCACCGGCACTCGAGCACGTAATGGAAGTGGCAGAAGGGGAAGTGCCACGGTAGGACCGGGTTCGGCAGCGCCTCGAGGTTGATGCGATCGAGCGGGCCAAGAAGCTCACGCTCCTGCAACGTCCCAATCGGGTTCTTCGTGAAGGCGTCCGCGAGCGCCTCGTTCTTCTTAAGCTCCGCGTCGAAGGCCTTCAGCGCCTTCTCCCGCTGCGAGACGTACCCGTCGAAGAACTTGAGCGCGCTCGCCCCGTCGGTGTAGGTCTCCTGGATGTGCTTCCGCGCTGCCGCCGCCGTAATCGTCTCGATCTCGAGGACGGTCGGCTTTGGTTGTGCGGGCATGTCGTTCTCCTCTCCTGTTGCCTGACCGGGGCCGGAGGCATGCCGCAGCACAACGGGCGGATCGAGCCTCAGAGCTGCCTCCGGGCTCATTCGCTTAACCACACGACACTACGCGCGGCGCGTCACGGCGCCGTCACCTAATCGGGTGATCCGTCTCGGGGAAGAGAGGCACCCCGCCAAGTCGGACGGTAAGCGGCGTGGGAACCTAGATCTGCGGGCGGCGGCTCTGGATCTCCGGGGTCGCCTCGTACAGTGCCTGTGCGGCCCGCAGGACTCGGGCCTCGCTCCACGGCGGTCCGGTGAACTGCACGCCGACCGGCATGCCCTCGCCGTCGAATCCCGCACGCAGTGCGCAGGCCGGCAGGCCGCAGAGGTCCTGCGGCGTCGTGTAGGGCATGACCAGGTCGCGGAAGCTGATCTCGCGACCGAGGTGGTCGCCCACTTCGCGCATCGCGGGAAAGGGAGGCCCGGCCGCGACGGGTGTGAGAAGCACTTCGCAGTCACGGAACACCCGCCGGAAGCCCGCCCGGGCGCGCTGCCGGTCGGCCGCCGCGGCCAGGTACTGCTCGACACTCACCTCGCGGGCCAACTCGAGCCTGCCGAGAACGTCCGGGCCGTACTCGGAGCGGCGGGCGGGGAAGAGGCCGGCACGGCGGTGCGTATCGAGCGCCTCTGCCCGCTGGATCACGCCGAAGGTCGGGTACATCAGCTTCGCCTCGGGCAGCGACACTTCGACAATGCGCGCCCCTCCGTGTTCCACGATCCGGACGGCCGCCTCGTAGACGACACGAACGTCGGGGGCGAGCTCGACGAGGTGGAGATCGGGGCAGAGGCCGACGGTGAGGCCCGCAAGCCCGCGTCTCATCTCGCCCGCAACATCACCGAGAGGGACGTCCTCGGTCGCCGGATCGGCGTCGTCGCCGCCGGCGATCGCGACGAGCGCGAGACCGGCGTCGGCGGGAGTCCGAGCCATCGGGCCCGGGTGGTCGAGCGTGCGCGCCAGCGGCCAGGCGCCTGCGAGGCTGATCCGGCCGTAGGTCGGCTTCAGCCCGACAGTGCCACAGAGGCTGGAAGGGACACGGATCGAGCCGCCGGTGTCGCTGCCGAGGGCGAGCGGGAGCTCGTCGGCGGCGAGCGCGACGGCGGAGCCGCCGCTCGAGCCGCCCGAGATTCGGTCGAGCGCCCACGGGTTGCGGGTCGAGCCCATCAGGTCGTTGACGGAGCTGATTCCCCAGGCGAACTCGTGCGTCTGGGTCTTGCCGATCAGAATCGCACCGGCTGCACGGGCACGGCGCGGCGCCTCCGCGTCAGCGGTCGGCACGTGAGCCGCGAACATCGGCGAGCCGTACGTCGTGCGAACGCCCTCGGAGTCGAAGAGGTCCTTGACCC
>Ga0326597_10007641_pt1 | contig 14672 bp, 13 predicted proteins | sample RVTome_12_FD_203789 | JGI IMG/M metagenome (GOLD analysis project Ga0326597, IMG submission 203789) | Soil microbial communities from uranium-contaminated site in the Upper Colorado River Basin, Wyoming, United States - RVT100D185 | ecosystem: Environmental > Terrestrial > Soil > Contaminated >... | reverse complement strand
CGATCGTCTCCGCGTGCCGAAAGACGCGGGCGAAGCTACCTCTCGTTTCTCGCCTCGCGTTCCACCGCCGCCGGCGCCCTTTCGGCCTTCTTCGTCACCGGCGGGGTCACCGGATTCCTCCTGTTCCTCGGCGCGCACCTGCAGACGAAGTTCGGGCTCACCGTGGGTCAGGTGGGAATGGTCTTCCTCCTGTGCGGTGTCGCCAGCCTCGTCGGAGCCTTCGGCGCTGGACGGCTTTCCGATCGCATGGGGAAACTCCGAATGACTCTCGTTTCCAGTCTGGCGCTCGCCGTCTTTCTTCTGGTGGTGCCCTACGTGGAAGGCACCGTGTTGTATGCCATGCTCGGTCTCGTCGGAGTCTCGGTCGCGGCGCGCCTCGCCCCCCTGCAGTCTCTCATCACCGAGCTCGTCGCCCCGGATTCCCGCGGGGCCTACGTCGCTCTCCGCAACACGATGTCCCAGTGCGGCAACGCGGCGGGGGCACTGGCCGCGGCTGCGCTCTACGAACGCGGGTTCCAGTACGTCTGTTTCATGACCGCGGCCTTCAGCCTCGTTGCTTTCGCGCTCCTTCTCCGGATCGAGGAGCCCCGTTGAGGCTGGTTTCGGCGCTCGTTCGACGCTGGAAGAGGATCGCTCTCGGCGTCCTCGCGGCTTTCCTGCTGTTCGCGACCATCGGGCTTCCGTACCTCCTCGCGGTCCTCATCACCCGCGCGGGAACGAGGCCCATGGACCTCGAGCTCACGTCGTCGCCCGCGGATTACGGTCTTTCCTACGAGGAAGTCACCTTCACCTCGACGGACGGCGTTGCGCTCTCGGGTTGGTATCTTCCGGGCGGCTCGCGTCAGGCGGTGGTGGCTTGCGGTCACGGTCTGTTTCGATCCCGGCGCGAGGTCCTCGACCGGGCGGCCTTTTTTCGTCAACAAGGCTACGACACACTCATCTTCGATTTTCGGAGGCATGGAAAAAGCGCCGGCGAGCGCGTGACCCTAGGCTTCCAGGAAAGGCGCGACTTCGAGGGTGCGGTCGAGTTCCTGGAAAAGCGACGGCCGGAGGCGCCGGTGGTGGTCTACGGAGTGTCCATGGGCGCGGTGGCAGCCCTCCTCGCCGCCCGAGAGACAAAGGCGGTTTCGGCCGTGGTGGCCGACAGCCCCTTCCTGAATATCGAGCACACCGTCTCTCACCACGTGAAGCTCATCTTCGGACTGCCGCGGTTTCCCTTCGCCAGCGCTCTCCTGTGGTTTCTCGAGATACGCGGCGGCTTCGATCGCGAGGACTTCGATCTCGAAGCGGCAGCCGCAGAGCTCGGAGATCGTCCGCTCCTGGTGATCGCGGGCGGTGATGACCACAGGATGCCGCCGGGCCTGCAGAAGCGAGTGGCAGAAGCCTCGAAGAGCCTTCTCAACCGGTTCGTGGTTATCGAGGGAGCGGGCCACGGCGCCGCCTACCGGGTCGCCACCACCGCTTATCAGGCGGCGCTGCTCTCGTTCCTCGAGCGAGCCGGGCTCTGACGCGCTGTCAGACCTCGTGCTCGGTCTCCGGAATTTCCGGGAGCCAAGGCTGGATGTAGTAGCCGCGGGTCTCGCTGAAGCGCTTCCTCATCACCCGGCGCCCATCGGTGGCGGGGACGTCGGGATAGTGGCCCAGGAAGACGTTCCGGATGGCGTCGTACTCCTCGAGGGGAAAATACCGCTGAACCAGGGCCGCGGTGTTGAGTAAACGGTCCCAGTACTGGAGGTCGACCCTGAGCACCGATTCCAGGGGGCGAGCCTGCGCCGGGGGCTTTTCGGAGTAGCTCCGGGCGTCGATCCAGACGGATATCTCCTGTCCCTCCACGATCTTCTCGTGGGCGTGGGTCATGTAGTACCGCCAGAGCTGGAACTCTCGAAGCGGGACGTAGCGAACGGCCGGAGCTTCGCCGGGAGAGCGAAGCATACACTTCACCATCTTGATCTTCGTCATCAGCTCCCCCAATAGCGCCTGCACTCCAGCTGTGCCCGACGTGTTGGGTCGCCACTCTGGTACTGGAAAAGTGCTGCGTGAGTATACTGACTTCACCCGAGAATGTGAAGCTTCAAGCTCGGGCTCCTGGACATGACCCTCGCCAATCAGTTGACGCTCCTCCGAATTTGCCTCGTTCCCGCGCTGGTCATTCTCGTCGTTTATGGATTTTTCGGATGGGCGCTCGTGGTGTTCTTCACCGCCGCCGTCACCGATGCGCTCGACGGTCTCTTCGCCCGGATCCGCCACGAGAGAACCCATCTGGGGACGATCCTCGATCCCCTGGCCGACAAGCTCCTGGTAACCTCGCTTCTCATCGTGCTCGCGCTTCCGAGTCCCGAGCTCGCCGTGCGGATCCCGCCTTGGATCGCCATCCTCTCGATCGGCAGGGATGCGGGAATCCTTCTCGCGGTGCTGGTGTTTCATCTTGCGGGGGTGAAGCGCAGCTTTCCGCCGAGCTTCCTCGGAAAGGCGACGACCGTGGCGCACCTGCTGACGATCCTGTGGATCCTGGGATGCAACTACGGGGGTCAGGACCATCCTCTGACCCCCGTGCTCCTGGGCGTCACGGTGGTGCTGGTGCTGGTTTCGGGGGTGCACTACCTCTATCTGGGCCAGCAGGTCGTGGCGCAGGAGACGGAGAAGGAGAGCGGCTGGTGATCGCAATCGTTCTCGTGGCTCTCGCGGTCGCCGTCCGCGCCTTCCCGCAGGGGGCCCTTCTCGACCGGGCGCTCGCGGAGCTCTGGGATTCCGAGAACGCGTCGTCGCGAGAGAAGGCCGCCGAGTCGATTGTCCGCCTCGGAGCCGATTTCGATACCATGTACCGACGCCTCGAGGAGGGCCCGCGCTACACGAAAGACGTGGAGACGGGTCTCATCGAGGAGAGCCGAAAGGGGAAAAACGGGCTCCGCCAGGAGTACGTCTTTCTCGTTCCCGAGGACTACGATCCCCAGAAGAAGTACCGGGTCTCCTTCTACCTCCACGGGGGTGTGGACCGGGCCGAGGCCTGGCGAAAGGGTGACCCCTGGTGGAGGCGATTCGATCGCTCCTACGGTTCGGAGCAGATCTCGGTCTTCCCATCGTCGTTTCGGGGCTCGCTCTGGTGGCAATCGAGCCAGATCGAGAACCTCGAAGCGATCCTCGATCGGATCAAGCGCGAGTACAACGTCGACGAGAACAGGGTGTATCTCTTCGGCGTCTCGGATGGAGGCACCGGTGCGTACTATCACGCCGGAAAGGCGCCGACGTTATGGGCCGCCATCTTTCCCTTCATCGGTCACCCGGGCGTCCTCGAGAACCCCGGGACGGGGGTCGACGGGGAGCTCTTCGTCGAGAACCTGTCGAATCGCCCGTTCTTCGTGGTCAACGGCGAGAGGGACGAGCTCTACCCGGTCGCACGGGTGAAACCTTACCTCGACGCCTTCCAGCAGGCGGGCGTCGAGATCGTCTTTCATCCGCAGCCGGGAGGCCACAATACGCGTTGGTGGAACGGCGAGCAGGCAGCGATCGACGCCTTCATCGAGAGCCATCCCCGAAATCCGCTTCCCGATCGGCTGAACTGGGAGACCGAGCGCACCGACCGCTTCGCCCGAATCGAGTGGCTTCTCATCGAAGAGCTCGAGCAGGGAGCGGCTTCAGGGAAAGTGGCTCTGGACCGAAGGGACAACCGGGTCGAGGTGGAAACCCGCGGCGTCGCCCGTTTCCGGCTGCTCTTGTCTCCGCGGCAGTTCGACCTTTCTCAGCCGATCGAGGTGGTGACGAACGGGGTCTCGTCCCACCGCGGGGCGGTGGAGCGGAGTGCTTCTACTCTCCTGCGCTGGGCCGCGCGCGACCGCGACCGCACGATGCTCTTCGCCGCCGAGCTTTCGATCGAAGTGCCGCCGAGCCGCTGAGCGTCAGGGTCGAATCTTACGCAGTGCCTCCTCCGCCGCCCATTGGACGCGCGGCATTCTCGCAAGCCCTTCCAGGATCGGTATCGCTTCCGCCGCCTCCGGGCCGATCGCGCCCAGAGCCGAAGCCGAGGCGCGCAGCACTTGCACGTCCTCGCCCGCGAGCGATGCGGCGCCTACGAGATCGGAGACGGCGGCGCGGGCCGCAGGACCGATGGCGGCGATGGCGTTCGCCGCCATCATCCTCACGTTGACATCGGGATCGCGGAGCTTGGAAGAGCTCCGGTACGCGGCGAAGTCTTTGGGCTGAAGCAGACCGGGTCGTAGATCTGGCTTTGTGCCGATGCTTCGAACGCGAGGAGAAGAAAAACTGCGGGGCTAAGGCACGATCTCATGGCGCGCCATTCTATAGTGCTCGCCTCGTTCGTCAATTTAGTGCGCTTTGGCCCCACCCCCGGCGCTTCTCGGTCCGGGACTCGCTTCGCTCGCCCTGGGCTCGGGCTGCTGGCACCGCTCGGCCGGCTCGCGCAGGGTGCCCATGCACGTTCCGGCACCCTGCCATCGGCCCGCGTGGTATGTTGCCATCGATGGGGAAAGCGGACGTGGCCATCGTGGGCGGAGGCATCATCGGCGCCTCCATCGCCTATCACCTCGCGGCGCGCGGGGTATCGGGAATCGTCGTCTTCGAGCGCGAGGAAGAGCTCGGGACCGGCTCCACCGGCAAGTGCGCCGGCGGTGTGCGCCTCCAGTTCTCGACCGCGGCGAACGTCGAGATGTCCCGCATCAGCATCGCCGCCCTCGAGCGGTTCGAACAGGAGCTGGAGCAGCCTGTCGATTTCAAGCAGAACGGCTATCTTTTCGTGCTCACCACCGAGGAGCACCTCGAGACCTTCCGCAGGAACGCGGAGAAACAGAGAGCTCTCGGAGTTCCCGTTGAAGTGATCTCGCCGGAAAACGCCCGCCGCGTCGTGGCCGAGCTCCGCATCGACGACCTCGTGGGCGCGACTTTCTGCCACGAGGACGGAATCGCGAACCCCCACGCGATCGTACAGGGCTACGCGCGAGGCGCTCGGCGTCTCGGAGCGACTTTCTTGAAATCGGCAGAAGTGACTTCGATGGAAGTCGCCTCGGGTCGCGTCGTCTCCCTCATCGCAGCCGGCGATCGTTGGGAGGTTGGGAGGGTGGTGAACGCGGCTGGACCCTGGGCGAAAGTCGTGGCCGGCTTCGCGGGGGTTCAGGTTCCCGTGGAGCCGGTGCGCCGGCAGTACTTCATCACCAAGCCACTCGAGTGGATTCCCGACAACTTTCCTCTCCTCATCGACTGGGGGACGGGGGTCTACATGCACAAGGAGAGCGGAGGGATGCTGGTGGGGGAGTCGGACCCGAAGGAGCCCCCGAGCTTCCACCAGCAGGTGGACTGGGACTTTCTCGCGACCGTCAGCGAGCACGCCATCGCCCGGATTCCACGGCTCGAGGAGGCCGAAGTCGCGACCGGGGTCGCGGGGCTCTATGAGGTTTCTCCCGACCACAACGCCATCCTCGGCGCGGTGCCGGGGATGGAGAATTTCTTCTGCGCCAACGGTTTCTCCGGACACGGCATGCAGCATGCTCCCGCCGTGGGGCTCGTTCTCGCGGAGCTCTTGACCGAAGGCAAGGCTCGCAGCGTGGATCTCGCGCCCTATGCCATCGAGCGTTTTGCGCGTCCCTCCGCCGGCGAGTACAACGTGATCTGAAGATGGGCTCCGCGATGGCGATTCCGAAGGACGTATTCCGCCAGAGGCGACAAAGGTTGCTCGATCGCCTCGGCGACGGGCTCCTCCTGCTCCCGACGGCCAAGCTCCAGCTCCGCAACGGCGACGTGTTCCATTCGTTCCGCCCCGATAGCGACTTCTACTACTTGACGGGGCTCGAGGAGCCCGAGGCGTTCCTCGCCGCGTACCGCCTGGGCCGAGGACGCCATCACGCGATTCTCTTCCTGCGGCCTCGGGACAAGGAGCGCGAGATCTGGGACGGCCCGAGGCTCGGTCCCGCCGGCGCGCGCCGGAAGCTCGGCGTCGAGGAAGCTCGTCCCGCTTCCGATCTCTACACCCGGGTAGAGGAGCTGCTCGGAGGAGGCCTCGGTCTCTTCTACCGCCTCGGCGACGACGAGACCATGGATCGCGGCCTCTCCACGGTTTTCGAGAGACTCGCGATCCGGAACTATCGCGGGAACCCGTCGGCCCATCCTCCCATCGCGGATCCGAGGCCGGCGATCGCGGAGCAAAGACTGATCAAGGACCGATACGAGATCGAGGCCCTGGAGAGGGCGGCCGCGATTGCCGCCGCCGGCCACCGCCGGGCGATGTCGGTGGCGGCGTCCGGGATGATGGAGTACGAGCTCCAGGCGGAGCTGGAGGCGGAGTTTCGACGCCGAGGCTCGAGAAGGAACGGCTACGATTCCATCGTCGCCAGCGGGGCAAACGCCTGCATCCTTCATTACGTCTCGAACTCCCGGAGGATGCGCGCGGGAGAGGCGGTGCTGGTGGACGCGGGGGCGGAAGCGGACTACTACACCGCGGACATCACCCGATGCTTTCCCGTTTCCGAGACGTTCACCGACGCCCAGGCGGAGGTCTACGGCGTGGTCCTGCGCGCGCAGAAGGCGGCCATTCGCGCGGTCGCTCCGGGAAAACTCTGGAACGCCCCCCACCGTGCCGCGGTCCGCGCCATCGTCGAGGGCTTGCTCCGTCTCCGGATTCTGAAGGGGAAGCGAAAGACCCTCATCGAGAAGGAAGCCTATCGCCGCTGGTTCATGCATGGAACGAGCCACTGGCTCGGTATGGACGTACACGATGCCGGGGGATACCTGGACAAAGGCGGCAAACCGCGCCGGCTTCGGCCGGGAATGGTGCTCACCATCGAGCCCGGGCTCTACTTCGGCGCGAAGGATCGCAGGATCTCGAAGAAGTATCGGGGCATCGGAATCCGCATCGAGGACGACGTCCTCGTCACCCGACGCGGGGCGAGAGTGCTTACAACCGCGGCGCCCAAGGAAATTCGGGACATCGAAGCGTTGAGCAGGCAAAAGAACCGACACCGCGCCGCAGGGTGAGTCTCCGGTCTCGAAGGAGCGCGCATGGGTCTAATCGAAGCCGGAGGGCAGACGCTGCAAGCTCTCGGGGCGCTCGAGTTCGAGACGGCCCTCGAGCACGTGTGCCGCGACGTGCCGACGTTCCCGCGGCGAGCCACCGCGCAGGAGATGCGCCTGGCCTTGACCGCGCGCCGGTTCGATCTGGTCTCCCACGCGGCGGTTTGCGATGACGGGAGGCTCGTCGGCATCATCCGTATCGAGGATCTCTTGCCCGCGAGCGCCAATGCCACCGCGGAATCCATCATGGATCCCGAGCCGCCAGCGGTCGTCCCCGGGCTCGATCAGGAGCAGGTGGCCTGGCAGGCGGTGAAGCACGGCGAGAGCGCCCTCGCGGTTCAGGATTCGTCGGGTCTCTTCGTGGGTTTCATCCCGCCCCAGCGTCTTCTCGAAGTCCTTCTCTGGGAGCACGACGAGGACATGTCTCGTCTGGGCGGCGTCTTGCACCGACAGACGGTGGCGCGCTCCGCGCAGGAGGAGACGACGCTGCGCCGGTTATGGCATCGGCTTCCCTGGCTCTTTGTCGGCCTCGCGGGGGCCCTGGTCGCGGCGGAGATCGTTCAGCTCTTCGAAATGGAGCTCGCGCACAGCCTGCTCCTGACGATGTTCTTGCCCGGGGTCATCTATCTTGCCGACGCCGTCGGTACCCAGACCGAGACCCTCGTGGTCCGCGGGCTGGCCCTCGGTCTCGACTTTCCTCGAATGCTGCGCAAGGAGATCTTGACCGGCTTTGGAATCGGTCTGGTCTTGGCGTCGATCTTTTTCGTGGCCGCCAGGGCGATCTGGAACGACACTCGTACGATTGGAGTCGTCTCCCTCGCTCTTTTCGCGGCCGCATGCGTGGCCTCCGCCGTCGCGATGGTGCTTCCCTGGGCCCTCGACCGCCTCGACGTCGATCCCGCCTTCGGAAGCGGCCCGCTCGCTACCGTGATCCAGGATCTTCTTTCGATCGTCATCTACTTCATGATGGCGGGGGCGATTCTCGGATGACGGGCGTGATGACCCCGAGGATCCGGAAGGACCCCACTCGCCCGCGCGTGCGGCCGAATCTCGAGGACTACGAGGCGGCGCGGAAAAGCTTCTCGTGGGAGGAGGCGAGGAAAGAGCTTTCGGGTCTACCCGGCAATCGCGGAATCAACATTGCCTACGAAGCGGTGGACCGTCACGCCGAGGGAGGCTCGGGGAACCGCGTCGCGCTCCGGTTTCTACGACTCGACGGCACGATCGAAGACAAGACGTTCGCGGAGCTGAACCGGCAGACGAACCGGTTGGCGAACGTCCTGTGCCGCCTGGGGGTGGGGGAAGGCGAGCGAGTCTTCGCCTTGAGCGGGCGCGTTCCGGAGCTCTACGTGACCGCCCTCGGAACCCTGAAGAACAAGAGCGTGTTCTGCCCTCTCTTCTCCGCCTTCGGTCCCGAGCCCATCTTCCAGAGACTTTCCCGTGGAGACGCGCGGGTGCTGGTTACCGATCGGCGCCTCTACGAAAAGAAGATCCGCCCGATTCGGGGCCGCCTCGGCGCGCTTTCTCACGTGCTTCTCGTGGACTCCGACCGTATAGGAGACGAAGCGCTCTCGTTTCCGGAGGAGATGGCGCGAAGCTCCGAGGAGTTCACCATCCCCGAGACCGATCCGGAGGACATGGCGCTCATCCATTTCACCAGCGGCACCACGGGGATGCCCAAGGGCGCGGTTCACGTGCACCAGGCCGTGGTGACCCATTGGGTGACGGCGAAGTACGCTCTCGACCTCCACCCGGAGGACGTCTACTGGTGCACCGCCGACCCGGGGTGGGTTACGGGAACGTCGTACGGGATCATCGCCCCACTTCTCATGGGAGTGACCGCGATCGTGGACGAAGGCGAGTTCGACGCGAGGCGATGGTACGAGATCCTCGAGAAGCAGAAAGTCTCCGTCTGGTACACCGCCCCCACCGCCATCCGCATGCTGATGCGATTTGGGGGAAATCCGAAGGACGAGCACGACCTCGGCTCTCTCCGGTTCGTCGCGAGCGTGGGAGAGCCGCTGAACCCGGAAGCGGTCCACTGGGGAGTCCGGGCCCTAGGTCTTCCCATTCACGACAACTGGTGGCAGACGGAGACGGGAGGGATCCTGATCGCGAACTACGCGTCGATGGACATACGCCCTGGCTCCATGGGAAAACCACTTCCTGGAATCGAGGCGGCAATCGTGCATCGGGATGAAGAGGAGATTGGACTCGTCGATGTCCCCGGGGTCGCCGGGGATCTCGCCATCCGCGCGGGGTGGCCGTCGATGTTTCGCGGCTATCTCCACGAGGAGGAGCGGTACCGCAAGTGCTTCCGCGACGGCTGGTACCTCACGGGAGACCTGGCGATGAAGGACCAGGAGGGTTATTTCCACTTCGTAGGTCGCGCCGACGACATCATCAAGACGTCGGGCCACATGGTCGGCCCGTTCGAGGTCGAGAGCGCTCTCATGGAGCACCCTCAGGTGGCGGAGGCCGGCGTCATCGGCAAGCCCGACCCGACGATCGGGCAGCTGGTGAAGGCGTTCGTGGTATTGAAGCCGACGGCGGCGCCGACGGAGGAGGTTCGGCTCGATATCCTCGGCTTTGCGCGGAAGAGGCTTGGCTCCGCCGTGGCGCCCAAGGAGATCGATTTCGTCTCGGACCTCCCGAAGACCAGGAGCGGCAAGATCATGAGGCGGCTTCTCAAGGCGCGGGAGCTGGGCCTCGACGAGGGCGACACCTCGACACTGATGGGAGCGGAGCGGTGAGTCTCGATAGAGCCCACGGGCACCACCTCTTGAAGGAGATGCTCCGCATCCGCAGACTCGAGGAGAAGTCCGCGGAGCTCTACGGCGCCATGAAGATCCGCGGATTCCTGCACCTCTGCATCGGCGAGGAGGCGGTCGCGGTCGGAGTGCTTCCCTCGATACGCCCCGAGGACGCCGTGGTCTCGACCTACCGTGAGCACGGCCACGCGCTCGCCCGTGGAATCTCGGCGCGGGCGATCCTGGCGGAGATGTATGGGAAGCAGGAAGGCTGCAGCCGGGGTCGCGGGGGCTCGATGCATCTGTTCGATCGAGCCACGCGCTTCTACGGGGGCAACGCCATCGTGGGGGGAGGGCTTCCGATCGCGGTCGGGCTCGCTCTCGCGGATCGCATGCAGAAGCGGAACAGCGTCACCTGCTGCTTCTTCGGCGAAGGCGCCGTCGCCGAGGGTGAGTTCCACGAGTCCATGAACCTCTCGGCGCTCTGGCGCCTCCCGGTGCTCTTCGCCTGCGAGAACAACCTCTACGCCATGGGGACGGCGCTCGCGCGATCGGAGTCGGTCCTGGACCTCGTATCGAAGGCCGCGAGTTACGGCATCCCGGCCGACTCGGTCGATGGCATGGACGTCCTTCAGGTGGAGGAGGCGGCTCGTGCCGCCGCCGCGAGCGTCCGAGACACGGGAATGCCGTGTTTCCTCGAGATCCGGACCTACCGGTTCCGCGCCCACTCCATGTTCGACCCCGAGCTCTACCGGAGCAAGGAAGAAGTCGAGGAGTGGAAGAAGAGGGACCCCATCGAGGGCCTCGCGCGGCTCCTCTCCGACCGGGGGCTCCTGGATGACCCCGAGCGGCGTCGGATCGAGGTCGAAGTCGAGAAAGAAATCGCCGATGCCGTGGAGTTCGCCGAGGCGGGCACTCTCGAGCCTCTCGAGGACCTGACCCGGTTCGTCCAGAGCGAGAGGAGCACCGTTCGGTGAGCCGTACCGTCACTTATCGAGAAGCGGTTCGCGAAGCGATTCGCGAGGCTCTCATCGAGGACCCGCGCGTCTTTCTCATGGGGGAGGACGTCGGGGCCTACGGCGGGTGCTTCGCCGTTTCGAAGGGCCTGCTGGAGGAGTTCGGACCGGAGAGGATCCGCGATACTCCGCTCTCGGAGTCGGTGTTCGTCGGCGCGGGAATCGGAGCGGCGCTCGGCGGGATGCGCCCCATCGTCGAGATCATGACGGTGAACTTCAGTCTCCTCGCCGCGGACCAGATCCTGAACACCGCGGCTACCTACCTCCACATGTCGGGGGGCCAGTTCAACGTGCCCCTGGTCATTCGCATGGCCACCGGTGGTGGAAAGCAGCTCGCTGCCCAACACTCGCACTCCCTCGAGGGGTGGTACGCCCATATCCCGGGCATCAAAGTGCTCTCGCCCGCGACTATCGCGGATGCGCGGGGCATGCTTCCCGCGGCGCTAGAGGATCCGGATCCGGTTCTCATCTTCGAGCACTCGAGCCTCTACAACCTCAAAGGAGAGCTTTCCCAGGATGCCGGCAAGGTGGCGATCGACCGGGCCGAGGTGAGGCGCTCGGGGAAGGACCTGACGATCATCACCTACAGCGCGAGCCTCTACAAAGCCCTCGAGGCGGCGGAGGAGCTCGCCCGCGACGGCATCGAGGCCGAGGTCATCGACCTGCGAACGCTTCGTCCCCTGGATGAAAAGACGTTTCTCGACTCCGTCGCGCGGACCCACCGGGCGCTGGTGGTGGACGAAGGCTGGCGCTCCGGAGGCCTTTCGGCGGAGATCTCCGCTCGGATCATGGAGAAAACATTCTTCGATCTCGACGGTCCGGTCGAGCGCGTCTGTTCCGCCGAAGTTCCCATGCCGTACGCGAAACACCTGGAGGATGCCGCCCTCCCTCAGAAGGAAACGGTGGTGGCGAAAGCCCGGGAAATGGTGCGCCGTGGGTGACTTTCGAATGCCGAGCCTCGGGGCGGACATGCGCGAGGGGACTCTTCTCCATTGGAAGGTGAAGCCCGGAGACCGGGTGAAGCGAGGGGACATCATCGCCGAGGTGGCCACCGACAAGGGCGACATCGAGATCGAGGTGTTCGAGGACGGAGTGGTGACGGAGATCCTCGTCGAGGCAGGACGAGAGGTTCCCGTGGGAGAGCTCATGGCGCGCATCGACGGCGGTGCCGTGGCGGTCCCGAAGCCCGAGCCCGCGCGAGTGCGGGCGACTCCGGCGGCCCGACGTCTGGCCGAAGAACGAGGGGTCGCTCTCGCTTCCGTCCGCGGAACCGGACCCGAGGGCGCGGTGACTCGCGAGGACGTGGAGAAAGCGGCGCAGACCTCGACTGCGGAGCCGAGAGAGAGACCGGCCGAGGGAGTCCGGCTGGCCATCGCCGCGGCGATGGCGCGGTCCAACCGCGAGATCCCTCACTACTACCTCGAGACCCGGATCGACATGACGCGCGCGCTCGCCCATCTCGCGGAGAAGAACCAGGCGCTCCCTCTGGAAGAGCGCCTGCTGCCCGCGGTTCTTCTTCTGAAGGCGGTGGCGCTGGGGTTGAGAGAGGTCCCGGAGCTCAACGGCTACTGGGTCGACGACTCTCTCCAGAAGAAGGACGAGATCCACATCGGTTTCGCGATCTCCCTTCGAAAGGGAGGGCTGGTGACGCCGGCCCTCCACCAAGTGGATCGGAAGTCGCTTCCCGAGATCATGGCGGGCCTGCGCGACCTCGTTCCCCGCGCCCGCGCCGGGAAGCTGCGGAGCTCCGAGCTCAGCGACGCCACGGTGACCGTCACCAACCTCGGCGATCTGGGGGTCGAGACCGTCTATGGCGTCATCTACCCCCCGCAAGTCGCCCTCGTGGGATTTGGAAAGATCCTCGAACGGCCATGGGTGGAAAATGGAATGCTCGGCGTACGGCCGGTGGTGAGCGCCACCCTCGCCGGGGATCACCGGGCCACCGACGGAGCGCGCGGCGCCGCGTTTCTCGATGCCCTCGCGCGCCGTCTTCAAGAGCCGACCGAGCTATGACCGAGGCGGAGATTCGAGGAGCGCTCGCGAAGATTCTCGCGCGCATCGCCCCGGAAGCCGACCTCGCGTCCATCGATCCCGGGGAGCCGCTCCAGCGCGCCCTGGACATAGACTCCTTCGACTTCCTCAATCTTCTGACAGCGATTCGCGATGCGCTGGGCGTGGCCATCGCCGAGTCCGAATACGGCAAGGTCGGAACGCTTCAGGGTTTGGTGGGATTTCTCGCGTCTCGGCTGGCGGATCGCCCCAGCGACTCGTCGCCGCTTTCCTGAACGACGAAGTGCCCGAAGGTGTGCAGCACCGGTGGAGTGTTCGCCGTCAGGGCGAACTCCTGTATAGTTCTGCCTGCCTGTCTCCATCAAGGTGGTATGCGCGTATTCTTGATTCATGTTCGTGACCCGCAGTTCTACGCGTTGCCCGCGAAAACGCGTGCCAAGAACGGCAACATTCGGGTAATGGGGTTCCCCCCCATTGGAATCATGTCGCTCTCCGCCGTGCTGAAGCGGGGGGGCCGCGAATGCGTCCTGTTCGACCAGGCCAATCCGGAAACCCCGAACGAGGTGATCCTGGAGGAGATCCGAAGGCAGCGTCCGGGGTTGGTCGGCTTGAGCTTTCTGAGCACCACGAGCTACCCATACGCGAAATTACTCGCCCGGAAGGTCCGGGCGGTTGAGCCAGAGGTCCGGCTGGCGTTCGGGGGGGTGTTCGCCACCTTGAACGCCGAGAGGGTGAAGCGACAGTGTCCAGAGGTCGATTTCGTGTGCCGTGGCGATGGCGAGCAATTGATTCTCGATCTCACCGAACGACTGGACGATCCGAGTGAGGTCGCCGGTATCACCTGGGCCAGGGATGGGGAAGTCGTTCACAATCTGGATCGGCCGTTGGACCGCAATCTCGACCAATGGCCCTTCCCGGACCGCGAAAGCCTCCCTTTGGATTTCGTGGAATCGATGCCTCTCGACGTCCCCGCAGTTCTCTCACTGGAACGGTTCACCACCATGCAGACGTCGCGCGGCTGCCCCTGGCCGTGCGTGTTCTGTGACATCCCCGTCTTCAGTGAGGGGAAATGGCGTTCCCGCAGCCCCGAGCACGTCATAGCGGAGCTCGAGCAGCTACAGGCCGAAGGCTATGGCTCGGTCTACTTCGTAGACGACCACTTTCTGCTTCAGCCCAAGCGGATCGAGGCCATCTGCAAGGGAATAAATGACCGTGACCTCCACGTTGAATGGGGCTGCGAAGGCCGCGTCGACTCCGTTTGCCAACACCTGTTTCCAGATATGGCAAAGGCCCACTGCCGCACGCTCATGCTAGGGGTCGAGAGCGGGAGCCAAAAGGTGCTCGACCGGCTCCAAAAGGAGCAGACGCTCGCCGAGGTCGAGGCCACGGTGACCAACGCCAAAGCGGCGGGAATCGGAATCGTGCACGGCTTCTTCGTCGTCGGCAGTCCTGACGAGACCGTCGAGGATGTACGCGCGACTTTCGACTTCGCGGCGAGGCTGGCGCTGGACACTTTCGGCTTCAACCGCCTCTGCGTCTACCGCGGGACTCCGCTTTGGAAGGAATACGTGGAGCGTGGCCTCGTGGACGACGAGCGGGATTGGTACAAATACTTCAAGTGCACCGAGATCGATCCCACCTGCCTCTCCGGCGAGACCGTGAACCGCGAGCGCACGGCCGGCTTTCGACGTCTCTTCCGCTACAAGATCAGACACTATCCGCTCCAGACCGCACGCCTGCTGTGGCGCTTTTTCCGCCATATGCGGATGCGAGACGTCATGTACCTGATCGTCAAGCCGTTTCTGGGTGCAAAGCGGGGAGCGACGAAGGCCGAGCTCGTATCACGCGCTGTCGAGCATGGCGCCTCGAAGGAAGCGGCGGC
>Ga0326597_10007640_pt1 | contig 14674 bp, 14 predicted proteins | sample RVTome_12_FD_203789 | JGI IMG/M metagenome (GOLD analysis project Ga0326597, IMG submission 203789) | Soil microbial communities from uranium-contaminated site in the Upper Colorado River Basin, Wyoming, United States - RVT100D185 | ecosystem: Environmental > Terrestrial > Soil > Contaminated >... | reverse complement strand
GAGATCCGACACCCAGTCGCAAACCCTTAAGTTCTTCACCACAAATCAGGCTGGGGGCGCGACCCCCGGTCTTCGGAGGTAGGCATGGAGGCTGAGCGACTCTGGTTGGCTGCACTGGGCCAGCTGCAAGTTGAAATGCCCAGAGCGGCCTTCGACACCTGGGTACGCGAGGCGGAGTTCCTTGCCTTCGAAGACGGGGAAATGGTGGTGGGCGTCGGCAATAGCTTCGCCCGGGATTGGCTGCAGGACCGACTGCAGGCGACGGTCAATCGGGTAGTCTCGGGAATCGCGGCTCGCACCGTGCATGTGCGCTTCGTGGTGGCGCCCGGCCAACGCCCCTCCCCGATCGAGGCACGCGCCGCGCTGGCTCCGCTCGGGAGCGAGGCCTCCGCCAGTTCCTTCAATCCGCGCTACAGCTTCGACAGTTTTGTGGTGGGAGCCAGCAATCGCCTGGCGCACGCCGCGGCCCTGGCGGTGTCGGAGAACCCTGCCAGCGCCTACAACCCGCTCTTCCTCTACGGCGGGGTCGGCCTGGGCAAGACCCATCTGCTCCACGCCGTGGGGCATGCCACCACCGCCTCCGGCCTGCGGGCCGTGTACGTCTCCTCGGAGGATTTCACCAACGAGCTCATCGATGCCATCCGCCGGCAGTCCACCGAGGGGTTCCGGCAGCGCTACCGCCGTGTCGATGTCCTGCTGATCGATGACATCCATTTCCTGGCCGGAAAGGAATCCACCCAGGAGGAGTTCTTCCACACCTTCAATGCCCTGCACGGCCAGAACAAGCAATTGGTCATCTCCTCCGACCGGCCCCCTAAGGCCTTTGTCACCCTGGAGGAACGCCTGCGTTCACGCTTTGAGTGGGGATTGACCGTCGATATCCAGACGCCGGACTTCGAAACCCGGCTGGCCATCTTGCGCTCCAAGGCCGAGCGCGCCGGATGCTCCCTGGAGCAGGAATTCCTGGAGTTGATCGCCGGGCGCTGCCAGAGCAACATCCGTGAGCTGGAGGGTGCCCTGACCCGGGTGCTGGCGCTTTCCGACCTGACCGGCCAACCGCTGAGCCACGCGCTGATCCAATCCGCGCTGGCCGAGCACCTCTACCGTACGCCGGCGCTCACCCCCGAGCGCATTATCGCCGCCGTGGCCGACCAGTTCCAGGTCGATGAAGACGAGTTGGTCGGGCCGCGCCGCAGCCGCCAGGTGGCGCTGCCCCGGCAGGTCGCCATGTATCTGCTGCGGGAAGAAACCAACGCTTCCTTGCCGGCCATCGGGGACGCTCTGGGTGGGCGGGACCACACAACGGTGCTCTACGGCTACGAGAAGATCTCCGACCTGATCGAGACCGATGACTTCCTGCGCAAGCAGGTCTCGGCCATCCGCCAATCGCTGCACGCCTGAGGCCTGAGAGCCGCGGAGCAAGCTCCTCCTCTCCGCCGCCCTCCAGGGCGGCGATTTGCTTTTGACTCCCGCAAGGTGTGAGGAGACCCGACTCGGCCGCCCATGATAAACTCGGCCTTCGGTCCGGTGGGCGCCCTGGGATTCAAGTCACGGCTGGGCTTGGTGCAATTGGCTTGGCTGTCCGCCGGCCTGGTCTGGCTGTGCGCCTGCGCTCCGGTTTCCGCCTCGCAGGCCCCCTACTCGCAGACTCCGCCGTCCGCAACCCAGGCGCCCGGCACGCAACCAGGCCGGCCAATCCCGACCGAGGACATGCGGGCTGCCGCCCCGCCGACCTCGCCGGATGCGCAGCCGCTGGCCGGCCGCCTGGAGATCACCAGCTATCACAGCCAGCTGTTGGACCAGGAACTGCCCCTCTTGGTCTACCTGCCGCCAGGGTTTGGGCAGGCGGCGCAACCGCTGCCGGTGCTGTACCTGCTGCATGGCCGGGGCTACGATGAGTGGCAGTGGGTGGATCTGGGCGCCACCCGACTGGCCACTCAGGCCATCCGGGGCGGTCTGTGGCCGACCTTTGCCATCGTCATGCCCTTTCAACCCGAGCCGCTGTTCTCCAGCAGCGACGGCGGGGCGCGCTCCTACGAGGCGGAATTCCTGGAAGGATTGATGCCGGCGGTGGAGAGCCGCTTCAATCTATTCGATCAAGGTTCCGGGCGCGCCATCGGCGGCATTTCGCGGGGAGGGGTGTGGGCGCTGGAGATCGCCTTTCGCCATCCGCAGGAGTTCTCCGGAGTGGCTGCGCTCAGCCCGGCGCTGAACCTGAACTTCGCTCGGCCACGCTACGACCCATTGTGGATCGTCCAGCAGGGGGGGCCGCTTCCGGGGCAGATCTTCCTGGCGGCGGGCGACCGCGAACAGACGATCCGAGCCTCGGCCGAACAACTCAGTCAGGCGTTGGAGCTGCAGGGCGTCCAGCATGAGTTCAGCGTCAAGCCCGGAACCCACGCTCAGGAACTGTGGACCGCCCTGCTGGAGCCGGCGCTGGGATTCCTGGTGAGGGGCTGGGCCGCACCCTAGCCGGCCACGAAGGAAGCAAGCATTGCAGCCTGAACGCCGACCTCTGTTGAACTCGCTGATGCGGTGGTTCCTGTTCACCATGGTGCTGGCCAACATCGCCAGCCACATGCACATGGCCTTGATGCCGCTGTATCTGCGCGAGCTGGGTGCCAGCGTGGGACAGGTGGGACTGGCCTTTACGGTCGCGGCGGTGGTGCCGCTGGCCCTGCAGATCCTGGGTGGCTGGATCTCCGATTCGCTGGGCCGGCTGCGAACCATCGCCCTGGGCAGCGTGGGTGGAGTGCTCTCCTACATCGCCCTGGTCCTGGCGCCCTCCTGGGAGTGGGTGCTGCTGGCCCTGGGATTGGGCTCCGTGGCTCGTTCCATGGTGGGACCCAGCTTCGGCGCGTTCATCGCCGAGCAGTCCGATGAGGCCAACCGGGGGAAAGCCTTCGGGGTGTCCGAAGGGATCTTCATGCTGGTGGCGGTGATCGGTCCGCCCTTGGGCGGGATCCTGGCCGACCGCTACGGGTTCAAACTCATGTTTCTGGCCGCCGGCCTGCTATACGGCTCGGCCGCCGTGTTGCGTTTCTGGATGGCGAATCAGGTGCGGCGGACCTCGGAAGCTTCCCCGCGGGCGCTCTCGCTGCAATCGCTGCGGGCCAGCCTGGGAACCATGTTCGGCCTGGCTCTGGCCGGTGGTTTGGTGACCTGGATTCTCGTCACCGACGGGGTACGCGACGTGGCCGGCACCCTCTCCTTCGACCTGCTGCCGCTTTACCTGCAGGAAGAGGGGGGTATGAGCGTAGAAAACGTGGGCTGGCTGACCTCCATCTTCGGCGTTGCGATGATGGCCGTCACCCTGCCTTCCGGTTGGCTGGCCGACCGCCGCGGGGAGCGCACGTCAATCGCCGCCGGATTCGTCGTGCAGGCCCTGGCGCTGTTCTTCATGCTCACCGTGCAGGGGTTTGTGGGCTTCGCCCTGGCCTGGGCGCTATTCGGCGTAGGCGTGGGATTCATGAATCCGGCCTACAACTCGCTGGTCTCCAAGGTGATCCCGGAGCGGCTGCGCGGCACTGCCTTCGGACTGCTGCAGACCAGCGTCGGCCTGTTCTCCCTGCCGGCCCCCTATATCGGTGGGCAGCTCTGGGAGCGGCTGACGCCGCAGACGCCGTTCGCCCTCACCGGGCTGGGCCTGCTGGCGGCCGCCGTCCCGGCCTGGTTGAAATTCAAGCCGAAAGAGGGAAAGACTCTCGCCGAGGAGAGCGTCAGGCCGGCCTAGCCCACGGCCAGCACGTTCTGGATGGTAGTGCGCAGCTCGCTGAAGGAGAAGGGCTTGGCCAGGAAGGCGTCCGCGCCGGCCTGAGTGGCGGCGTTGCGCTCACGCGCCAGCACCAGGGCGCTCACTACGACGGTGGGGATGTCGGCGCCGATGGGGTTGGAGCGGATGCGGCGGATCAGGGTCAGGCCATCCACTTCCGGCATCATGATGTCGGTGAGGATGATATCCGGCCGCTCCTGCCGCATGAGGTGGAGCGCCTCCTCGGCTGTTCCGGCCACTCGCACCTGGAAGTTGTGCCTGACCAGCAACTCGCGGATGATGGTGCAGTAGGCCTCATCATCGTCCACCAGCAGGATTGTGGGTGTCTCTTCGGCCATACCTGCTCACACTCCCATTGCCCAATCGTATACCCGGTTGCAGTTTCTATGCCAGCCCCGTCCGCCGCAGAGCGGGGGGATCGCTCGATACATGCGGGTGTGTTCCATGCATCCAAATGCTAGAATCGTGGCCATGCTCGAACGCCGGGACCTGCGCCGTTACGCCGTACTCTCCCTGACGGCCGCCCTGAGTACCATGGGGCTCAAGACGACCGCCTACTGGATCACGGGATCGGTCGGGCTGCTCTCCGACGCGCTGGAGTCGGGTGTCAACCTGCTGGCCGCCCTGGTGGCCCTGGCCGCGCTTACCGTGGTGGGTCAGCCTCCGGATGAAGAGCACGAGCACGGCCACGAAAAGGCGGAGTACTTCTCCAGCGGCGTAGAGGGCGGCCTGATCCTGATCGCGGCGGTAATTATCGCCGAAGAGGCTATTCAGCGCTTGCTGGCCCCCCGCTCCATCGCCCGGCTCGACCTCGGACTGAGCATCTCGGTGGTGGCCTCGCTGATCAATCTGGGCGTGGCGCAGGTGTTGCTGCGGGCCGGACGCCGGCAGCGCTCGATCGCCCTGGAGGCGGATGCCCGGCATCTCCTGTCCGACGTCTGGACCTCTGCCGCGGTGCTGTTGGGGGTCGGCCTGGTGGCGGTCACCGGCTGGCACGTCCTCGACCCGCTGGTGGCGATGGGCGCGGCGGCACTGATCGCCTGGACGGGGGTCAAGCTGGTGCGGCGATCGGCTGCCGGCCTGATGGATCCGGCGTTGCCGGAGGCGGAGGTCGGCCTGGTGCGCAGCACCCTGGAGTCCTACCGTCCGGCCGGCATCCGCTACCACGCCCTGCGCACGCGACAGTCGGGGGCTCGGAGCTTCGTGTCCTTTCACGTGCAGGTGCCGGGGGATTGGACGGTGCAGCGGGGACACAATCTGCTGGAGCAGCTGGAGGCGGAGGTCCGCCAGGCGCTCCCGCACGCCACGGTATTCACCCACATCGAGCCCCTCGAGGATCCGCTTTCCTGGCGGGACGAGGCGTTGGACCGCTCGGTCCAGGTCGCCCAACCGGACCCGGAGCCGGGGACTGGGAAGGACGAGGGGGACTAGGGCAGCTGGGCCGGCACGCCGGCCGGCAACACGCTGGGACCGCGATCGAGCTCGAGCATGGCCGGACGGGCCCTTCGCCGCAGCCAGATGGCTTGAGCCGCGGCGCCTACCGCCAGCGCGGCGACTGCCACGCTCAGCCCGTTCCATTGCCCCCATCTCACTCCGGCCAGCAGCATCGCCCCACCGACCAGCAGAAAACAGGCCACCGCTTCCGTGATGCCGCGCGTGTGACGGCTGTTGACCAGGATGCCCTGATACCAGCTGTGCAGCACGGTGAGGCCGGGAACGGGCAGCGCGATCCACAGCGCTCCGACCGCCAGGTTGGCTAGGTGGGCAGGCAGTCCGGAGAGGTCCCGGAACCAGGCCCGCGCCAGCGGCGTGGCGGCCATCAGGACCAGAGCCAGGGTGGTCCCGACCGACAATAGCTGGGTGAATCGCCTGAGCTCCTCCTGGCCGCGGGGCGTGTCGACCATGGCCACCACCACTTCGTTGTAGGCCATTCCCAGGCTGCGGAACATGAAGATCACGCCGGACACCACCGGCCAAACCGCCAGCGAATCCAGGGCCCTCGGCATGCGGCTCATGGCCGCCGCGCCCAGCGGCTGGCTGAGCAGCAGCAGCAAGGAGGTCATCGCCAGCGGAATGTAGAAGCGCAGAAAGGGCAGGAAGGCGATGGGCTCCTGCGAAGCCGGCGCCTGCTGCAGCGCACCCCGCACGACCGGTCGCACCCGCAGCCCCACGAAGACCGCTTCGCTGATGACCCCCGCCGCCACCGCGGCGGTGGCCACCACGATGCCGGGTAAGCTGCCGAGCAGGAACCCGCCTGCCAGCACCAGCCCGTCGGCGGTCAGGCGCACCATGGTGCCGACCCCCACTGTTCGGGAGTGACCGAAGCGTATGAGCACCCCCTGGTGGAAGCGCCGGTAGGCGATGGACCAGGTCCAGGGGGTCATGATGCGCAGGCCGAGCCGGGCCGGTTCGAGGATTTCCGCTGGGGCTCCGAGCAGTCCGCTGGCCACCAGGTCGTACAGCGGGGTGAAAGCGATCAACACGTGCAGGCCCGTGAGGCCGGCGCCGGCGGCCATCATGTACTTGCGCAGCCGGGCGTAGCTTTCCGCGTCACGGCTGAGGGCGGTGGAGGCAGCCAGCAGCATGATCACCGGAGATTCCACGATCAGCGCCAGGGGAAAAACCACCCCGCCGTAGGCCGCCAGGTGGATCCGCGGATCGGGAAGGCGGGCCACCACCGCGCTGAGGGCGGGCAGTTCCAGCGCCATCAATAGCCAGGAGGTAGCCAACGGCCACCAGGCGGTGAAGGCCCGGCGCAGGGAAGGCTGGCGATGCATTGAGGAAGGCTGCTTCAACCTGTTCGATCCGGCAGAAGGATGATGCTACCACCGGGAGCTGAGGCGCGACAGGAGCGGCTCTACCGGTCCGGCTGATACAATTGCCGGGTGGGCCGGGGGAGGCTCGCCGTCGAGAGAGCAGGGATGGGCGGACGGGAAGGCCGCGGCCCGAACAGCCGGCCGCAGCGATCGACCGTGAGGATGGACAAGTGACCCAAGCATCCGATCTGGAGGGTCTGTCTTTGCTAGGAAAGCCGGCCAGGCCCGGCAAGCAGTTGGAGACCTTTCCCAATCACGATCCGGACCGCGAGTATGTCGTTCGGCTAGAGAGTGACGAGTTCACCTGTCTGTGCCCCGCCACCGGCCAGCCGGATTTCGCCACCATCACCGTGGAGTACGTACCCGGCGCCAAGATCCTCGAGTCGAAGTCCTTCAAGCTCTACCTGTGGTCCTATCGAAATGAAGGCGTGTTCCACGAACACGTGACCAACCAGATCCTGGATGATCTGGTGGCGGCGCTGGAACCGCGCTGGTGCCGTGTGCAAGGAGCGTTCAAGGTGCGCGGGGGGATCGCCATTACGGTCGAGGCGCAGCATGGCGAGCGGCCGGCGGGGAGTTGATCGGCCCCGTGGGTCCGCCATCCTCGGGCGGGACTGGGCTGCACTGGTATCCGCTGGTGGTGGCCGCCTCTGCCTCCACACTGATCGTCTCCAACATCATAGCGGTCAAGCTGGTCGCACTGTTCGGGCTGATCCTGCCGGCGGCGATCATCCTGTTCCCGGTGGTCTACATCCTGGGGGACGTGCTCACCGAGGTCTACGGCTATGCCCGCGCCCGGCAAGCCATCTGGATCGGCTTCGGGTGCAATCTCCTGGCGGTGGCCGCCATCTGGCTGGCCGGCCGGCTGCCGGTGGCCGGGTTCTGGAATGCGCAGGTCTACCCGGGGCCGGCGGAGGCGAGCCAGGCCTATCAGGCCATCCTGGGGTTCACCCCCCGGCTGCTGCTGGCTTCCTTCCTGGCCTACCTGGTGGGGGAATTCCTCAACGCGTTCGTACTGGCCAAGCTGAAGCTGGCGACCCAGGGCCGCTGGCTGTGGGTTCGCACCATCGGCTCCACGCTGGTCGGCCAGGGGGCCGATTCAGCCATCTTCATCAGCACGGCCTTCACCGGCCTGCTGCCGGGCGCGGCCATGGGCGAGGCGATCCTCTCGCAGTGGCTGGTCAAGAGCGGTTATGAGGCGCTGGCCACGCCGCTAACCTATCTGGTGGTGAACGGGCTGAAACGGGCCGAGGGGGGAGAGGCCTTCGACCGCGCCATCGACTTCCGGCCCATTCGCCTGTGGACTCGGCCGCCAGCCACCGGAGGGCCGGGGTAAGCAGGCCGCACCGGGCGAGAACCGTCCGCCGCTAGAGCAGCGAGACCGGATCGACGTCGATCACCCAACCCCGCGGCAGGTCCTCAGGGATCAGCGCGGCCGGCTGCAGGGCGCGCAGCACCACCATCCAGCGGTATTCCCCTCGTAGGCGAGCATAGAAGGCGGGCACCGGGCCGATCAGGTCGGCCTGCTGCTCGTCTAGGCGGGTGCGCAGCAAACCTGCCAGGCGCTCTGCCTCCGCCTGGGCCACCTCCTGGGTGCGGTGCTGATAGGTGAACTTGACCAGCCTTCGGAAGGGGGGATAGTCCAGGGAGCGGCGCAGCGCAAGCTCCTGATCATAGAAGGCCTGGTAGTCATGCGCCGCGGCTGCCTGGATGGCATAGTGTTCGGGCTGAAAGGTCTGCAGGACGACGTGCCCGCCCAACAGCCCGCGCCCGGCTCGCCCGGCCACCTGGGTGAGCACCTGAAAGGTCCGCTCCGCCGCCCGGAAATCCGGCAGGTTGAGACCGACGTCGGCCGAGATCACTCCTACCAGCGTGACCAGCGGCAGATCCAGTCCTTTGGCCACCATCTGAGTCCCGATCAACAGGTCGGCGTGCTGCGAGGCGAAATGGGCCAGGATGGCCGCGTGGGCGCCCTTCTCCCGGGTCGTGTCGCGATCCCAGCGGATGGTGCGGGCCGCCGGGAACATGCGCTCCACCTCCGCCTGGATGCGCTGCGTGCCGGCTCCGAACTGACGGATGCGCTGGCTGCCGCAGTTGGGACAGCGGGAGGGCATGCGGCGCTCCAGCCCGCAGTGGTGACACTGCAGCCGGTCGGCCTGGCCGTGGTAGGTGAGCGGGGTGTCGCAGCGGGAGCAGCGCAGCGGCTCCCCGCAATCGCGGCAGAAAACATAGGTGGAGGTTCCGCGCCGGTTCAGGAAGAGGATGGCCTGCTGGCCGGCCTGCAGCGTTTCGGCCAGAGCGGTCTGGAGGGCGCGGCTGAACAGCGAACGGTTGCCGGCGCGCAGCTCCTGACGCATGTCCACCACCCGTACCGGGGGCAGGTCGATGTACTCGGCCTCGCCCGGTGCGGGCTGGAAGCGCGGCTCGACTCCCAGCCGGACCGCCTGAGTTCGGATGCGCTCGCGGTGCCCCAGAATCCGCTGGGGAAGGCTGAGCCGCTGCAGTTCGCCGCGGGCGGCCCGGTAGGTGGTGACCACTTCGGGTGTGGCGCTGCCCAGCAGGCACACCGCGCCCAGCATCTGGGCATAGGCCATGGCCGCCTCGCGAGCGTGGTAGCGCGGGTCCTGGCCCTGTTCCTTATAGGATTCGTCGTGAGCCTCATCCACCGCGATCAGCCCGACGGACGACAGGGGAGCGAACAGTGCGCTGCGCGGGCCGACGATCAGCGGCAGCTCCCCGGATCGGGCTCGCCGCCAAGTGTCGTAGCGCTCTCCTTCCGAGAGCTGGGAGTGGATCACCCCCACCCGTCCGGGGAAGCGCGCCAGGAATCGGCGGACCGTCTGGGGCGTGAGGGCGATCTCCGGGACCAGCACGATCGCTCCCCGGCCCGTCGCCAGCGAGGCGCCAGCGGCGCGTAGGTAGATCTCGGTCTTGCCTGATCCGGTCACGCCGTGCAGCAGGAAGGGTAGGTGGGCGCCGCCGCTCTCCAAAGCGGTTCGGATCGGCATCCAGGCCGCCTGCTGATCGGGGGTGAGTTCAGGCGGATCGCTGGGCACGAAGTCCACGTCCACCAGGGGATCGCGCCACACTTCCGCCCCGCCCAGTACGACCAGCTCGCGGTCTTCCAGAAAGCGCAGGTCGCTCAGGCTGCCGCTGGTTTGCTTGTAGATCCAGCCAACCTGCATGGGTGTGCCCTGCGCTGCCAAGAGCTGCAGGATGCGCAGGCGGCGCGCCGGAGCTCCCGAGCCGGCCCGCCCCAGCCCATCCTCCTGGGCAGGGAGCTGATGGGAGGAGCCCGCCAGGCGAGCGGTGCGTACCGTGCGGGGACTGACCCGGGGGGGCTCCAGGACCGGTTGGCGCGAGATCGCCCCGGATTGGAGCAGCCTTTCGGCCGCCGGGCGCCACTCCACCCGCCCCAGAGCGCGGGTGAGCTGCCGGCCGCGCAGCGGGCCGCGGGCCTTCAACTGCTCCAGGATCCTGCTCTGGGTGCGGCCCTTCGGCTGCGCTGCGGCATCCTGCAGGGTGTACAGCGAATCGGCCAACTGGCTAAGCCCGGGGGGCAGCATCAGGGTCAGGCACTCAATGAGCGGGGCGCGGTATTCCTGGGCGATCCAGCCGGCCAGCGCCAGCTGGGCCGGTGTGAGCACCGGGTCGGGGTCGAGCAGGGCCTCGATCGGACGGGTCTCCGGGACCTCGGCCCGCGCCGGCGTGTCGACCACCACGCCCTGGACCCGCCGGTTCCCGAAGGGTGCGGTCACCAGATGGCCGGCGCCTACCCGACCCTGCAACTCCGGCGGCAGGTGGTAGTGAAAGGTGCCCTGCACCGGAGGCAGGTTGACGGCGACTTCGACGTACATGGGAGCTCAGATAGGGCCGGCGCGCGGGAAGATCCAGACCCTGGCGACCCGCTTGCCATCCATGGAATCCACCGTGAGGCGCACGCCATCGGCCGTGATCGTGTCGCCCACGGTAGCCAGCCGGCCCAACCGGCCCAGCATGAACCCGGCGATGGTGTCGTAATGGGGGTCTTGCAGGTCCAACCCGAAGTGCTCGTTGATCTCCTCGATTCGGGTGAGCCCATCGACCAGCGAGGAGCCGTCCGGCTGGGGCTGGATGGCCGATCCGCGGTCAAAGGGATCGCTGACCTCCCCGAAGATCTCTTCCAACAGATCCTCCAGCGTGACCACGCCGGCGGTCCCACCGTATTCATCCAGGGCGATGGCCAGGTGCCGCTGCCTGGCCCGGAACACCTGCAGCAGGGTGCTCACCCGGGCCACTTCCGGCACGAACACGGTTTCCCGCATCACTTCTCGCGCCGTCAGTGATTCGTGCCCCGGCTTGCGCTGGGCCGACACGATGTCCATCAGGTGAACCACCCCCAGCACATGATCCAGGTCGTCCAGGTACACCGGCATCTTGGAGTAGCCGTGTGCAGTGGCCACCTGCAGGATCTGCTCTAATCCGGCCTCGGCGGGCACGGCCACCACCTCGGTGCGCGGCACCATCACCTGGCGCACCAGGGTGTCGCGGAAGTCGAAGACCGCATGCAGCATCTCCTGCTCGGAGTCTTCCATCATGCCGCGCTCGGCGCTGGCCGACACCAGCATCTCGAGCTCCTCCATCGAGTGCACCAGCTCGTGCGCCGCCGCGGGTTTGATCCCCAGCAGACGCAGCAAGGCGTTCCCGGCGCCGTTGAGGGCCCAGATGGCCGGCTTGAACAGCCACTCGGTCAGCACCGTGGGTTGCGCCACGATCAGCGAAGTGCGCACCGGGTTCTGCAGCGCGATGGATTTGGGCGCCAGCTCGCCGACCACGACATGCAGGAAGGTGATCAGGGCGAAGGCCAGGCCGGCGGAGAGGCCGTGGGAGACTTCGCTCTCCAGTTGGCCGGGGAAGAGTTCCACGATCGGCTGCAGTAGACGGCTAAGGGCCGGCTCGCCCACCCAGCCCAGCCCCAGGCTGGCCAGAGTGATGCCCAGTTGGGTGGCGGCGATGAAGCGATCGGGGTTCTCGATGGCGCGCTGCACCCAGCGGGCACCGCGATGGCCTTGTTGCGTCAGTTGGGCGATGCGGGTGTGTCGCACGCTGACCAACGCAAACTCGGCCGCCACAAAGAACCCGTTGGCCAACACCAGCAACAAGACCAGGGTGACCCGAAGCGCATCCGCCAGCACAGAGGCGTTCACGATTTAACCGTTCCTGGCCTGAGAGGGCATGCGGAGAGGGTAGGGCAAGGGCTCTTGGGCATTGTAGCACACGCGCCGGACGCCCCCTTCCGCACTGCCTCTTGACAGTAGAACAAATGTGCGTATACTGGAATAGAACATCCGTTCTCATGGGTGGATCCAGGATGAGCTTGACACCGCATGATCGGGCCAATTTCGAGCAGGAGGCGGACAGCATCGAGCGTGTGCTGGCGGCTCTCTCCCTACCCATCCGCGTGCGCGGCGGTCAGATCCGGGAGGGCCGCGTGCGCTTCCGGCTGTCGGAGCAGGCCAGCCGAATGCAGCCTGAGCTCCGGGGCGCCCTGGGTGCCGTAGCTGCCGCGTTGGGCGCGCCGCAGGTCGGCCTGGAGCAGCACGGCTCGGGGCTGGCCCTGGAGGTACCGCAGCCCAGCCGGGAAGACCTGCGGCTGCTTCCACTGCTGGATTTGCTGGGCGAAATGCCGCCGCTGCACCTGGCGCTAGGCATGGGTGTGGACGGCAGGCCGCTGGTGATCGATATCGCCAGCCCCTCCAGTTGGCACCTCCTGGCGGCCGGCGAAGCAGCTAGCGGGAAGTCCGAACTGCTGCGAAGCGCACTGGTTGCCCTGGCGCTGGGAACCGCACCGCTGGAGGCCAGGATGTTGGGCATCGATCTGACCGGGCGGCAGCTGGCGCTGCTGGAGGCCGTGCCGCACGCGCTGTGCGAGCTGGCCAGCGAGCCCCGTTTCGCCGACGAGTTGCTCGATTGGGCAGTCGCTCAACTGCGCGAGCGCGGGGCCAGCCATCGGCCGCGGCCGCACCTGGTCCTGTGGGTGGATGATCTGGGCTCACTGGCCTCCGCCGGGCTGAACGGCGTCGCCGCTCGCCTGCGGACTCTGCTGGAGCACGGCCCGGCTGCCAATGTCCACTTGATGGCAGCCGGCCGGCCGGAGCAGGTGCAACCGCTGGTCGACGCCAGCCGCGACGGCGCCGTCCATGCGCAGGCGCAGTCGCGGGGCGAGGGCGGACCGGGCGATTTTCTCTTCAGCAGCCTGCGGGGCCGGCAAGAGGCCAGGCTGGCGTGGCTGCCGGCCAGAGACCTGAACAGTGCAGTGCGTTTGGTGGAGGCGCAGTGGTTGGGAACGGGCGGGTCCGCATGACTCATATCGGCCAGGGCGAACTGGTTCGCGTACAGCGGGCCGGACTGCGCGGCCTGCCGACGGCCTTCACCTGGCGCGGGCGGCGATTCGAGGTGCGTGAGGCGCGGCGAGCGATGACGGCTGCAGGCTTGCGCTGGGAAGCCGCCCTGGAGGGCGAAACGTACCGCCTGAGAACGGCCAATGGTCTACGCTGCGAACTGCAGCACGATGCGGGGCTGGGCTTGTGGCGGATGAGGCGGGTGCTCGGATGAGGAGGCAACATGAAGGTCGGCATGCTGTGGTTTGATGCGGAGCAGGGGCAGCCACTGGAGGCACGGCTGGCTCGGGCTGCCAGCTACTATCGTGAGAAGTACGGAGAACCGCCCAATTTGTGCTTCATGCACCCCACCGCCGCGCCGGGATCGGCGGCCAGCTCTCTGCAGGGGCTGGCACTGCGCACCGACAAGGCCGTGCTGCCCCATCATTTTTGGATCGGGGTCGGTCAGGCGGAGGCGGAGGCCGGCTGAGCCCCTGAGGCTGCCCTGCTATTGGGTCAGCTCAGCCAGGTAGCTCTCCAGAGCCACTTCCAGGTCGGCCTCGCCTCGCTTGTGGGCCAGGTCGATGGCCAACAGCCGCCGAAAGGCCCGTTCCAGTTCGGGCAGCTGGAAGTTGCCGGATTGCTCGGTCACCTTGCGGGCGACGAAGGGGTGAACCTGCAGCGCCTGCTGCGGATCCTGCCTGTGGTCGAGGGCCTCGCGGGCCTGCAGCAAGAGCCGGAACTGCCGGGTCAGCATGGCGAAAACGTAGGCCGGCTCGTGGGCCTGCAGCAGCTGGTGGATGAGCTGGAGCGAGCGCGACCCGTCCTTGTGACCCACGGCATCGACCATGGCGAAGACGTCCGCCTGACCGGCGAAGGGGGTGAGACGTTCAACGTCTTGCACCTGGATCTCCCTGAGGTAATCCACGAAGTCCAGCAGCTTGCGCAGTTCCTGGTCGCCCAGGTGTTGGTCCTCTGAAACGAACTCGGCCAGCAACGCGGCGGCGGAGGGATGGATCTGACCCCCCAGAGCCCGGCTGCGGTCGGCAAGCCACTGTGCAAAGCGGGGCCCACGCGGGCGGCTAAATCGGCGCAGATAGCACCGATCGGGGTGAGCGCTGGCCCAGGCGTGGAGCGGCGAACTGCGGCGGTACTGCTCCTCCGCCTTTGGTTTGCCCAAATCTTGCTGCTCCAGGAACACCAGCGCGCAGCTCTGGGGCAGATCCTCCAGCAGTGCCTGAAATCGCTCCTGCCATTCGGGATTGCGCGGCAGGCTTTCGGCCTCGCTGAGCAGGATCAGGCGGCGAGCAGCCAGGAAGGGATGCGAGCGGCAGGCTTGCTCCAGGGCTTGTAGATCGAGGCGCCCGGCCGAGAAGTGCTGCACGTTGAGGCCGGCGCTGTCCGGATCGCCGAGCTTGTCACGCAGCAGCTGGATCGTCTCTGCGATGGAGAAAGGGTCGTCGCCGTAGAAAAGGTAGACCGTGGGCAGACGACTGGCCATCTCAGTCGCGGGTGAGAATCCGATGGATGGCGGTGCGGCCGCGGTGCAGGCGCTTCACGGCCAGGATCTGCATCCCGTCCATGTCGCTGCGGGTGGTGAGGTGGCGCTGGGCGGCGCTCCCCAGCGGCTGCGCCACCAGCAGCGCGGCCACGGCCGTCATCACCGCCAGCGGCAGGCGCTCCAATCGGTCGCGCCAACGCTGGGTGTTGCCTCCCAAAAGGGCGAA
>Ga0326597_10007639_pt1 | contig 14674 bp, 13 predicted proteins | sample RVTome_12_FD_203789 | JGI IMG/M metagenome (GOLD analysis project Ga0326597, IMG submission 203789) | Soil microbial communities from uranium-contaminated site in the Upper Colorado River Basin, Wyoming, United States - RVT100D185 | ecosystem: Environmental > Terrestrial > Soil > Contaminated >... | reverse complement strand
GGCCGTGCGCGCACGGGCGCATCCATGTTGCGGCAAGACCCACCAGGACTCACGGACGAACGGGGAATACCACCCGGGGGTAGGTCGAATGTCCAAAATGATCTCGTACCGACGCGCGCTTCCGTTTCTGACGGCAATCGCCTTGATGGGTGCGGTGTTCGGCTTCAGCCGCGGGGCCTCGTCCGCCCAGGACAACCCGCGCGCGAGCACGGTGTGTCTCGATTGTCACTCCGGCCAGGACACGACGCTGGCGGGGACGGCACACTGGCCGTCGACGGCCCCGCACGATGGCGCCGAGGCCTGGGCGGCGTGCACCGATTGCCACCGCGGTGACCATCGCCACTGGGAGGAGGATCCGGCAAGCTACCCGATGACCAATCCTTCGAAGGTGACGGCCAAGGCCGAGGCGCAGATCTGCGCGACGTGCCATCAGAACTCGCACCAGCAGAACATGCTCGAGAAGAACGTGCATGCCGCGAGCGACGTGAGCTGCAGCGGGTGCCACCGCGTCCACGGCTCCCGGCAGGCGTCGCTGCTGAAACAGGCCGAGAGCGGCCTATGCCTCGGCTGCCACAGCGACGTGGCGGGGCAGTTCGCCAGGTCGTATCGGCATCCGGTGAACGACGGCATCGTCAAGTGCAGCGAGTGCCACATGACGCTGGACCGGACGAGCCGCGCACTGTCCAAGAACGGCACCAGTGTCTGCGCGACGTGCCACGCCGAATTCGAGGGGCCATTTCCCTACGAGCATCCGGCGACTCTGGACTTCTCGACCGACGAGGGCGGCTGCCTCACGTGCCACGATCCGCATGGATCGAATCTGCCGAGGATGTTCAGCCAACCCTACGAGCCTCCCCACTTCCAGCTGTGCTCGCAATGCCACGTCGTGCCGGGACACAACTTCAACCCGATGCACGGGACCGCCTGGGCGGGCAAGCCCTGCAACGATTGCCACACCGACATCCACGGCTCGTACGTCAGCCGCCTTTTCCTGAGCGAGTCTCTCCAAGCCCAAGGCTGTTTCAATGCCGGCTGCCACAAGTTCTAGGACGGTGAGCTAATGCGAACGCTATCGATTGCGACCCTGCTGGCCACTGGAGTCGTCACGCTGGCGGCGACCGCGCCGTCGGCGCGGTCGCTGGACGGCACCGTCAAGGTGGGCGGTGTATTCCTCGATCAAACCGGGGATCGGACCGCGGTCCAGGAGATCTCCGACGTCTACGACGGATTCGCCCTGTCCCAGATCCGCCTCGACGGATCGCTGGATCCCCGCCAGTACGTCATGCTCGACCTGCGAGACATCAACCTCGACTCCCGCCAGGGCGACCTGCTCTACCGCATGCCCGGAACGCTGAAGCTCACCGCGGGGTACGTGCAGCATCGCCGGATCTTCTCCCCGGACGGCGCGGTCAACTCCGATCGCAAGGACTGGAGGGCCGGCGCGCAGTTCACGCCACACAAGTGGCTGGCCCTGTCGGGGTCCTTCAACGCCTACAACCGCGGCGGCGACCGCCTGGCGTTTCCGCTCGGCACGGCCGGCACGCTGGGGACCCGCTACGATGACGCGCTCAAATCGGGCCGCCTCGCCGCGGACGTCCTCCGGGGCCGGAACGGCGGCGGGATCTCCTACAGCATCTCGAGCTACAGCAACGACCTCGAGACGGCCGCCAAACGCACGGGCCAGGTCGTCGCGGCGCGCTTCTACACCCCGTTCCTCTTCTACGACAAGTGGACCCACCTGTTCCGCAGCGCCTACGGCATCCAGAAGCTCTCCGACAGCGGCATCGATCACACGCTCTCGCTCTTCGAGTACACGACGGTGATCGAGCCGACCGGGGCGTTCCAGCTCCGCTACAACTTCAACGCCAGCCGCGTCGACGACGAGGCGACTCGACTGAAGACCGACCGCTTCCAGAACGACGTGGATGCGACGTACTCCTATAAGTACGGGCGGGTGCGCGGCGGGTACGGTTACGAGACCAATGACGACCGCTCGTTGACCTACTACCACAGCTGGCGCGCCGGCACCGATTTCAATCAGGGCAAGCGACTGCGCGCGACGGTGGACTACGCGGGACGCGTCAAGAAGGACCAGGAGCAACTGACGCTCCTCCAGGACATCGAGTCCTACCGGGTCCGCGGCAAGCTCCAGGTGCAGCCCGTGGAGGGCGTCGCGGTGGGCGGCGGCTATTCCAAGCGCCAGCGCGAGTTCACGGGCATCGGCGTGAAGGTGGACGGTGACGTCGCGAACGGCTTTGGACGCTACACGCGCGAGGGCTGGGGCGCGCTCTTCGCCGACTACAGCTACTCGAACGATAAGTACGTGGACCGGGTCGGCCGCTTCGACACTCAGAGCTACATCGTCACCGGTCGCGTCGAGATCGGCCGGATCAAGAACCTGCAGCTCGCCGGCGGCGTGACCTATCTGAAATTCACCAAGGACCTCGACATCGAGAAGTCCCTGGTGTTCGTGGAGGGCGCCTACCGTCTGCTCGACGACTACCGTCTCGAAGTCAAGTACAACGTCTACAACTACGACGATTACGTGCTGCTCGACCGCTACTACACGGCCAACGTGGTACGAGTGAACCTGGCGTACGACCTACACCTGCGTTGAGAGACGAAGCATGTCCACTGCGCGACCCAAGGAGGATACGGCGATGGTAGTCTTCAAGCGAATCATGGCGATGGTGGCGATCGCCGCGGTGACGTTCGGCCTGTCGGCGTGCGAGCGGAAGATCACGCGCGTCGAGTACGCTCAACAGCCCCTGAGCTGCTTCGAGTGCCACAGCGACCAGAACACGTTCCTGGTGGCCGCCCAGGGACAGTGGGAGTACTCGAAGCACGCGAGCGGCAGCACCCTCCACGAGAACGATGGCTCCTGCAAGGGCTGCCACACGAACGAGGGATTCGTGGCCAGGGCGACGGGCACGACGATTCCCGACGTCGTCGTGGATCCGACGGCGATCCACTGCTTCACCTGCCACGCGCCGCACTCGGAGGGCAACTTCGGTCTCCGCTGGACAGCCGTCGCGACGCTTGAGAACGGCGCGTCGTACGACCTCAACGCCGGCAACCTCTGCGTGGCCTGCCACCACGCGCGGAGGAACGTCGACACATACATCACCGCGAGTACGTCGCTCAGCTCGCGTTGGGGGCCGCACTACAGCCCGCAGGGCGACATGCTGATCGGCTCCAACGGCTACGAGTACAGCGGGTTCAACTACGAGAGCACGCAGCATCGTGGGGCCACAACCCTGAACGGGGGCGGCGCGTGCATCGAGTGCCACAAGAAGACGTCGGGTCTCGACGGGGCGGGAGGCCGATACTTCGTCGGCGGTCATTCGTTCAACATGGCCTATGATCCGGGGTCGGGTGAGATCCAGAACACCTTCGCGTGCGAGAATTGCCACGGCGAGATCGACGACTTCAGCGACGTGGGTCCCGGCTATTCGGTGCAGGACAGCGTGGACGTCCTGGTCGCCGACCTCAGCGCGCGCCTGGCGGCCACGAGGCTGTGGACCGGCTCGGCCCCGAAGTCGGTCACCACGACGGCGGACTCGGCCGGCGCGGTGTGGAACCTGCTGGTGGCTAGGGAGGACCGCAGCCACGGCGTCCACAACGCGAAGTACATCATGGGGCTGCTGAGGTCGTCGATCATGTTCCTGAACGGCACCCTCCCGCAGCCGACGCGGTTGGTGAGGTCAAGAGACTAGCCGCGGCGGGGCTCCTGCGGCTCGGGCTGTTCCGACACCCGCGCCGCCCGGAGGCGGAGCGGTACCAGGCGGGCACCTTCACGCGGTGAAGGTGCCCGCTTCTTCGTCGCGGCGGTGACCCCCGGCACGTTTTTCGCCGTCGTCTCGCGCCGCCGGCTTCGTCGCCCTTCCGTGGTCGCCCGGACGCGCTCGCCATCGGATGCCGATCGCTTCGCCCCGGCCACGCCTGGGCCGCGACGCACCCCGGCGCCGCGGCGCCGCATCTCAAACGGGACCGAAAGCGCTTCACCCACCCCCTCGGGGTGGTCTAGACTGCCTCGTTCGGCAACGCCAACCCCATCCGGGAGAACATCTTGGCAATCGCGCGCAACGTCCTGATCCTGGGCGCCGGCCCGGCCGGATACACCGCCGCCCTCTACGCCGCCCGCGCCAATCTCGAGCCCCTGGTGCTCGCCGGAGCGCAGCCCGGCGGCCAGCTCACCATCACCACCGAGGTCGAGAACTACCCCGGGTTCCGCGACGGCATCCAGGGACCCGAGCTGATGGAGATCATGCGCGACCAGGCGGTGCGCTTCGGCACCGAGGTGGTCGCGGCGAGCGCGACCGGGGTGGACTTCTCGCGGCGGCCGTTCCAGGTGACCGACGACGACGGCAAGACCTACGAGGCGCGCGCGGTGATCGTCGCGACCGGTGCCACGGCCAAGCTGCTGGGGATCCCCAGCGAGTCGAAGTACATGGGCTTCGGTGTCTCGGCCTGCGCCACCTGCGACGGGTTCTTCTACCGCGGCAAGCGCGTGATGGTGGTGGGCGGCGGCGACACCGCGATGGAGGAATCCAATTTCCTCACCAAGTTCGCGACCGAGGTGATCGTGGTGCACCGGCGTGGCGAGCTGCGGGCCTCGAAGATCATGCAGGACCGCGCGCGCGCGAACCCCAAGATCAAGTTCATCTGGGACAGCGAGGTGGCCGAGGTGCTGGGAGCGGACGGCAAGAAGGTGTCGGGGGTGCGCCTGCGCAATCTCAAGACCAGCGAGGTGAGCGAACATCCGACCGACGGCCTGTTCATCGCCATCGGCCACCAGCCGAACACCGATTTCCTTCGCGGCCACCTGCCGATGAACGAGGTCGGCTACCTGCTGGTCGAGCCGGGCACCGCCCGCACGGCGATCCCCGGCGTCTTCGCCGCGGGTGACGTCTCGGACCCGGTCTATCGCCAGGCGGTGACGGCCGCGGGCACCGGGTGCATGGCGGCGATCGACGCCGAGCGCTGGCTCGAGGCCCAAGCGCACGGGGACGGCCACGCCCCCGCGGCGCGCGAGCCCCAGGCGACCAAGCGCGCCTGACCCCCGACGCCCCGCGCGAGCCGCGCGGGGAGGAGGAAGCATGGAACGCGAGGTCCTCGAGTTCGACGTGCAGTTCGTCGGCGCCGGGCCGGCCGGGCTCGCCGGCGCCATCCGGCTCGCCGATCTGGTCGCCAAGCACGATCGCGAGGTCGCCGCGGGCGCGCCGGGCGAGCCGCTCGGGGAGATCAACATCGCGGTGCTCGAGAAGTCGGCCACCGTCGGCGCCCACGGCATCTCCGGTGCGGTGATGGACCCCAGGGCGATGCGCGAGCTGATCCCCGACTACCTCGAGCGCGGCTGCCCGGTGGCGAGCGAGGTGACGCAGGACGACGTCTACTTCCTGTGGGAAGGCGGGCAGTTCCGCCTGCCGCTGGTGCCGCCGATGCTCGAGAACCACGGCAACTCGATCCTCTCGCTCGGGAATCTCGCGGCGTGGATGGCGCAGGTGGCCGAGGAGAAGGGCGTCCTGGTGGTGACCGAGACGCCGGCCGCGAAGCCGCTGGTCGAGAACGGACGCGTGGTCGGCGTGCGGACCGGCGACAAGGGAATCGACCGCCGTGGCGAGCGCAAGCCCAACTACCAGCCCGGCGCCGACTGCCGTGCCAAGGCCACCGTGCTGTGCGAGGGCCCGCGGGGCACCCTCGCCAAGGCGCTCGAGCAGCAACTCGGCCTCGGGGTGGGGCGCAACCCGCAGGTCTACTCGACCGGGGTGAAGGAGCTGTGGGAAGTGCCGCCCGGGCGCGCCCAGAAGGGCCGAGTCATCCACACCATGGGCTTCCCGCTCCCGGCCGAGACCTTCGGCGGCGGCTTCATCTACGGCATGGACGACACGCGCTGGTCGGTGGGCTTCGTCACCGGCCTCGACTATCGCGACCCCACCACGGACCCGCATGCGTTTCTGCAACGCTTCAAGACCCACCGGCTGGTGCGGGCACTGCTCGAGGGCGGCAAGCCGGTGGCCTACGGGGCCAAGGCGATTCCCGAAGGCGGCTGGTGGGCGATGCCGCAGCTCTCCACCGACGGCTTGCTGCTGTGCGGCGACAGCGGCGGGTTCCTGAACGGCGCGCGGCTCAAGGGCATTCACCTCGCGATCAAGTCCGGCATGCTCGCGGCGGAGACCCTGTTCGAGTGCCTGCTCGCCGGCGATTTCTCCCGCCAGCGCCTCGCCGGCTACGAGAAGCGGGTGGAGGCGTCGTGGGCGGCCGACGAGCTGCGCGCGGTGCGCAACTTCCACCAGGGATTCGAGCACGGGCTGTTCGGCGGGATGTTCAACGCCGGGATCGGCATGGTGACCGCTGGCCGCGACGTCCTGTTGCGCGACCGCGCGCCGAGCGTCACCGGCCACGAGCGCATGCAGCGGCTCGCCACGCGTTACCCCGCGGGCAAGCCCGCGCCGTCCCGCCACGACGGCACGCTCACCTTCGACAAGCTGGCCGACGTCTATCTCTCCGGCACCCGCCACGAGGAGGACCAGCCGGTCCACCTGGTGGTGAGCGACACGTCGGTCTGCGCGACCCGGTGCCGCACCGAGTTCGGCAATCCCTGCCAGCACTTCTGCCCCGCCTCGGTCTACGAGATGGTGCCCGACGAGGCCAAGGAAGGCGCGATCCGCCTGCAGATCAACGCCTCGAACTGCGTCCACTGCAAGACCTGCGACATCGCCGACCCCTACCAGATCATCACCTGGGTGACGCCCGAAGGCGGCGGCGGCCCGGACTACAAGAATCTCTAGCCCGACCCGGAGAACCTCCGCGATGAGTCCCGTTCGATCCAGCCCCCGCCGCGCCGCTTCCCGGGCTCTCGCTCCGGCCCTGGTCCTGCTCGCCCTGGCGCAGCTCTCGTGCGCGGCGGGCAACTTGAGTCCGGCGCCGGTCACCATGCCTGCCGCGCGCGCCGCGCTCCGCCCCGAGTACCGCATCTTCTACGACGCGCTGCAGGACCAGGGCGATTGGGTGCTGATCGAGCCCTACGGGTATCTGTTCCGCCCCGACGTCAACTTCGTCGCCTGGCGTCCCTACGCCGACGGGTTCTGGGCGCCGAGCGACGCGTACGGCTGGGTGTGGGTGTCGGCCGAGCCGTTCGGCTGGGCCACGTACCACTACGGCGACTGGCTGTACGACCGTTTTCAGGGCTGGCTGTGGATGCCGGGCCTCGACTGGGGCCCGGCCTGGGTGAGCTGGGAGGCGAACGATCAATACGTGGGCTGGGCGCCGCTCATGGCGCGATCGCCCGCTCCCGGCACGGTGCCGGGCGGGCTCTACAACTTCGTCCCCCTGCAGCAGCTGCCCAACGCCGATCTCGCGGGCCATATCGTGACCGCCGCCCAGGTGCCGATCGACGCGGGCGCGCTCCGCCGGGTCGAGAACCTCACCCAGCGCGACGGGGTGAAGTTCGATCGCGGCCCGAGCATCGACCTGGTCGAGCGTGCCGCCGGTCCGCTGACCCGCACGCGCATCGAGGACCTGCTCGCGCCCGGCGCGCCGGCGGCGGCGCCGGGGTCCGGTCGCCTCGCGACTCCCGGGCGCGCCGCCGGTGAGGCGCCGGTCGCGGACGAGGTCGCCGCGACCCGGCGCGCCGCGGCCGAGGCGGCGCGCGCGGCGCGCGCGATCGTCGAGCGGGGCGGCACGGCGCCGGCGCGGCTCCCGGTCGTGCGGCCGATCGGCGTTCCGGCGGCGGGCGGCAAGCCCGCGCCGCGGCCCGCCCGCCGCGCGCCCGATCAGGGCCAGGTCGCCCCCGCCGACTCCTCGCGCTGAGCGTCCCCACCATGTCGGCCCCGGTCGGCCACGCGGAGCGCATCAAGCGCCGCGCGCTCGAGTTGGGCTTCGACGCCGCGGGAGTCGCCGACGTCGGACCCCTCGAGGCGGTGGAGCGCTTCGAGGCCTGGCTCGACGCCGGACGCCACGGCACGATGGACTACCTCGCCGGTACCCGGAACCGCGGGCGTCGTGCCGACCTCGCGCGCATCCTCCCCGGCGTGCGCGCGGTGGTCTGCGTCGCGCTGTGCCACGAGCCGGGGCGCGAGGCGGATCGCGACCGTCGACTCGGCCGCATCGCCCGCTACGCGGCCGGCCAGGACTACCATCGCGTGATGCACGACTTGCTCGGAGCGCTCGCGGACGAGATCGAGGCGCTGCTTCCGAGCGCGCGGGCGCTGTGGTACGCGGACACCGGTGCGATCCTGGAACGGGGCTGGGCCGAGCGCGCCGGGCTCGGCTGGATCGGCAAGCACTCGGGCCTGCTCTCGCCGCAACTCGGATCCTGGCTCCTGCTCGGCGAGGTGCTGCTGGACCGGCCGCTCGATCCCGATCCTCCGCTGCCGCACGGCCACTGCGGCACCTGTATGCGCTGTCTCGACGCCTGCCCCACCCGCGCGATCGTCGCGCCCTACCAGGTCGACGCGCGACTCTGCATCTCGTACCTCACGATCGAGCTGCGCGGTCCGATCCCGCGCGAGTTGCGGCCGCTGGTCGGCGACTGGGTGTTCGGCTGCGACGTGTGCCAGGAGGTGTGCCCGTGGAACCGGTTCGCCCCGCCGGCCCGCGAGGCGCGGCTCCACGCCCGCGCGCTCGACGGCTGGACGCTCGAGCGCTTCCTCGGCCTCGACGAGGCCGGCTTCGCCGAGCTGTTCGCCGGCAGTCCGATCCGTCGCGCGGGCCGGGCCGGCTTCCTGCGCAACGTGTGCGTCGCGCTCGGCAACCGCCGCGAGGCGGCGGCGGTGCCGGCCCTGGCGCGGGTACTCGCCGGCGATCCCGGCGCGCTGGTGCGCGGGCACGCGGCCTGGGCGCTGGGCGAGATCGCCGCCGCGATCGGCGCCGAGGGCGCCGGCTGCGCGGTGGGCGACATCGCGGCGGCTCTCGCGCGGGCGGCGCGTGACGACGCCGATCCCGGCGTGCGCGAGGAAGCGCGCCTCGCTCACGCCCGCGCGCGGGCGTGAGCGCCGGGCGCGGCGCGCGCGGGACCGGCGCGGGTGGGCGGCGGGAACGAGGCGCCGCCAGCACCGCGATCGCCGTGGAGTCCGTCCCACGCGCGGCGCGAGCCCGAGCGCCGACATGCCACGGCCGCGAGCGGTCTCCCGCGCGCCGCTCACCTCAGGCCAGGGGCCGGCCCTCGACCCAGGCCTCGCCGCCCTCGGCGAAGAACTCCTTCTTCCAGATCGGTACCGCGCGCTTGAGCTCGTCCATCGCCCAGCGGCAGGCGTCGAACGCCGGGCCGCGGTGGGCCGCCGCCACCACCACGGCCACGCTCGCTTCGGCGAGCGGCACGTCGCCCAGGCGATGCACGATCCGGCAGGTGGCGACCTCGAAGCGCTCGGGCGTCCGGCGCTCGATCCCTTCGAGCGCCCGGAGCGCCATCGGCTCGTAGGCCTCGTAGGCGAGACCCGTCACCCGCCGTCCCTGGTGGTGATCGCGCGAGGTGCCGAGGAAGAGCGCGATCGCCCCGCAGTCGGGGCGCGCCGCCTCGCGCGCGAGCGCCGCGGCGTCGATCGGTCGGCGCACCAGCTCAGCCACGGGACACTAGCCTCCGCTCACCGGCGGCAGCAGGGCCAGCTCCGCATCGGTGTGGAGCGTGGCATCGCCGGAGACCAGGACGCCGTCCACCGCCAGCGCCAGATGCGGCCACAACGCCTCCAGCGCCGGATAGCGGCGGGCGATCGCGGCCCGCGCGTCGGCCACGCGGCTGCCGTCGGGCAGCTCGAGCGCGAGGCTCGGCCGCCCCGCGCGTTCGCGCGCCTGGGCGAAGAAGAGCACGGTGATCCGCATGGGTGGACGCTCCTTGGGGCCAGCCTCTATGCTCGCCGGATGGACGACCGGAATCAAGGACCTCTCGGGCCCGAGTCGTCCCTTTCACCCCCCGAGCCTCCGCGCCCGCCCGATGCGGCGGGATCCGCCGCGGGGCCTCCGGGGGCTTTAGACCCCGGTTCCCGGCCGGAAGGCGACGCCGGGCTTGCCGGTGGCCCGCGCCTCCGGGTGTGGCTGATCGCCCTGCTGATCGTGGGCGGCGTCAGCGTCCTGCTCGGATTGCAGGAGGCCGCGGCACTCACCGTGCTCACCGGGCTGTTCGTGGCGGCGCAGGCGGCGGACCTCGACCCGCGCCTGCGGCCGCTCTACCTGGTCGTCTCGTGGATCGTTCCCGTCACCGGGGCCGCCACGTTCGCCGGCCTGACCTGGATGCTGCTCCATTCGGACGCCACCGGGTGGCTGCGCGTGGCGCTGGCCGGCGTCGCGATCCTCGGGGCGCTGGCCGCGCTGCTCTCCATGCTGCGGCCCTGCTCCGACGCGCTCAGCCTCCGGTTGTTCCGGGGCGATCCGCCGTCCCACTCGTCGCGGCTCGCCGCGCGCCTGGTGATGCTGGGGCTCCTCCTCGCGTTCCCCGCCTGGTACGCGCTCAGCGACGTGACCGCGGACCTGCTGGCGGGGCCGGACTCCCCCCTGCGCAAGGAACTGCTCGGCAGCAGCCTCGTCGGCTACGTCCTGCTGGCGCTCGCCGCGGTCGGCTTCCTGGTGCGGCGCGACCTGCGCACGACGCTCGATCGTCTCGGGCTGCGCCCGCTGTCGGGCACCGATCTGGCGGTGGCCGCGCTGGGCGTCGTCGGTCTCGCCGTCGTCAACGGCGGCCTGGAGCTGGCGCAGAAGGCGCTGTTTCCCGAGCTCTGGCAGAGCGATCAGCGCATCAGCCAGGCGATCGCGTCGCAGCTCGGTCCCGCGCAGATCCTGCTGCTCGGCCTCAGCGCCGGAATCGGCGAGGAGATCACGTTACGGGGCGCGCTCCAGCCGCGGCTCGGGATCGTGGTCACCTCGCTGCTGTTCGCCGCACTCCACGTCCAATACTCGTGGTTCGGGATGATGGTGATCCTGGTGCTGGGCCTGATCCTCGGCATCATCCGCAAGCGCACCAGTACCACGGTCGCGATGGTAGTCCACGCGGTGTACGACGTGCTCGCCGTTTTCGCTACCTAGGACAGTGTCTCGCCCGGCCGCAGCGCCACCACCTCGCTCTTGACGCCGAACTGCTTCAGCTCGTCGCGCAGCATGTCGGGGGTGCCGGTCAGGGCCGGGAAGGTGCCGTAGTGGGCCGGCACGATGTAGCGCGGCTTGAGCATGCGCGCGGCGACCGCCGCCTCGCGCGGGGACATGGTGAAGAGATCGCCGATCGGCAGCAACGCGATGTCCGGCGCGTAGAGCTCCCCGATCAGCGCCATGTCCGCGTGCGCGCCGGTGTCGCCGGCGTGGTAGATCCGGGTGCCGTCCTCGAGCGTGATGACGAAACCGCACGGCTCGCCGCCGTAGATGACCTGCCCGCCGTCCTCGATCCCGCTCGAGTGCACGGCGTGAACCATGGTGAACCGGAGCCCCGCCACCTCCTGCGTGCCGCCCTTGTTCATCGGCGAGGTGCTGGGCACGCCCTTCTTCTGCAGGAACAGGTGGATCTCGTAGTTGCACACGATCGTGGGCTTGAACTTCTTGCCCAGCGTCGCCGCGTCGGCCATATGATCCCCGTGGCCGTGCGAAATGGTCATCACGTCGATCTTGTCGAAGGTCTTGAGTTCCTTGGGGCAGGCGGGATTGCCTTCGACCCACGGATCGATGAGCACGGTGCGCGCGCCGCGCGTGACGAGCTTGAATGAGTTGTGACCGAGCCAGGTCAGGGCGAATCCACGATTCAGGCTGGGCATTGTCGTCTCGCTCTCTGGATGCACGTCTCCCGGGCACGCGCCGGCGGCGCGCCGGCCGCGGCTCGGGCGTTCAGCGCGGGGTGGCCACGTCCGCCGCCCGCGGGCCGGCGCTTCCGGGCGCGGACTCGCCTGGGGCCATCTCCTCCAGCCGCGCCGTGAAGTGCCGCAGCACCGGCGCCTCGTAGGTGAGCTTGAGCCCCCGCAGCCGATCGCTCCGGCGCTGGAGCTGGATCACCGACTCGGCGACGAAGCGCATGTGCTCCGTGGTATAGACCCGGCGCGGAACGGCCAGCCGCACCAGCTCGAGCTTCGGATACACCATCTCACCGGTCTTCGGCTCGCGGTGCCCGAACATCAGGCTACCCACTTCCACCGAGCGGATCCCGAATTCACGATAGAGTGCCACGACCAGCGCCTGGCCGGGGAACTGCGACTGCGGAATGTGCGGCAGCAGGCGGCGGGCGTCGATGTAGACCGCATGGCCTCCCACCGGCTTCACGATCGGCACCCCGGCCCGGTCGAGCATTTCCCCCAGCTCGGCCACCTGGCCCACGCGAAAGGCGAGGTAATCCTCGTTCAGCACCTCGCGCAGTCCGCGCGCCATCGCCTCGAGGTCGCGGCCCGCCAGGCCGCCGTAGGTCGGGAAGCCTTCCACCAGGATCAGCAGATTCGTCACGCGTTCGGCCCACTCGGCATTGTTGAGCGCGAGAAACCCGCCGATGTTGACCAAGCCGTCCTTCTTGGCGCTCATCGTGCAGCCGTCGCCGTAGGAGAACAGCTCGCGCGCGATCTCGGTCACCGACTTGTTCCCGTAGCCGGGCTCGCGTTCCTTGATGAACCAGCAGTTCTCGGCGAAGCGGCAGGCGTCGAAGAAGAGCGGCACCCGGTGGCGGTCGCACACCTCGCGCACCGCGCGGACGTTGGCGAGCGAGACCGGTTGTCCGCCTCCCGAATTGTTGGTCACCGTGAGCATCACCAGCGGAACGCGACCCTGTCCCGTTTCGCCGAGGAGGCGGTCGAGCTTCGCCGGATCGAGGTTGCCCTTGAACGGGTGGAGCACTGCGGGATCGAGACCCTCGTCGATGACGAGATCCACGGCCTCGGCGCCCTGGTGCTCGACGTTGGCTCGGGTGGTGTCGAAGTGAATGTTGTTGGGCACCACGTCGCCGGGCTTGAGCACCGTCGAGAACAGCAGATTCTCGGCCATGCGCCCCTGATGCGTGGGGATGACGTGGCGGTAGCCGAAGATGTCGTGAATGGTCTCGACCAGATGGAAGAAGTTCCGGCTTCCGGCGTAGGACTCGTCCCCGAGCATGAGCCCCGCCCACTGATCGTCGCTCATCGCGGAGGTGCCGCTGTCGGTGAGGAGGTCCACGTAGATGCTGTCCGCCGGGACGGCGAAAATGTTGAGTCCGGCCTCGACGATCAGCCGCTCGCGCTCCTCGCGCGAGACGCTACGCAGGGGTTCGACCACCTTGATGCGGAAGGGTTCGGCGGGAAAGCGCATGGCGTGCATAGTCTAGCGGCGTGCGGAGCGGGCCACAAGCCTGGCTCCGCAGCCGAATCTCGATGCGTAAGTCATCGAGACGACGACGAATAGAGTTTTGCCCTGCAAGAATCTTGTTGCTTGATTCGTGAGGTTGGTCCTATTCTCCCCTCCTGCGGACGACATCCCCCTCCATGTTGTCGCGACGGGCCGAGTTGCATTCCCTCCCTGGGGCCGCTCCCCCGCACCCGACTCCCTGGAACCGCACGTTCCGAAGCCCACGCCCGGCCGGTCCGGGCGCGGCTCGCGCAGGCGCGTGCAACGGGTCCGAAACGAGAGTAGTGCGCTGCGGATCGGTTGGGCGGATGTGGGATCGGGGGACTCCGCCGTCTGACCCTGAAGCAGCGCATGATTTTGACCGCACGAGGTGCGGCACCGGGTCGGCGCGCGACCAGCCTCGGGCTCGGCAGAGCCCCTCGCCCCCGCCTGCGGCCGCCAGACGGAGGGCCGGTCACCTGACCGGCCCTCGGTGATTCTCGCGCGGGCCCGTTGACGTCACCCCCGGCGCCCGGACGCGCGTCAGTTCTGCTCCCCGTCCCCGGTTCCACCGCCGGCACGAGGCCTGCGACGCAGGCGCATCTCCATCAACTCGCGCACCCGGCGTCCGCGGTCGAGGATGCTGTCCATCTCGAGTAGGCTGCGCTGCGCTTCCGCGTCCCCGGCGAAGCCGGTGCAGACGCTGCCGACCAGCGTCTCGTACGAGACGCGCTCGTCCGCACCCAACGCCGGCGGGGGGCCGGCCTCTCCCGCCGCCGCCAGCCACGCCCGGCAGGTTTCCAGCAGCGCCCGCTTCTCGAGCTGCACCAGTGGATCGGTTTCCGAGAAGGGCTGCTCGGGCCGCAGCCGCACCCGCGCGGCGCGGTAAGGGTACTCGCGCACGATGCGCTCGAAGTACACGCGCGCGAGACCGAGCAGCTTGAGGTTGTAGCTGTCGTTGACCAGCCACTCGACCTCCTCGAAGCGCGCCAGGCACCCGATGGGATAGAAGGCGGGGCTGCCCTGGTAATCGCGCTCCCAGCCCGGTCGCAGCAGGGCCAGGGCGATGAGGCGTTCGCCCGAGAGCGCCTCGCGCACCATGGTGCGATAGCGCAGCTCGAAGACGTGCAGGGGCAGGACGGCGCCGGGAAAGAGCACGACGTTCGGAAGGGGGAACACGGGCACCGCCTGCTTCGGCGCGAACTCCACCTCGACCTTTCCCTTCCCGGCGGCGGGCCGCAGGTTCCGGACCCCGGCCGGTTCACCGCGACGGCGTCGGGGCTAGCCTGGACTATTCATGAACCGCCAGCCGAGACCGCGAGATGCGCGACAGCCGCAAGGAGTTCCACCGGCCGCGACGCAGGCGTGTCGGTGGACACGTCGAGGAAGCGGCCGGTGGAACGACGCCGCGGATGGCGCG
>Ga0326597_10007638_pt1 | contig 14676 bp, 8 predicted proteins | sample RVTome_12_FD_203789 | JGI IMG/M metagenome (GOLD analysis project Ga0326597, IMG submission 203789) | Soil microbial communities from uranium-contaminated site in the Upper Colorado River Basin, Wyoming, United States - RVT100D185 | ecosystem: Environmental > Terrestrial > Soil > Contaminated >... | reverse complement strand
ACACTCCGAGGGCGAGGAGCACCGTCCCCGCGCCGCGCGATCCCCAGCGCGGACGCACGGACCACCACACGAACAGACCCACGGGAAGGCGGTGGAGGAGGATCGCGAGTGCGACGCTGTCCTGACCTCGGCTCGCGGCATGAGTCGCCGACGGGCTGCCGAATCCGAGGGTGGCGCCATCGAGCGCGGCATGGAGGAGGAGACCGGCGAAAGCCAGCCAGAGCAGAATCGAGGGTTCCCCGTGTCGATGGTCGTGCACCCTCTTCTCGGCGAAATGTGGCAGCACCAGCCCGAGCGCCATCAACGGAAGCGCCCACACACCGATGGCCTGGTAGGCGTGGGGGAACAGAGCCGTCAGGCAGAGACCCGCGACCATGAACAGGACGAAGCCGTCGAGAGAGGCGCGGATGATGGCGCGACGTTCGAGAACGCCCGCGATCGCAGGGCCGGCGCTCAACGCGAGGACGGCGAGAATCAGCCAGAAGAAAGTTGGGCTCGTCGGCATGCTCTGCGACTCGGACCAAAGAAGGCGATCGATGAGATCCGCGCTGGCGGCAAAGATAGCTTCTGGAGGAGTCGCGGACGAGAGCTATTGCAGGCGATGGCCAGCCGGCCGTCAGCGCACGAGGGCGATGGAGCGCGCCACCTGTTCTCCAGCGCTCTCGAGCACGGCGCGGTAGACGCCGCTCGCCACGCTTCGCCCGCGGCTGTCTTTTCCCTTCCATTCCATCGTGTGGGCGCCGGATGGCATCTCGAGATCCAGCAGCACCGTCACGAGTGCGCCGCGCGCGTCGAAGATCCTGAGCCGCGCGTGTCCGGCCGCGGCGAGCACGAATCGCAGCTGCGTGCTCGGGTTGAACGGATTCGGAACATTGGCCAGCAGGTCGAGTCGCTGCTGGCTCGGAGCCGGCGTCCCACCGCTGAGGACGTCGAGTTGCGTCGGAAGGATCAGTTCGAGACCGCGGGCCGGATCCACCACGACGATCCACGCGGTATGGCTGCCCAGCGCGAGCCCGGCGCCCAACAGCTCGAGGATGATCGTGTGGCTCTCGCCCGCAGACAGCTGGCCTGACACGGTTTGCAGGTTGATCCAGGGGACCGGCGCATAGATCACGCCTGCGGCCGCACCCAGCGCCGAGAGACTCCCGTCGCTCGAACGCACGCGGAGCAGCGCATCCGCCGTCTCCGTTCCGTCGACGAGCCAGGCGTAACTCCCGTCGTTGATTTCGTCGGAGCTCAGCATTTCCCAGCCCGCTCCGCCGTCGCGGCTGAGTTCCAGGTCCACGAGCGCGGGGGCTGGGCTGCCCTGCGTGCTCCACGAAACCGCCACGACGCTGCCGAGCGCGAAGTAACTGCCGTCGACGGGTTCTCCCCAATTCAATTGGACATCGTTCGGCCCCACGAGGGTGAAGCTCCCCTGCACGCTGTGAGGATCCGCCGCCCATTGATCGCCGTCGAGCGTCCAGTCGAAACTCAGATCGCCCCACAGGAACGGGTCGAAGGCCAGGCTGACCGTCGCGCTCGCAAGCTCGCCGTCGCGAATCTGACCGGTGCCTCCGTTCGGATCGAACCAATGGAGCACCACGCCGTCACCGGTACTTCCGTCGCTGACGAGACTCCCGTTGCTTCCGCCGACGAAATCGCTGCTGCCGACGGCCGTGACGCCGGCGGGCAGGTCGAGGGTCGCCTCGCTGATCCATTCTTCGTCGGGACTGTTGTTGGCCAGGCTGAGGCTGAGAACGATCGTATCGCCCGGCGCGTAGCTCGTGCTGTCCGCGCTGACGGTCGATCCCGCGATGCTCTTGTGGTTGCTTCGCTTGGCGGGCGGCAGCGTCAGCAGCGCGTGCACCTGGTAGTCGATGACCGAACTCGGGCTGCCGCCGTTGCTCAGCTCGAAGCTCGTCTGTCCGCTGCCGCCTGCGAGGATCGTGACGGAGATCTGTGTCGGTTGAGACGCAAGCACCGGAGTGACGATCTCGATCGCCGGGTCGATGGCGAGGGTGTACTGCATGCGAACCGGCACGTGCCGTCCATTGCTGACGACGAATCCCACAGCCGCGATCTCGTCCAGCGGCGTTGCGAGGCTCAGGTCCAGGACGTCGGCCGGCGGGAAGGTCTCGACGAGCACGCTCCCGTTTCGCTTCTCGACGACGGCCGAGAGGACGAGGCCGCTGCCTGCTTCACGCGTGAACTGAAAGTCGACGGTTCCGGCCGACAGCGGAAAGCCGCTACATCGAACGAAGTGATTCGCCAGGCGGGGCACACCGCCCGCGCGCACGAAGGGATAGCTCGTCGCCGTCTCCGTCAGTGCGGCCGTCGGGTAGCCTGCCGCCTCTTCGTAGCTCATGCCGAGGACGGCTCGGCCGCCTGTGAGATAATTCCAGACACCAAAGAGTGGCCAGACTGCTTCGATGTCGGTGCCATGCATGGCAAGCGTGGCCTCATAGCTGTCGAGCATGCTTTCCAGGAAGAAGCTCTCGCGGCGCTCCCAGAATTCGCGCATGAAGTCGATCGAATAGAGCCCGCTCAGGTAATGCTGCCAGATGCACGCGGAGTAGCTCGCGGAACCGCCGGAATCGAGAGCGACACCAGGGTCGGAGAGTGGGCTGTTGTAGTTGAGCCAGCGGTAGTAGTCGTTGACCTGGTCGTAGACGAAATCTTCGATCCACGCTGCGTCCAACTCGAGCCAAGTTCCTTCGCTCCACGAGGAGGTTGTGAACTGTGAGGCGTGCTTGAATTCGTGGGCGCAGGTGACCTTCATGAAGCCAGGCTTGGCACCCTCTGGGTCGTCGTTGGTTCCGAATCCGTCGAAGTCGTTGTGGAAGTGGATTTCCGTGCGCGTCCCGGCAAGCTGGGTGAAACCGAATGAGAACATGTTCTGGAAGAATACTTCGTAGGGTCCCTCGACCAGGGACGGTGGGAGATATCCCATGGCGTCGACTTCGATGCTCCACGAGGCGTCCAGATAGGCCGCCATCGATTCCACGAAATCCGGCACGCCGTTGGCCGGGGCGAGATCCTCGGCCGGGATGCGGTTGTTTCCGCTCAGCTCGTAGTGGAGGACGAAGTTTCCACTCGGGCTGAGATGGCTCTGGGTGCGCTTGTTCCGCACCCCCGGCGCGAGAAGTTTCGCCGCGCGCTCCAACTGCGCTTCGTCCAGCTGGTCGAGGATCGCGCGCAGCTCGATGAACAGGCTGGTGGCACAGGGGATGGGGGCGGGTTCATCGGGAGAGTATTCCGCCGGCACGCTGGTGGGATCCAGGACGAGTTCGAGTCGCAGCAGCCGGGCCTCGGCCTCGTCGATGCGGCCGTCGAGTCGGGCGGCGTCGATCGGGGCGTGAAGAGTCGTCTCGGCATGCGGTGCGCCGGGAGCGACGAGGAGCAGGAGCACCGTTGCCACCGCGGCCCGCACGTGAGGGAAAGTTCGTCGCGAGGATGTGGCGCGTGGCAAGAGCTGGTCCTTTGGGGGGGGAGAGCGCCCACTATTCTATCAGATGTGGCGACCGACCCTCGACCCGACGGCCCGAGATGGCTATCATCTTGTTTGATCGCCCTCCCGGTACAAACTATGAGAATTCCCATTCTTCTGATCGCTCTCGCCCTGTTCTTCGCCGTGGGACAGGCCGGCGCTGCAAGTTGTGTCCTCGACCCGGTGGCTAGGGAATTCCCCGAGAAGCGGTCTTGGATCGGCGTCGCCAAGGGGACGCGCCATGAGGTCCCGCGCGGACGCACGGATCGGCCGATCGACGTGCTGCTCTACGAACTCGACCTGAACATGACCCCCAATTCCACGAATCTGAACGGGGCGGTCGAGATCGAGTTCACGACGTTGGAAGCCATGGACTTCGTGGAATTCGACCTGAGCAATCTCGACCTCACGGTGAGCGCTTGCTGGATCGACGGCGCGAGCGCGAATTTCCTACACGAGAACGAACTGCTCCGCATCGATCTCCCGGCGGGTACCACGGCCGACACTACCTTTCGCGCGCGCATCGAGTACGGTGGCCGGCCGTCGACTCTGCGCTATGGACTGCCGAGCTTCAGCGGTGGCCTTCGCTCGACGATCCTCGCGGACGCCGACGGCTTTCCAGATCCCGGCGCGCCGATTCTCGCCAGCCTGAGCGAGCCCACGGCGGCACGCGCATGGTGGCCCTGCCACGACACACCCTTCGACGCCGCGCAGGCCCGACTCCGCGTGACGGCACCGGAGGGCTACACCCTGGTTGCGCCGGGGATCCGCGAGGAGATGACCGATCTCGGCGACGGCCGCTGGCGCCAGACCTGGTTCATGAGCACGCCCATCCCCGCGTATCTCGTCTCCCTGGTCCTGGCGGATCTTTCGAGTTGGACCGAGACGGCGACCGTCACCTCGCTCGCCGACGGCCAGCCCGTTTCGATGCCCGTCGAGTTCTACGTCAACGACGCCCTCTACGACACCGCGCAGTTCAGCTGGCAGAACACGACGGAGATGGTCGAGTACTTCGACCAGACGATCTCTCCCTATCCCTACGGGGACATCAAGTACGGCCATGCCATCTTCCCGTTTTCCGGCGGGATGGAGCATCCGACCCTCACGAGCATGGGCCAGTTGACCGCCACCGGCAGCACGTCGAGTCTCCACGGCGGTCCACAGGCCGATTGGATCATCGCTCACGAACTCTTCCATCAATGGTTCGGCGATTCGCTTCGTCTTCAGAGCTGGGGTGAGATCTGGCTCAACGAAGGATTCGCGAGTTATGGTGAGGTCCTCTGGCTCGAGCACGAGTACGGCTACGACATCGCAAAACAGTGGCTCACCAACAGCAAGCGGCGCGAGAGCTTCCCCGGCACCATCCGAAATCCGTCCGTCGAAGTGGGTCTCTTCAGCGCGACCGTGTACCAGAAGGGCGCCTGGACCCTCCACATGTTGCGCCAGGTTCTTGGAAGCGCCGACTTCATCGAGACGCTGCGCCGCTATGCCGATCGCTATCGATTCGAGGCCGTCAACAGCGACCTCTTCCAAGCCGTCTGCGAGGAGGTCCACGCCGAGTCCGGCGGTGCGCAGCTCGTCGGCGGCTCGTTGGACTGGTTCTTCCGGGACTGGCTCGAGCGCGAGGGCCGGCCCGATCTGGCGCTCGAGTGGTGGCAGAGCGACGCCGGCCTGGCGGTCACCGTCCAGCAGGCCGAAGGGCAGAACTATCGCCTGCCGTTGATCCTGCGGATCGGTTATGCCGACGGGTCGGTCGAAGACCGGGACATCGTCATCGATGGGCCGGTCTGGGAATCTCTGCTTACCGCGCCCCAGGACGTCGAAAGCCTCGAGCTGGATCCCGAAGACGACTGGCTGCTGCGCAAGTCGCAGAGGCGACTGGTCGGCGACGTCCGCGCGGCACTCCTGCCGCTCCATCCGAATCCGTTCAATCCCAGCGTGACGGTTCGTTTCTTCCTCTCGAGTCCACGGCGGGCGAGCCTCGATGTGTACGACGTGCGCGGGCGCCACGTGCGGCGCATCTTCGACGGTCCGCAACCGGAGGGCATCGTCGAACTGGAGTGGGATGGGATCGACGCCGATGGGCATGCCCTTGGCAGCGGCGTCTATCTCTTCGTCCTCGAGGACGCGGCCGGGGGAAAATACGCCCGGAGAGCGACGCTGCTCAAGTGACCGCTCCCATCTCGCCGTCCGGCATTTGACTAGGCGGTACGAGCCGCAGCATCTTTGGTCCAGCCACCTTCCTCGAGCCCCAAGAATCCCATGCCACGATTCATCTGCCGCAGCTCCCGCCATGGCCTCCTCATGGCTGTGCTCGCGCTGCTCTTCGTGAGCTGCGCTTCCGATCCGAGTGGCCCGGCTCCGAAGGCGGACGAAGATCCGGGACCCGTGGTCCTGGAAGATGGCCACGTCTTCCGGGTGTTCACCATCGAGAGTGGAGGCAAAGCGCCGCGTCTCCGCTGGGTCGGCGACGGTGATGGTCCATTCGCCGAATCGCCCGAGGCCACGCCGGAGCCGTGGATCGGATTCGGGCGGCCCTTCCGGATCGAGTGGGAAGTCACGTCCGAGGCCGGGCGCGTGACGGGCTACCAGTTCCGTTTCAATCATGAAGACGAGACGCCGTTCTTCCCTCGCGCGGGCGGCGAGGCCGTGTACGGAGACGTCGACGCCCTCGACTTCATCAATGAGAGTCCCGTCGATGAGGTAGATCCTGCCTGTTTCAACGATCCCGATTGCTTCCGCACGATCCAACTGCCGAGCGGTGTCTACCCCCTGGAAATCCGCGCGCTGGACGAGACCGGACGCGAACGTACCGAGCCGCAGTTCCAGATTCGATTCCACTCCAACTATGAGCCCATCGCCGTCCTGCAGGACGATGAGATCGCCGGATGTGATGAGCCCGAACACTTCCCGCGCTACGTCTTCAGTCCCGCGGTGGGGGAGGCCGTCGACTGTGCGCTGCTGAGCGGCGAGACCATCCCTCTGGGGTCGGCGGTTCGTCTCCGCCTCGACGGACTCGATCGCCTCGACGACGCGGACTTTCCCGACGGTCGCTGTTGCGACGAGCGCAACGATCCCGCCGTGCCCGAGCTGCGCTACCAGGCACTCTTGGAAATCACGGCCCAGACGGATCGCGGCTTCGACGAGAATTGGTTCACCTTCTTCGGCGAACCAACGGAGACACCAGAACTGGAATTCACGACGGGACCGTTCGACTATCGCATCGTCGGCCAAAGCGTCGACGAGCAGGAGCGCCGGTCCGAGCCCGTAGGCTTCTTCGATTTCCGCTCCGGCTCCGACCCCGAGATTCTGAGCGTGGAGCCGAGTGACGGGGCGACGATCCATCTGCGAAACCCTCTGGACGGCGAATGGCCCTCCAACGAGGTCGGCTACGAGGTCGTCATCGAGACGCGCTATTGGGATCCCGCTGCGCGGCGCGTGCTCCGCTTCCCGGGAGACGGCCGGGAGAGTATGGCCGGCCATGTGTTTCGATTGCCGCTGCGATTCGAAGGGCGGGCCAGCCCGAACGACCCGCCGCCGCTGCAACCGAACTCGACGATCCAAGGCGGCGTGCTGGCGTGGGCCTACGAGTGGATTTCCGAGTTCGATCCCGAGAACGTGATCCAGGAGGGGCCCGCGTTCGATGACCTGGGTGAATTCAGCGAGAGTCCGCTCCCCAATCTGTGGGTCATCGACGGTGAGGGCACAGTCGAGTTCTGGATTCCCCTCGATCTCTGGCTGCGGCCCGAACGCTATCTGGATGGCCAGAACCCGAATTCGAAGGAAGAACTCATGGCGGCCGAACTGCTGCGTCATCTGGGAGTCATCGACTATCTGGTGCGAGGCCGCAGCAGCTGGAGTGCGATCGTCGAGCGCTGTCCTCCCATGACGCCCGAACAGCTCTCGAGCCCCGAAGGAAGGTCGCGTTGCCTGCCCGAACAGGCACTCCGAAACGTCGGGCGTTACTCCTCTACCTCGGTCCAACAGCTGGAACTCCGACTCGGGCTGGACCGCGGCGGCAGCGGATCCCTGACCGAGCTGTGGCCGGCCCCGAGCGCGAAGCGCGCGGCGCGGCTCAGCGAGGCCGCGATCCTCCGGCGCATTCGTACACCACGTGCGAACGGCTGAGCGAGCGGCGGCGGCCTTGACCCGCCCCGTCACCCGTGACAGTTTCCCATCATGATCGAAGAAGCCGATTACAACGCCCTCCCGGCGGATTTCGAGGCAAAGATGAAGGCGAAGCGGGCCCGGGCTCGTGCGGCGCGCTCGGCCGAAGCCTCGGCCCGGAGATTCGAGCGATTCGCGAGCTTCGAGCTCGAAGAAGAGATCGCCGAAGGGCCGACGGCGCGCGTCTATCGGGCGCGTGCCGCCGATGCCTCTGGCACCGCGCTCGCGGTCAAGATCATCCGCCGCGCCGTGGTTGCCGGCGTCGAGACTCCCGGCGCCCGGGCGGCGTCGCTGCGCGCGCGTCGCGAACGACTCGTCGCGTTGGACCATCCCCATCTCCTCCGCGTGCACGATGTGGTCGAGGATGGCGGCCGCACGGCCTTGATTCTCGACCTGCGGGAAGAAGAGACTCTCAACGATCATGTCCGGGAGCGCGGCCCCCTCGGCTTTCAGCGCGTGGCGCAGCTCGGCGCGGATCTGTCCTCGGCTCTGCAGGCGATTCACGAGTCGGGCCTGGTTCACAACGATGTCGAGCCGCGGAATCTGTGGCTGTCGGAGACGCGGACGGTGCTCGCCGAGCTGTCCAGTGCCTGCGAATTCGGCACGGAGCGCGGCGACCGAGCCATCGCCCTGTCCGGCAGTCCACAGTTCATGGCGCCCGAGCTGCTACGTGGAGAAGCGCCGACGCCGGCGAGCGATGTGTACGCGCTCGGAGCGCTCCTCTGCTTCGCCTTGACGGGCCGGCCGCCGCTCAAGGGGCCACGGCTGCATCAACTGCGCGACGCACACGAGCGCGACGCGCGGCCACGGCTCTCGGATAAGCTCGATGATCTGCCGCGGGAATTGGCGGAATTGATCGACCGCGCGCTCGACGGAGATCCCGCCGCGCGGCCCTCGGATTTGGCAGCCTATGGAGATGCGCTGCGGGACTGCGCGGCCATCGATCCGGCGTCCGCGCGCCTGGAACACGCCTCTGGGTTCCAGCGCTGGTGGCGGACTCTGCCGCGGCCTGCCCGCATCCTGATCCTCGGCGGTCTGGTCGTCGGCTTCGTGCTGCTCTTGTGGAACCGGGGAAGCTGAAGAGACCCGTCCCCATCCGCGCGGGTCCCGGTGGAGGAAAGGACCGTTGCGAACGGGGACGGATACTTGAAGCCCACGGGAAGTGCGCGTCGATCGTGCCTGGGGCTTCCTCTGTTGGTCGCGACCACCATCCGTGGTACTCCGCGCGACGCCAACGCGCCGCCGAGCCGCAACCGAAGGCCAGGAACATCATGGGGCGTGCCGTCCCTTTTGGGCGCTCCGATTCAGAAATAGTGCATGCGATGGCGTCACTCATCGAAATAATTCAGACATATCGCATCATACCGCACGAGACTCTTGACCCTAAGCCATTGAAAAGAAGAGGTTTGGTGGATCCGAGAGATGATCGTCCACCTCGACCTCCTCGGCGATCTGCCGGCGGCAGGCGCTGGCTCATTGCCGCCGCCGCTGGAAACTTCTCGGCCTATCGCCGCTTCCTGGCGCTGTTCATGCGCTCTGCTCGCTTTCTCCCTCCCGCGCGCCGTGCCCAGTCTCTGCCGGTCGACACAGGTGGGATCGCACGGGAATTCGTCGGGCTGGTCGAGGGCGCCCCCAAGGGTGAGGGTCTGGGCAATCAGTTCCTCTCTCACCTCCGCGAGGTGGACGCCATCGCCCACGTCGTGCGATGTCCTCTTCTTCTGCTTCTGCGGCTAGATGCTATAGTCTGCCCAACATCTCCTCATCTCAGCTCGAAAGCCTGCCATGCCAGACGCGCGACCCTCGAGTATTCGCGAGATCTACCGCATCGGGGCCGATCTCGTCGGCCAGCGGATTCGCATCAACGGCTGGATTCGCACGGCACGCGAGAGCAAGGCCGTGGCCTTCATCGAGCTGAACGACGGCAGCTTCTTCAAGAATCTACAGGTGGTCTACGATCCGAGCAGCGAGAAATTCGCGGACTTCACGCAGCCGACGACGGGCTCGGCGCTGATCGTCGAGGGTGAGCTGGTCGAGAGCCCAAAGCCCGAGCAGCCGTTCGAGCTGCGGGCGAGCGCCATTACGATCGAGGGCCTGGCCGATGCCGAATATCCGCTGCAGAAGAAGCGCCATAGCTTCGAATATCTGCGCAGCATCGCCCACCTGCGCCCGCGCGGCAATACCTTCAGCGCGGTGTTCCGTATGCGCTCGCTCTTGAGCTTCGCGATCCACAAGTTCTTCCAGGAGCGCGGCTTCATCTACACGCACACGCCGATTCTCACGGCGAGCGACTGCGAGGGGGCAGGGGAACTCTTCCACGTCTCGACCTTGAATCCAGACGACCCGCCGCGGAACGCGGATGGCGGCGTCGATCACTCGCAGAATCTGCTCGGCCGCGGCTCGTATCTCACCGTGAGCGGCCAGTTGGAAGTCGAGACGCACTGCATGGGCTTCAACAAGGTGTACACCTTCGGGCCGACGTTTCGGGCGGAGAACTCCAATACGGCTCGTCATGCCTGCGAGTTCTGGATGGTCGAGCCGGAGATTGCCTTCGCCGATCTCGCCGACGTCATGGATCTGGCCGAAGAGATGATGCGCGAGGTCGTAGGCTATGCCCTCGAGCAGGCGCCGGAAGAGATCGATTTCTTCAATCGATTCATCGACAAAGGGCTCAAGGAAAGGCTCGAAGCGCTCACGAAGGCCGAGTTCAAGCGCTGCAGCTACGGCGATGTCCTGCAAATCCTGCAGGAGAGCGGGCGCGAGTGGGAGTTCCCCATCGAGTGGGGTGCCGATCTGCAGAGCGAACACGAGAAGTATCTCACCGAACACTTCGCGGGCCCAGTCTTCGTCTATGACTACCCCGAGACCATCAAGAGTTTCTACATGCGACGCAACGACGACGGCAAGACGGTCGCCGCCTGCGACCTTCTCGTGCCCGGCCCGGGTGAGCTCATCGGTGGAAGCCAGCGTGAAGAACGCTATGATGTGCTCAAGAGTCGCATGGAGGCGAAGGGCATGGCACTCGACGAGTACTCCTGGTATCTCGATCTGCGCCGCTTCGGCACGGCGCGTCACGCCGGTTTTGGACTCGGACTCGAGCGTCTCATCATGTATGTCACGGGAATGGAGAACATCCGTGATGTGATTCCCTTCCCGCGCACGCCGGGACATGTAGAGTTTTGACGCGCGTCGGCCTGCTCGTCGGCCTGGGGCTTTCGCTCCTCGGGGCATTCTCCTGCGCCCCCGGCGCCGAACGGCCTCACGTGATCCTGATCTCGATCGACACGCTACGGGCGGACCACGTGGGTTGCTACGGCTACGACCGGCCCACGACGCCGGCGATCGACGCGCTGGCGCTCGAGTCGATTCGTTTCGAGAACGCGATCAGCCAGGCCGGTTGGACCCTGCCCTCGCACATGTCGCTGATGACCTCGCTGATGCCCAGCCAACACGGAGTGACCCAGGAGCGCGCGCTGAATCCTGCCATCGTCACGCTGGCAGAATCCCTCCAGAACGCCGGCTATACGACGGCGGGTTTTGCGAGTTGGATCTATGTCAGTGAAAACTACGGATTCGGCCAGGGATTCGACGAATACCGGACGCTCGTGGACACGCGGCGGCTCGACGTGGCCGGTGGTGGCGGCGCCTTCCCAGCGGGGCGCGTGGTCGACGCCGTGCAGGGCTGGCTCTCGCGCCGCGGCGACGACCCCGTCTTCCTGTTCGTTCATCTCTTCGACCCTCACATGGACTATGTCCCCCCGGGGGAATACGCAGAAATGTTCGCCGAGGCAGACCCGCCCAGCATCGACGGCCGCTACGAGACCCTCAAGCGCTACATTCGAGGCCTGAATGAATCGCCCGCGAGCCTGAGCCCTCGCGAGTTGCACCATGTCGAATCGCTCTACGACGGGGAAATTCGCTACGTCGACTCCCAGATCGAAGAACTGCTCGCCTCACTCGACGCGTCGCTCGGTCTCGGCAATTGCCACCTGATCCTGCTGAGTGATCACGGCGAGGAGTTCATGGACCACGGCTCCATCGAGGGCCACGGCTGGACCCTCTATGAGGAAGTCGTGCATGTGCCGCTGCTGTGGCGGCTTCCTGCGAAGGCGCGTGGCGGGGGGACGGTGGCCGCGCCCGTGGGGCTGATCGACGTGGCGCCCACACTGTTGGACTACCTTCAGATCGATGCGCCCGAAGCGTTCAGGGGCAAGAGCCGTCGCACTGCCATGGAGGGGGACGAAAGCCCTGGGTATGTCCTCAGCGAGAACGACCGATTCAACATCGAGATGCGCGTGCTGCGCGGCGAACGCTACAAGCTGATCCACACGGCAGACAGCGGACGCAACGCGGCGGGCGTGCCGATCTTGGCTGGCTTCGAACTCTACGACCTCGTCAAAGACCCCGCCGAAGCCGTGAATCTCTATGATCCTGAGGACGGACGGAGCCATGCCCTCGTCGCATTGCTCGAGGCCTCGAGCGGCGAGGCCGGAGCCGGCGTCCAGAATCCCGCCGCGGAACTGAGCGAGGAACAGCTCGAGTTGCTCCGCTCGCTGGGCTACGTGCAGTGATGCGCCCTGGCGATCTGCGGCTCGGCGGTCACGGCGGGCCGGCCCGCAGAGCCAGCATCTTCGTCTTTGCGCTGCTGGCGCTCTTCGCGCTGGTGATGCGGATCTGGGCGGCCACAGAGCGGGTCGCGACGTCGACCCTCGTCGGCATGGTCGACAGCCAGATCTACATGCAGCTCGCACGGAGCCTGCCGGCGCATGGCTGGATCCCCGAGCAGGGCTTCTACATGAGCCCGCTCTATGCCTACCTGCTGGCGGTCCTCCGCGTCGACGCGGGGAATCCATGGCCAATCCTCATCGCGCAGTCGCTCTTGGCGGTGGCGGGGCTGATCGCCCTGGCGCTCGTCGCCCAGCGCTGTGCGGGGCAGCTCGCCGGATGGGCGACGTTGTGCCTGGGGGCTCTCTCGGCGCCGGTCGCCGTCTACGATGTCTCGATACTGAGCGACGGGCCGTCCTTTGCGCTGATGGCCATGGGGCTCAGCCTCCTGGTGCTGCGTGGCGATTCGTGGCGTTCGCTCCTCGGGGCTGGTTGTTGTTTCGCCCTGGGCTATGCGCTCCGCGCCAATTTCCTTCTCCCCGCGTTTCTGTGTGGCATCTGGTTGCTCGCTGCGCGGCGTCGCATCGCGTGGGTTTATGCGCTGCCGCTCGTCGCGGCTCTTCTCGCCGTCGCGGCGGTCAATCATGCTGCGGAAGGGCAGTTCACTCCGCGCAGCTACAACGCGGGGCAAAATCTGTACATCGGCAACAACGCGGCGGCCGACGGCAGTTACACGACGCTCAACGAGATCCATCCGGGTGACATGATGGGTCGCGCCGCCGCCGAGCGAGCGTGTGGCCACCGGCTGAGCGCGTCCGAGGTCGAAGACTTCTGGCGGCAGCAGACCCTTCAATTCGTGACGAAGCAGCCTGGCTCCGCCGCGATCCTGCTGCTTCGAAAGTTCGCCCTCTTCTTCCATCCCCACGAAATGCCACAGATGGAGGCGTTGGATCTCGTCCGCCGCGAATCTCTCGCGTTGCGAATCTCGATGGTGGGCGTGGCGATGCTACTCCCTCTCGCCGCTGCCGGGGCCATTGGGCTCGGCCCTGGGCGTCATCGGGCGCTCCTGCCGTTTTGGATCTCGCTGGGATCGACCCTGCTGATCTGCCTACTCTTTTTCGTCAATGGTCGGTTGCGTCTGCCCATCCATCTCACGCTGTTGCCGCTGGCGGGCATCGGCGTGGCGGCGCTTCTCGGCGCGGTCGCCGAGATTCAGCCGCGGCGCGCGGTCACAGGATTGATCGCAGGTCTCGTGCTGGTCTTTCTCCTCGCCCTCTATCCGACGCACGCTCCCTATCGAAACGCGCTCTCCGCGGCGCGCTATGCCGTCCTCGAGGCTCTGGCAGGCCAGCGCGAGAGAGCGCGCGAGTGGATGCGCGTGGCGGGTGAGTTCGAGGATGCGCGAGGCAGCCTGTGGAGTCGGCCGCCACTCGCGGCGACGATTGGATCGCATCCGGAGGCGCGCTGGCTGCTCCAGGCCGAGCGCGCGGCCGCCTGGTTCGTTCTGGATGACCTGCGACGGGCCTTCGCCGAGATGTCGCCGGCGGCGGACGCGATGCCACGGAACATGAGGGCTCAAGAGGGCCTGCTCGAAATCTGCGGGCGTCTTACGGAATCCGGAATGGGCGGTCCGGAAGTCGATGCGGCGGCGCGGCGGGCGCGCTCGAGATTGCAAGGTCGCTGATTGCCCGAGGGGTAGGGCCCCATTCTGCGACGCCCCCCCAGGCTGCTCGCATCTCGCACGATTGAGGATTCGCAGATCGGTCCTGCCTCGAAGCGGACGTGAAGGTACAGCAAAGAACCATTCAGACTCCCGCCACCAGCCCGCTTGGCGCCATTTGCACGAGGAATCCCGCGGGCGTTGTTGGCATAGAGGCTGCTGAAAGCCCTTGTGAATCCAACTGGCATTCCGCCAAAGCGGAGGCAGGGCAATGAAACCAGGCATCTTTTCAAGACTCAGCACGAAGCGAATCCGTCTTCCATTGCGGGAAGATGGCGGCTTCACGCTCGTCGAGATCATGATCGCACTCATGGTATTTGGAGTTGGAATCGTGGGGCTGGCGAATGCTTTCCCCAATGGAATGCGCACCCGGGAGAAAGCGCGCCGCATGAGCGTTGCCACGTTCCTCGCGAAGGAACAGGTGGAGCGTCTGCGGTCGCTTTCGTTCAATCATGCCGATCTGGGCACCGGCGCGCATGTCGAACCTGCGAATGCAGGACGGACCGGGTACAACCGACGCTGGACTGTCGTGGACAACAATCCGTTGCCCGGCATGAAACGTCTGACTGTAACCGTGAGTTTTGTCAGCGACAGCCCGGATAGCCAGGCCATCGTCGTGACGCAGCTCACTCGCTAGTCCACGAACCCTCTGGGGAATGTGTACGCACAAAGGCGAGGATAAATCATGAATCGGCGCAACAACAGTGGCTTCACGCTG
>Ga0326597_10007637_pt1 | contig 14679 bp, 12 predicted proteins | sample RVTome_12_FD_203789 | JGI IMG/M metagenome (GOLD analysis project Ga0326597, IMG submission 203789) | Soil microbial communities from uranium-contaminated site in the Upper Colorado River Basin, Wyoming, United States - RVT100D185 | ecosystem: Environmental > Terrestrial > Soil > Contaminated >... | reverse complement strand
CTGATCGGCCTCTTCACGCGCCCGGTTGCGTTCATCCTCTCGGGGATGATGGCGGTGGCGTACTTCCAGTTCCATGCTCCGGACGGATTCTGGCCGACGTCGAACGGCGGCATTCCCGCGGTGCTGTACTGCTTCGTCTGGCTGTACTTCTCCGCCGCCGGCGCCGGTCCCTGGAGTCTGGACGCAAGGCGCCACCGGATCTGAGCGTTGTCGATTGCCGTTGGCCCCCTCATCGCATACCGTGACCATGCCGCGTTGATCGAAGGAGCAAGACGATGCCGAAGTTCGTGATCGAACGTGAGATTCCCGGAGTCGGACGGCTCGCCCCCGAGGAGCTGCGGGCGATTTCGCAGAAATCGTGCGACGTGCTCGCGCAGCTCGGCCCCCAGGTCCAGTGGGTCCAGAGCTACGTGGCCGATGAGAAGCTCTACTGCGTGTACATCGCGCCGGACGAGGCGGCGATTCGCCGGCACGCCGAGCTGGGCGGGTTCCCGGCGAATTCGATCGCGCGGGTTCGTTCGGTGATCGATCCGACGACCGCCGAGTAGGGGAGACTGCATGTCGCTGTTCTGCGTGACCGGGGCCTTCGGCTACTCGGGCCGCTTCATCGCCGAGGAACTGCTCGCGGCCGGGCACCAGGTCCGGACCCTGACCGGATCGATGCAGCGGGAGAACCCGTTCGGGGACCAGGTGGCCGTCTTCCCGCTGGCGTTCGACGATCCGGAGGCGCTCGGGGCGGCGCTTGCCGGCGTGGACGTCCTGGTCAACACGTATTGGGTGCGTTTTTCCGAGGCCGGCTTCTCGCAGAGCGTTGCGGTCGAGAACACGAGGCGGCTGTTCGAGGCGGCGGTCGCCGCGGGAGTCGGCCGGGTGGTGCACGTGAGCATCACCAACCCGTCGCTCGACAGCCCCTACGAGTATTTCCGCGGCAAGGCCCGGCTCGAACAGGCGCTGGTCGCCGCCGGGCTGCCGCACAGCATCCTGAGGCCGGCGGTCTTCTTCGGCGGGCCCGACATCCTGTTGAACAACATCGCCTGGATGCTGCGCCGTTTCCCGGTCGTGGGTGTGTTCGGATCGGGACAGTATCGAATCCAGCCGATCCACGTCGTGGACTTCGCGCGCCTGGTGGTGGAGGAGAGTTTCGCCGGCGGCGAACGGGTGATCGACGCGATCGGGCCGGAGACCTTCACCTATCGCGAGCTGGTCGAGACGATCGGCCGGGCGATCGGCAAGCGGCGCATGATCGTCGGGCTGCCGCCCTGGCTGATGCTGGCCTTCGCCCGCGTGATGGGCGCGCTGCTTCGCGACGTGCTCGTGACCCGCGAGGAGGTGCTGGCGCTGATGGACGGGCTGCTGGCCACCGAGTCGCCCCCGGCCGGGACCACGCAGTTGAGCGGCTGGCTGGAGCAGCACGCCCGGACGCTGGGGCGCCGCTACGGCAACGAACTGGCGCGGCGGCGCGACCGCAAGCGCGAGTACGCGCGGCTCTGACGGAGATTTTTCGGGAACTCCCTGGCCCCGCGAAGGGACGCGCGGCGCATGAGCCTGCGTACGGGATGCGGAGGCTTGCGAGGAGCGCTGACATGTACGCCTGCATGCTCACCGGATGGATCGCGAACGGGGCGGTCACGGCCGCCATCTTGTCGGATCCGGAGCTCGGGCCGCTGGGCCTGGTCCTGGCGGCGGGCGTTTCGGTTCAGGCTCTCGGAATCCTCCTGATTCCGTGCGGCGGCCGCCGGATCGGGGCCCGGATGGCCCTGATCGCGTCCATTATGTTCGTGCCGGTCGGTCTGATCGGTGCGCTCGGGGCCCGGCGGGTGCTGGATGCGTTGAGCCGCGAGGAATTCGAAGCACGGAGGACCGAGACGTGAAGAACCAGGAACCCGAACGCGTTTTTCAAGCGAAGTCGAAGGTGAAGCACACGTGGCTGGCGCTGGTGTTCGCCGGCGCCGCGCTGTTCGCCGCGAGTCTGGCCGCGGAGCGGCCGGTCGCAGGGGGACCGACGCTGCTGGTCGTCGCCATCGTGATGGCGCTCTGGTTCCGAAAGGCGAAGCTGGTCCGGCTCCACGCCGATCACTGCGAGCTGAAGTTCGCGCCTCTTTCGCCGCTCCGCAAGATCCTCTACCGCGACATCCGCAAGGTCGAGCCGCTGTCAAAGCAGCGGGTTCGGCTGACCTACTCTGCGGGCGCCCGCGAGAAGAGCGTCAAGATTCCGTTGAACGTGCTCGACGAGGCCGAGGGGCGGGAGCTTCTGCAGTTCCTCTCGTCGCGGGCCGCCTGATGGCGGCTGGAAAGGCGCGCGGAGGCTGGTATCGTGAGCTGCATGCCCCCGCGTGCGCGACGAAGCTCCTGTTCGGTCCTGGGACTTGCGCTGGTCCTGTGCGGCCATCCGTGGCCGGCTCAGGCTGAGGATGGAGAACCGCTCACGGTGCAGGTCAACCGGGCGATCGACCTGGCGGCGGAGCGGCTGTTCGCGGACCAGTCCGCCGACGGATCGTGGGGCGCGGACGACAAGGTCCATCCCACCGGGCGCACGGCTTTATCGCTGCTGGCGCTCCTGCACGCCGGCCTGCCGGCCTCCGACGAACGGGTCGCGCGCGGCATCGACTACCTGATGAAGGAGCTGCGCCGGCGGCGGTCGACCCAGGAGGGCGGCGCGGCGGCGTACCGCAGCACCTACGAGACCGGCGTGACGCTGATGCTGCTGTATGCGCTCGGAAAGAACCCGACCTACGTGAACGAGATGCAGCCGCTGGTCGACTTCCTGGCGCGCGAGTTCGACGAGGGTGAAAGGCTCTGGGGCTATCCGGAGGGCGCGCGCGATCTCTCCAATAGCCAGTACGCCCTGCTCGGATTGCGGGCCGCGGCGCTGCGCGAGGTACGTCCGAAGCAGTTTCGGCAGGTCTGGGCCGGGGCGCTCGAGGGAATCCTGCGCTGCCACCGCAAGGACGGCGGCTTCGCCTACAAGCCCGATCAGTTCTCGACCGCCTCGATGACGGTGGCCGGGTTGGCGATGATCAAGCTCTGCGAGCTCGAGCTCAAGGGGTTCGGCGCGGCCGGCAAGGACTTGAGAGAGGCCCGCGCCGCGGTCCTTTCCGGGCAAGCGTGGCTCGAGCAGAGCTTCACCGTGAAGTACAACGTGCACGGCCGGTCGCTCAGTGCGCTGCACTACCTGTACTATCTGTATGGTCTGGAGCGCTACGCGTCCTTCTACGCGCTCGACGAGATCGCCGGCCGCGACTGGTACCGCGAGGGCGCCGAGCACCTGATCCGCATCCAGGAGAACAACGGCGCCTGGGGACGGACCGAGGAAACCTGTTTCGCCTTGCTGTTCCTGAAGAAGGCCTCGCTGACCATGCCGTCGGTGCGGGAAGGCCGCTCGGACCGGCCCCGCCGGGAGGACAATCCGAGGCTCGATCACCGAGACGACCTGCGGGACCCGCGCCCGCAGGTACCCTCCTTGCGCGAGTGGCTGGTGGCCGGGCCGTACCCGGGCCTGAAGATGGACGATGATCATCTGCTGGTCGATCACATCCAGGAACGCAAGGCGGCGGCCGCTCCCAAACGCCGGGCCGGCCGCGGCAACTGGCGCGAGTACAGCTCGCCGGAGGATCTCGTCGATCTGGAGAAGGCCGGGGCGGGGGACGTGGACTCGGCCAGCTACGCCTTCACCTGGCTCCACAGCGAACGCGATCAGGAGGTCGTCCTGCACCTCGATTCGGATGACGGAATCCGGGTCTTCCTGGAGGGCGAGTTGGTCTTCGAGGATCACCACCACGATCCGAAGCACGGCATGCGCGTGCTGCTCGAGGTGCCGGAAGGCCGCAGCCGACTGCTGCTCAAGCTCGAGAACGTCGGCTACTTCTGCAACTTCCGGGCCCGGCTGACCGATCGCGAGGGAGACCCGCCGGAGGGGCTCACGGCTTCGCTTTCACGCCGCGGGTAGCGTCTTCTTGGAGCTTCCTGATCGTCCGGCTCTTGGGCTGCCCCCACAGGAATCCACGAGACGCGGTTTGTGTCGATCCCGGAGCGGGTGTATCCTGCAGGATTCGCAAACAGTCCGAGAATCGGTCCGTCGATGAGTCAATACGTCCTGTCCCACCTCCAGCAGCTCGAGGCGGAGAGCATCCACATCCTCCGGGAAGTGGCCGCGGTGTTCGAGAAGCCGGTGATGCTGTTCTCGATCGGCAAGGATTCGTGCGTCATGCTGCGCCTGGCCCAGAAGGCCTTCGCGCCGGGGCCGATTCCGTTTCCGCTGATGCATGTGAACACGACCTTCAAGTTCAAGGAGATGATCGGGTTTCGCGACCGGCTGGTGGAGGAGGTCGGGGCCGAGCTGATCGAGTGGATCAATCCGGACGGGCTGCGCGACAAGATCAACCCGTTCGACCACGGCAGCCAGCGCTACACGCACGTGATGAAGACCGAGGCGCTCAAGCAGGCGCTCGATCACTACGGGTTCGACGCGGCGTTCGGCGGCGCCCGGCGGGACGAGGAGCAGAGCCGCGCCAAGGAGCGCGTGTTCTCGTTCCGCGACCGCCTCCATCAGTGGGAGCCGCGCAATCAGCGACCGGAGCTCTGGAGCCTCTACAACGGGCGCATCCAGAAGGGCGAGTCGATCCGCGCTTTTCCGCTCAGCAACTGGACCGAACTGGACGTCTGGCTGTACATCTACTTCCAGCAGATCGAGATGGTGCCGCTGTATTACGCCAAGGAGCGGCCGGTGGTAAGGCGCGACGGCGCGCTGATCATGGTCGATGACGACCGGTTGCCGCTTTTGCCCGGCGAGCAGCCGATGCTGAAGAAAGTCCGCTTCCGGACGCTCGGCTGCTATCCGCTGACCGGCGCGGTGGAATCGGAGGCCGACACGGTGGCCAAGATGATCGAGGAGATGCTGCTCGACCGGACGTCCGAGCGGCAGGGCCGGGTGATCGACCACGACGAAGCCGCCTCGATGGAGAAGAAGAAGCGGGAGGGCTACTTCTGATGTCGACCGCGTCACTGGTGAAGCAGCTCGGGATCGCCGGATTCCTCGAGCATTATCGCGGCAAGGAACTGCTGCGCATCCTGACCTGCGGCAGCGTCGACGACGGCAAGTCGACCTTGATCGGGCGCATGCTCTACGATTCGGGGAGCGTGGCCGAGGATCAGCTGGCGGCGCTCAAGCGCGATTCGATCCGCTTCGGCACGACCGCGGATGAGCTGGATTACGCGCTGCTGCTGGACGGACTCCAGGCGGAACGCGAGCAGGGCATCACGATCGACGTGGCCTACCGCTACTTCGCCACCGACAAGCGCAAGTTCATCATCGCCGACACGCCGGGCCATGAGCAGTACACGCGCAACATGGCCACCGGCGCCTCGACCGCCAACCTGGCGGTGATCCTGGTGGACGCCCGCAAGGGCGTGCTCGACCAGACCCGCCGGCACGCCTTCATCGTGTCGTTGCTCGGCATCCAGCACGTCGTGGTGGCGGTCAACAAGATGGACCTGGTCGGTTTCTCCGAAGGGGTCTTCGAGCAGATCCGCCGGGACGTGATCGATTTCAGCGCGAAGCTCCAGGTCAGCGACCTGCACTTCATCCCGGTCTCGGCGATCAGCGGGGACAACGTCGTGGTCCGCGGCGAGAACATGCCGTGGTATCAGGGCGGTCCGCTGCTCGACTACCTCGAAACGGTGCACATCGCCGGCGACCGCAACCTGATCGACCTGCGCTTCCCGATCCAGATCGTGACGCGCCCGAACCTGGACTTCCGGGGGTACGCGGGCACGGTCGCTTCGGGCGTGGTGCGAAAGGGCGATCCGGTCGTCGGTCTGCCCTCCGGCCGGCAGAGCCGGGTGAAGGCGATCTGGACGTACGAGGGGGAACTGCCCGAGGCCCACGCCGGCATGGCGGTCACGCTGACGCTCGAGGACGAGGTCGACCTGAGCCGCGGCGACCTGCTGGTCCATCCCAACAACGCGCCGCGCGTCGTCAGCCAGGCCGAAGCGCTGGTGGTCTGGATGAGTGACCGGGCGCTCGAGCCCGGGGCCAGTTATCTGATCAAGCAGAACAGCACGCAGATTCCGGCGGTGATCACCGACCTGCGCTACCGGATGAACATCCAGACGATGCACCGCGAGGACTCCGACCGGCTGGGTCTGAACGAGATCGGCCGGATCGGGCTGCAGGCCGGCCGGCCGCTGGCCGTGGACAGCTATCGCAAGAACCGCAACACCGGCGCGTTCATCCTGATCGACCGCATGACCAACGCCACCGTCGGCGCGGGCATGTTCGTGGATCGCACGACCGCGGCCCGGGCGCTCGACCCGCGGCGCGCCGCGGCCGACGCGGGCAGCAACGTCCGCGAGGAGCGCAATCCGTCGCTGGTGCCGGGCGAGGCGCGCCGCCTGAAGCTCGGCCACCCGGCGTTCACGCTCTGGATCACGGGGCTGCCGCGCGCGGGCAAGAGCTCGATCGCCCGGGGGCTCGAGAAGGCCCTGTTCGAGGCGGGATGCGCCGCGGTGGTGCTGGACGGCGAGAGCCTGCGCCGGGGCGTGAACAGCGACCTCGGTTTCTCGGCCCGGGATCGCCAGGAAAACCTGCGGCGGGGCGCCGAGCTGGCCCGCCTGATGAACGACCAGGGCCTGATCACGATCGCCGCGTTCGTCTCGCCGCTCGACATGCACCGCCGCCGCGCGCGGGAGATCGTCGGCGACGGCCGGTTCTTCGAGATCTACTGCGACGCTCCCCAGACGGTCTGCGAGGAGCGCGATCAGGAAGGGCTCTACTCCCGCGCCCGGGAGGGCGAGCTGACGAACGTCACCGGCGTCGACTCGCCGTACGAACCCCCGGAGAAGGCCGATCTGGTGCTCGACACCTCCGAGCCTTCGGTCGAGCGGAACGTCCTGCGGGTGACGGAAGAGCTGTCGCGCCGGGGCTTCCTGCGCGGACCCTGATTCGGCGACGGGCCGGCCGGCTACTCCGGGATCTCGGCGAGCTCGATGGCGAGGATTTCCAGCCGGCGCGTGTCCTCGCCGTGCGTCGATTCGATCACGTCGCCGACCTTGTGCCCCAGGAAGTTTTGGGAGAACGGAGCCTTGTACGAGTAGATCCCCGCGTCGAGGTCGGCGTCCCAGGCGCCCAGGAAGGTGATCGACTCCAAGGCTCCCGTTTCGACGTCCTTCACATGCACCCGCGTGCCCACGTTGACCATCTCGTTGGTGATCAGCTCGATCGGAATCAACCGGGCCTGCTTGATTTCCTCGCCGATCTCGTTGGCCCGGCGCGAGAGGAAGTCGCGCTGCTCCAGCGCGGCGGTGAACTCGGCGTTCTCGGAGAGGTCGCCGAAGTCGGCGGCGTGGCCGATGGCCGCGCTGTTCTTGACCATCTCCACGTTGACGATCTGGTCGAACTCCCGCTCGCGCTTCTTCAGTCCCCGGGGGGACACGTAGATCACGTCCTCCTCCCAGAGTTGCCGGCGGCCCAGGATCACGTCCTGGAAGTTCGCCTTGAGCGTCTCCGAGAGGTGGTGCCGGGCCGCGTCCGTGATGCCCTGGTTCTCCTTCACCGCGTGATAGAAGGCCAGCGCCTGCTCGTCCGAGATTTCGCCCAGGACCAGGTTGATCGCTTTGTAGCGGCCGCTGGAGATGGAGCTGCGCATCTTGGCCAGGAGCGACTTCTGGGCCTTGGTGACCTGCGTCTTCGCCGAGCGCGCCCAGCGGTCCATCAGGCGCAGCATCGCCAGCGTGATCGCGCTGCGATCGATCCGGCAGGGAGCGTCGTCGAGCGAGCCCGCGGTGGCCGCCTTCCAGAGCCAGAAGAGGCCTTCGCCGCAGCGGTCGGGGGCGGCCAGGATGGCCTGGATCGCCGTGGCCAACTCCTCGCCGCGGCCCTCCTTGAGCAGTTCGCGGGCCAGCAGGTCGGCCAGCTTGCCCGGCGCGCTGGAGAGCGCCGAGGCGAACACCCGCGGCCAGATCTGCTCATCATGCTCGCGCAGGAAGAACAGCGCGAGGCGGGCTCGTTCTTCATGACCGAGCTTGGCCGGGGCTTCGCTGAAGCCCTCGCTGCGGGCGAGCAGCCGAAGCATGTCGACCTCGGGGCAGTTCTCGCCGCCCGGTCGCCGGCGCAGGTCCTCCGAGATCGCGGCGGCTAAAAGCGCCACCGCGTCGGAGGTCGATGCGTCGTGGGCGATCTGGACCAGGTGTTCCGCGCAGGTGGTCAGGAAAGTGTCGACCTGCTGGTGGCCCTGGTCGACCGACTCGAGATAGTCCATCACCAACACGACCCGGTCCAGGTCCGAGCTGGTGCCCTCGATGTTGCCGGCCAGCTCCTCTTCGTGGCTGATCGGCGCGGTGCGCAGGATCAGGACCGGTTCCTTGTCGCCGTAGACCTGGATCATCGGATTGCGCTCGACCAGGCCGCGGGTCTTGCGCCACCAGCGGGCGAAAGCGTTCGGGGGCACCACGCCGCGGGCGAACAGCTTCTTCATCTGAGTCCATTCGAGTCGGCCGTGCGAGGAGCGCAGCGCGGACTCCACGATCTGGCCCGGCCGCTCCTCGGCATCGGCCTTGAGGCGGGCCACGTCGAAACGCAAGAGCGCCCGGAAATCGTCGTCCGGCAGGGGCGTCAGCTCCTGGACGGCGTCGCTCACCGTGAGCCGGCGCTCGGAGTTGCCGTCGGTCAGCCGGTACTCGCCGGAGACCGCGTCGAAGCCGGCGATGCGTTCGGGGCCGACCCGCGTCGATCCGCTCACGAAGCCGCCCGGCTTGAAACGCAGGCCGCGCACCACGCGCTCGCGGAGCTTCTCGCCGTCGCTCGACTGGAGCAATTTCAGCACGGCGGCCAGTTCGGGCCGTCCGGCCCGGGTGAAGATCTTGACGCAATGCCCGCGGAGCGCGCGGTCGGAGATCGCGATGGTGGCCGCGCGCAGCGCGAACTGCACCAGCTCCTCGTCCGGGTCGGACTCGGTCTTGGACTCCAGCAGGACCGCCAGCAGGGCGCCCAGCGCGTCCAGCTTGCCCGCCGCGATCAGCGTTTCGGCGGCGTTCCAGTAGCCGCCCAGTTCGAGCTGGCCCTGCTCCACCGCGGCCATCCACTGTTCTTCGACCTGATCCCAATTGCCTTCGGTGCCGAGGCGCACCAGTTCCGTGGGGGGCGTGCCGCTCATTTGTCTCCAGAATCTCTGATGCTCGATGAACTTCCCCACCAGCTTAGCCTTTCTTTGGGTTGAGTTCGCCCCACGAGGGAGGTTATCACCGATGTTCTCTCGAGAGCGGATACCGGAGGCGAGCGCGATGCGAACAACCCTGGAGATCAGGACACCGGGACGGGGGCTGCTGGAGATCACCTCCGAGCTGCGCTCCGCGGTCCGGGAGAGCGGCATCGAGGAGGGGACCTGCCTGGTCTACATGCCCCACACCAGCGCCAGCCTGGTGGTCCAGGAGAACGCCGACCCCTCGGCCCGGCGGGATCTGGAGGCTTTTTTCGATCGGCTGGTGCAAGATGGCGATCCGGCCTTCGAGCACACCGCCGAGGGCCCGGACGACATGCCGGCCCACATCCGGGCGGCCCTGACCCACACCTCGGAGAGTTTCATCGTCAGTCAGGGCGATTTGTTGCTCGGAACCTGGCAAGGGGTTTTCCTGTTCGAGCACCGCCGCCGCCCCCATCGACGAGTTCTGGAGCTGGTCATCTCTTCCGCGGTCGATCGCTGAAGCGGCCCTGATCGCTTGCAATCGAGGCGCTCCTGGCCTCAGATGGAATCGGCGGCCGCGCCCGTTCATCCCACCGGCGGTTCATTCCACAGGAATCGACAACATGAAGCAGCTCCTGCGCCAGGCATTTTGCCTGGTCTCCATCAGCTTTTTTTCGACCGAGGCGAGCGCGACCTGGTCGATCGTGGTGGCCAACCGGGCCACCGGTGAAGTGGCGGTCGGATCGGCGACCTGCTGGGACGGCCAGTGGCTGGAACGTCTCCTGCCGGTGGTCGTGCCGGGTGTCGGCGTGGCCAACAACCAGGCCACCGTGGACAGCTCGGGCCAGAACCGGCGGCTGATCTGGGACGAACTCCGGCGGGGCACCGATCCGGCCGCCATCCTGGCGCTGGTTCAAGCCCAGGACGGCCTGTTCCAGAATCGGCAGATCGCGATCGTCGATCTGAACGGCCGATCGGCCACACATACCGGCACTTCGATTCCGGACGCCTGGAACGGACACCAGAGCGGTGCCAACGGCGATCTGATCTGGTCGATACAGGGCAATCGGCTGGCCGGCTCGCCGGTGATCGCGGCGGCCCGCTACGCGCTCCTGAACACCCCGGGCGATCTCGCGGAGCGCTTGATGGCCGCGATGCTCGCGGCCCGATACATGGGGGGCGACGGCCGTTGCTCGTGCAGCACGTCGTATCCAGCCAGCTGCGGTTCTCCGCCGCCCTCATTCTCCAAGTCCGCGCACGTCGGTTTCATGATCGTGGCCCGGGTGGGCGACCTCGACGGGATCTGCGACGCGAGCTCAGGTTGCGCCACCGGAAGGTACTTCATGAATCTCGAGGTGGGCGGCTGGCAGGGGAGCCAACCCGATCCCGTGCTCCAGCTTCAATCACGGATGACAGCCTGGCGGGCCACCCTGGACGGCCGGCCGGATCAGCAGCAGTCGACGGTGCACGTCGATCCGATCGTCTTGCGATCGGACGGGACCGCCGCGGGAAGGCTCGAGATTCGCCTGAGGGACTGGCGAGGCCTGCCGCTGACGCACGGTGGAGCGCAGGTTACGGTCACCGGTCAGGGTCAGAACGAACAGAGCATCCTGTTCGGAGAGGTGACGGACCACGCCGATGGCACCTATTCGTTGCCGCTCGTCACGGGGATCGATTCAGACCTGCTGACGGTGCGCTGCGTGGTGGATGACGGGTCAGGTCCGATCACGCTCTATCCGTTCACGGAGGTGGCCGTCGCGCCGGCCGACGGACTCGCCGCCGACACCTCCTCGATCTCCTCCTCCCAGGGCGGCCAGATCCGCTTCGACATCGATCTGGGTTGGGCCCTGGGAGGACGGCCGTACGTGCTGCTCTGCTCAGCCTCCGGTACCGTGCCCGGATTTCATTCGCACGGCACCTACATCCCGCTGGTCTACGACAACCTCGTGCTGGCGAGCTTCCTGGCCTGCGGTTCCGCCAGGCTGCCGAACAGCTGCGGTCTTCTCGATCCGGCCGGTCGCGGCCTGGCGGGGGCCCTCATCGGACCGGGCGAGCTGTCGCCGCTCTACCCGGGCGAGCTTTCCTTCGCGTTGGTGTCGCCGGGGTACGCCTCCAACCCGGTCGTCGTCACGATCGCGCCCTGACGGCTTGCGCGCTACTCGATGAAGATCGGGCTCGACCAGGCCGCGCCGCCGTCCCGCTGGACGACGCGCACGTAGACGTGGTCGCCTTTCTGGAGCCCCTCGAGCGGGAGGCGGCCGCGCAGCTCGAGTTCGCCCTCGAGCTCCTGCCGGAGCACGGCTTGACCCTTCTGGACCAGCTCGAGCCGATCCAGCGGGGCGCAGGCGATCACCAGCAGATCGAGGTTCGGCGAGGGGGGCAGATCGGCGAGCGGCACCGTCCGGCCGAGGCCGTGTCCTTCCAGGCTGACCTGGAGCAGGATCCGGGGACCGCTGGTGGCGTAGACCCGCCGCTCCATCAGGGCGCGATGGACGCCCTCCCGGGTCCTCTCCTCGCTCAGGATCGCGGCCAGGCCGCCGGTGCCGAGCTGCGCTCCCGCGCCGCCTTCCCGCGCCGGGAGAAACCCGGACGAGGCCGAGAGATGCGGCAGGCCGGGGTGGCCGTCATGGCTGTCGCCGCTGCCGATGAAGCCGAGCCGCACGCCGCTCTCCAGCACGTCGCGGACGAAGTTGCCGTCGATGCCGCCCCGCACCGGGCGGGGAGCGTCCGGCGCTTCGCTGTTGCCGTGCACCGACACGATCTCGGTGACCGGCTCGAAGCGCGGATCGGGGCGGAAGCTCCAGTCGGTCGGCACCGGTTCGCCGGCGGAGTGGTGTGCAAACGTCAGCGCCTGCTCTCCCTCGAGCGCGGCCCAGAGCTGGGCCGGGTTTTCCACCGCCGGATCGAGGCAGCTCAACACCTCGCCCTGATCCTGGAAGTAGAGCACGTGCCGGTGGCCATACAGCCAGCTGGTCCATTCGTAGCCGAGCAGGGTGACGAACCGCCCCGGTTCGTGAAAGACGCGCACCTGGTTTTCGATCTCCGCCCAGAGTTCCGGATGCGCGTCGAGGAAGCGCACGCCGAAGTGGTCGTGGTCGGTGAGCGCGGCCACGTCCAGGCCGGCGACGTCCCTGGCGTAGCGGAAGTAGTCCTCGGGGACGCCGGTGCCGTCGGAAAAATTCGAGTGGCCGTGCAGATCGCCCCACAGGATCGGAGGCGGATTCTCGGTGACCCAGAGCGGATTGGCGGTGCCTTCCAGTTCCCGGCCAGAGGCCTCGGCGCGGGCCGCGAGGCGGACCACGCCCGGCCGGGAGGCGCGAAACTCGACGACGGTCCGCCCGCCCTGATCCGGGCCGAGCTCGACGCGTTCTGGCAGGTTCAGCTCGGGCGGCGGATCGACGAGCGTCAACGCGCCGTGAAAGGAGGTGCAGAGGTTGGCCTGGTGGTCGAGCACGGCGAGCGTCAAACGGACGGGGTCGCCGGGCGCGGCGGTGCTGGTCACGCTCAGGTGGAGGCGGGCGGGCGGGCCGGACACGATGTCCACGCGCGGCGAGTCGAGGACGATGGCGCGCACGCCGTCACCATCGCCGTCGACGGCGATCCAGAGGTGCGCGTCGCGCTCGGCGAAGCGATCGGTGCGGGCCAGCGCGGGGCCGGCGCCGTAATCGATCTCGACTTCCTCGGCTGGAGCGAGCGGCCGGCCGCCGACTTCGATCTGGACCAGGCCGCCGAGGGTGCTGGTGGACAATTGGACGCCGTCCGCGGAGGTTCGCACCTCGACGTAGCCGGGCGCGGCGGGATCGATGTCCTGGGGCGCCGACCAACCCCAGAAGGGCTCGGGCATGAAGTAGATGGAGCCGCCTTCGGCGATGCCGAGCGGACCGGTCTGGAAGCGGATCTGGAAGCGGGCGAAGCTGGAGGCCGGAAGGGGGACGGGCGGCGTGGAGGTTGGATCGATCCAGGCGCTGCCGCCGCCGTCGCTGGGGTGGCGCGGACGCGCCAGGTCGGCCTGGAACTCCTGGTGTTGGGCGGTCTTCGCGTGGGGCGGGTAGGGATTCTCTTGTGGGTCCTTGGGCGGTGAGGGCTCGCAGGCTGGTGACGAGAGGATGCAGAGGAGGAGCGGCAGGGATGTGACGAGCGGCTTCATGTGGGATCGATCTTAGACAGATCGGATCCGGTTCAAAGTGTCAGAACCTGGTTGGCTTGGGGCGAGCGAGGGGTAGCGACAGGAACGAGAATTGTCTACCTTCGGGGCGTTCGACTCTCCGTATTTCACGCCGTAGCGGCAAGCGGAGGTTTTGACGTGAGCGATGTCGGGAGGCGGGACACGACAGGCGAGACGGAAATCGGACGTCTGGAGTTGCGCGTTGCAGACTTGGAAGAGCAACTCCAGTCTTGCGAGGACCACGTCTGTCCTCATCCCCTGATCACGTATATCAAGGTCAGCCTGGTGCTGCTCCTGTTTGGCGCCGTGTGGGTCGTCGTCAGTGAAGGAGTGGACTGGATCACCGGGCTTTTCGGTGATTGAAGTCTGTCACTCGCGGACGCTGGGTGAACCGCCTGCGACGGACTTCAGACCCGGTTCATTTCATTACCTTGCGGAGGTTCGACCGGATACGGTCACGGCACGTTGATGATCTCCGTGTTCGAGCTGTCGAAGGCGCCGGACGCCGGGTCCTTGGTGATCACCTGGATGCCGACCGCGAGGCCGGAGGCGATGTTCACGGTGGCGGGGAACGTGAGCGGCTGGGAGGGGAGTTGTCCCATCAGCAAGATGGGGACGACCGGCACCACGTCGACGGGGCATCCGCCGAGCATTCCCCCCACCGCCGGTCCGATCGTCGTGCCAAGTGCGACTGCCCACCAGTGGCCGGCGGAGGCCCCCGACACTTCGATCGAGACCGTGTCACCGGTGCAGGTCGAACCGTCGATCGAGAGAGCGAGGCCCCCGCCGCATCCACCGGGAAATGTGTCGTGGCCGTCATGGGCGGTGAGTTCGGTGTAGAACTGGAACGGTTCTCCGCCCCACCAGGTCCCGCAGGTGCCCGCGGCATGGTTGATCAAGTCGATTTCGAGCGTGTTCCCGGTGCCGCCCCGTGCGAGGATTGGCCCCGTTCGATCGTCGCCGAGGTAGGAGTAGCTGTAGCCGAAGGGACCCTCGCCCAGGTAGAAGCAGCTTCCAATGGCCTTCAAGTCCAGATCGACGACCCAGCCGGTCGAGGCCCCCGTAGGGCTCCCCGGCAGACCGGTCAGGCTGATGTCGAAGACCGTGGCTCCCAAGATGCCGCAGAAACCCGTGTAGTGATCGTAGATCCGGTAGCGAAAAGCGGCAGCGGCTCCATCCGTGCCGTAGCCGAACGAAAGCCCCGTGACCACGTCATGATCCTGGCTGCCGGAGATGACGGCCCAATCGATGTACTCGTCATAGAACGCACCAAGTGGCGTGTAGTACTGGCCGCCGAGCGTATTGGAGTAGATGATGCGGGGTGCCGACTTCTCGCCA
>Ga0326597_10007636_pt1 | contig 14679 bp, 9 predicted proteins | sample RVTome_12_FD_203789 | JGI IMG/M metagenome (GOLD analysis project Ga0326597, IMG submission 203789) | Soil microbial communities from uranium-contaminated site in the Upper Colorado River Basin, Wyoming, United States - RVT100D185 | ecosystem: Environmental > Terrestrial > Soil > Contaminated >... | reverse complement strand
AGGCGAGCGCGGACGGCGGCAAGCCCGTGTTCTACGACGTGGATGCCATCGTCGTTGAGGCTGATGGCTATGCCGCCAACCGCAGCGCGAAACCGACCTCACGGACTTACGCCGGCTTCTGCCACTACGAATATCTCTGCGACAGCTTGAGTTGCAGCTATGTCTGGGTCTGCTGACCGCGTCTAGAGCGATTTACTGATAGGCGGCTTCGTCGAGCGGATTAGGGCCTGATACCCAACGCCCGCTCGACGGAGCCGACGCCGACGCCCTATGACTGCTTGCCGAAGCAGACGCGGGAGGCCGCCTCCTGCTTGCAGGGCGTGCCGGCCGGCGACCCGCACACCTCGGCGAGCTTGGCCTGAGAGACGCAGAACCCGTCGGGTCCGCGCCAGCCGGGGCCGCCCTTGCAGCCGCAGCCTTTGCAGCGGCAGGAGTCCTGGGCAATTGCCTGGGATACGGAAGGGGGCGAGAGGAGCGAAAGAGAGACCAGGGCCAAACTCACCGCAATGAAAGCGCGCATGGAAACCTCCCTCAAAACGACAACCCCACGAATGTACACGTTTTGTTCTCATTAGGGAAGAGGGCCTCACACCCGCTCGACGAAGCTGTCGACCACTTTCTTCTGCCCGGCCTTGTCGAAATCGACCGTGAGTTTGTTGCCGTCGATTTGCGTCACGCGGCCATAGCCGAACTTCTGGTGGAAGACGCGCATCCCGATCGCAAGGCCTGCGCCCTCGGCGGTGCTCGCCGCCACCAGCGTGCCGTCGATGGTCAAGGGCTCGCGCCGCGGCGCCGACGGCGCGGCACCCCGCGGCCGGTTCCTCTGCGCCCGCTGCCAGCCGGGGGTCTCATAAAAGCCGCTCGCGAACAAATTCTCCGCCGTATCGAAACGGCTCGGCCCGTAGCCGCGCAAGCCCTTGTCCTCGGCGACCGCGATATGATCGACCGGCAGCTCGTCGATGAAGCGCGAGGGCAGCGCCTGCTGCCATGTCCCGTGGTTCCGGCGGCTCTGGGCGAAGGTGATCTTCGCCCGCTTCCGCGCCCGCGTCAGCCCCACATGGGCAAGCCGCCGCTCCTCTTCCAGGCCTGAGCGGCCCGCCTCGTCGAGGCTCCGCTGATGGGGCAGAAGTCCCTCGTCCCAGCCGGGGAGGAACACGGTGTCGAATTCGAGTCCTTTGGCGGAATGGAGCGTCATCAGATTGACTCGGGCTTCGCCCTCTTCGGTCTGCGCATCCATGACGAGGGACACATGCTCGAGGAAGCCTGCGAGCGTGTCGAACTCCTCCATGAAGCGGATCAGCTCCTTCAAATTCTCGAGTTTCGATTGCGACTGCGGGGAGCGCTCGGCCTGCCACATGCCGGTATAGCCGGACTCATCGAGGATCAGCTCGGCAAGCTCGGTATGGCCCATGGTGTCGATCAGCGAGCGCCAGCGGTCGAACGCCAAGATGAGGTCGAGCAGCGCCTTGCGGGCCCTGGGCTTCAGCTCCTCGGTCTCGACGATCAGCCGCGCTGCCTGCATCAGCGGCACTCCGCTTGCCCGCGCCAGCTGATGCAGCGACTTCAGGCTCGCTTCGCCAAGGCCCCGCCGGGGCGTATTGACGATGCGCTCGAATTTCAGGTCGTTGGCGGGGTTGAGCGTCACCTCGAAATAGGCGGTGGCATCTCTGATCTCCTGGCGCTCGTAAAAGCGCGGGCCGCCGATCACGCGATAAGGCAGCCCAAGGGTGATGAAGCGGTCCTCGAAGGCGCGCATCTGGAAGGACGCGCGGACGAGGATGGCGATTTCGCTCAAATTCTCGCCCTGCCGCTGGAGCTGCTCGATGTCCTCGCCGATCACCCGCGCTTCCTCCTCGTCGTCCCAGCAGCCTTCGACCTCGACCTTCTCGCCGAGATCGCCGTCAGTGCGGAGCGTCTTGCCGAGGCGCCCTTTGTTGTGGGCGATGAGTCCTGAGGCCGCGCCGAGGATATGGCCGGTCGAGCGGTAGTTGCGCTCGAGCCTGATGATTTTGGCGCCGGGGAAGTCGGTCTCGAATCTTAGGATGTTGTCGACCTCCGCGCCCCGCCAGCCATAGATCGACTGATCGTCGTCGCCGACGCAGCAAACATTGCCGTTGCCGTGGGCAAGCAGGCGTAGCCAGAGATATTGCGCGACATTGGAGTCCTGATACTCGTCCACCAGCGTGTAGAGGAAGCGCTGCTGATATTTCTGCAGCACGTCGGGCTGCTCCTGGAACAGCCGCAAATTCTCCAGCAAGAGATCGCCGAAATCGGCGGCATTCAGCTCCTTCAGGCGCCGCTGATACAGCGCGTATAGCTCGCGCGCTTTGCCGTTGGCGAAGGCAAAGCTCTCGCCTTCGGGCACGCGCTTCGGCGTGAGTCCGCGGTTCTTCCAGCCGTCGATCATGGAAGCCAGCAGCCGTGCCGGCCAGCGCTTCTCGTCGATGTTCTCGGCGTCGAGCAGTTGCTTCATGAGCCTGATCTGATCGTCGGTATCGAGCACGGTGAAGGAGGGCTTGAGATCGACCAGCTCGGCGTGGCGGCGCAGGATCTTGACCCCGATGGCGTGGAAGGTGCCGAGCCAGGGCATGCCCTCCACCACGCCGCCGATCAATTGGCCGATGCGGGCTTTCATTTCCCGCGCCGCCTTGTTGGTGAAGGTGACGGCGAGAATTTCCCCCGGCCGCGCCCGCCCCAAGCTCAAAATATGGGCGATGCGGGTGGTGAGCACGCGCGTCTTGCCGGTTCCCGCGCCGGCAAGGACCAACAGCGGGCCGTCAAGCGTCTCCACCGCCTCGCGCTGCTCAGGATTGAGCGCGTCGAGATAGGCAAGGGGGCGCCGGCGCATGGCGCGCTGCGACGTCGAGAGCTGCTCCTCGCCGGGCGGGGGCAGGGCAGGGAGGGCGGAGGAGCGAATCTTTGTCATGGAACTCAAAACTATATCATCCCCTCGGCCCTGCATAAAAAGAGGGCCTGCCTCAAAGAGTGCGACGGCCGGCCCCTGACCGGCGTTAGAGGGTTGACGTCACGCCGGGGAAAACGCCAAGCTCTGACTCTGCGTCTGACAAAAAACCGCAGGAAAAATCTGCTATTGCCGTTGCGATTAGTCGACGGCGCTGCCAAAGAAGAAAACGACCTCCGTGTCAGTCGGGAGACTGGGATATGCTTCAAATTTTGAGGGTGGGCGTCGCTGTGCTTGGTATTGCGGCCTTTGCCTGCGGCGCGGTCCGGCCCGCCGAGGCGGCCTGCCAACTGATCAAGGCCACCCATAGCGCCGGCTCGAAGGCCGAGGCAGCCAGAAGTTCGCAAGCCCTTGTCGTCAAGAGCGCTTCTGACCTGAAGCGCGCCAAGAGGTGGCGCTACGTCACCCTTTACGCCTACCGCGTGAAGGGCGATCCCTTCTGGAAAGCCGTTCGCCCCACTGGCGTCCCCCGGGAAGCGCAGCTCAAGCCCGACATCATCACCACACGCTTCTACACGACCTGCTTTACCGGCGTGGTCGTGCCTTATGTCTGCACGACGGGCTCGAGCGTCTGCGGCCAATAGTCCTGTTCCCCGCGCTTGTCATTACCCGCCTTGACCCGGAATGATGCGTGAGTGACGGCGTGGCGCGACAATCCGTACCCTGAACGCATCCGCGACGCTTCACGTTGACGCCTCATCCTCGCCATATGGCTTGGTAAGGTGATTTTCAGCCTTAATCTTCTTATATGAGCCAAGACCGCATCAGCCGGGACAGAGGCAGCATCGTGTATCCTGACTACACCATTCGCGAGCGCGTGGCCGACGGGTGCATCCACCTCATCGGCGTCACCGCCAGTCTCGTCGCGCTGATCGCCCTCCTCATCATCGGCGTTAAGTCCCAGACCATGCTCTGGGCGGTGAGTCTTTCGATCTACGGGCTTGCCATGGTCGCTACCTTCGCTTGCTCGGCCGGCTACCATCTCATAGGGCGTCCCAAGCTCAAGGAAGTCTTCCGCCGGCTCGATCACGCCGCCATCTTCCTGATGATCGCCGGAACCTACACCCCCTTCATCTTGATCAAGATGAACACCCCTTGGGGGCTCGGCCTGCTCGCCGTGGTCTGGACCATGGCGGCCATCGGCATCGCCATTAAACTCTTCCTACCGCGCTTCCTCGAGGGCCTGTCGACCGCGCTCTATCTGGTGCAGGGTTGGGCGGTGATTGCCGCCTGGGAGCCATTGATGTCGGCGATGCCGGGCCGCGTGCTGACGCTCCTTATGGCCGGCGGCGTGCTCTACACCATCGGCGTTGTGTTCCATTTGTGGGAGCGGCTCCCGTATCAGAACGCCATCTGGCATGGCTTCGTGCTGTCGGCGGCAAGCTGCCACTTCGCGGCCGTCATCGTCGTCGTCGGCCTCTGATCGCGGCGCTGAAAAACCTAAGCATTTCCCGGCGAAGCGCCTATAAGATGGGCGCATGACCGTAGTCATGGCCGGAGCTCAGGAACGCTCCACGGGAGAGAGCAAGAGGGCCCTCTTCACTCATCTTGCCGCGCGCTTCGGCGAGCGCTTCTCCTTGAGCCAGGCGCTTCGCGAGCAGCACGCCAATACGCTCACCTGGCTCAAGCGCGAGCCGCCCGACGCCGTCCTCTTCGCCGAGACCGAAGCCGAGGTCTCGAAGATCGTGAAGCTCTGCGCCGAGGCGCGCGTGCCGGTGATCCCCTTCGGCACCGGCACCTCGCTCGAAGGTCACGTCAACGCGCCGTTCGGCGGCGTCTCGCTCGATCTTTCCCGCATGAACCGCATCCTCGCCGTGCATGAGGCCGATCTCGACTGTGTGGTGGAGTCTGGAGTCACGCGCAAAGTGCTCAACGAGTATTTGCGCGGGTCCGGCCTCTTCTTCCCGGTCGACCCGGGGGCTGACGCGAGCCTCGGCGGCATGGCGGCGACGCGCGCCTCCGGCACCAACGCTGTGCGCTACGGCACCATGCGCGACGCGGTTCTCGGCCTCACCGCGGTCTTGGCCGACGGCAGCGTGATCAAGACCGGTGGCCGAGCGCGGAAGTCGTCCGCCGGCTACGACCTCACCCGCCTCCTGATCGGCTCGGAAGGCACGCTTGGAGTCATCACTAGCCTCACGCTCAAGCTCTACGGCATTCCCGAGACCATCCTCTCCGCAGTCTGCCCGTTCGATTCGATCGAGGGCGCCTGTAACGCCACCATCGCCGCGCTGCAGATGGGGATTCCGCTCGCCCGCATCGAGCTTGCCGACGAGGCGCAGATCCGCGCCTGCAATGCCTATTCGCATCTTCATCTGCCCGAGACGCCGACGCTGTTCCTCGAATTCCACGGTACCGCTTCCGGCGCGCGCGAGCAGGTGGAAGCCTTCGCCGAGATCGCGCGCGCCGAAGGGGGAGGGGAGTATCGATGGGCCGAGCGGCCGGAAGACCGCACCAAACTCTGGCAGGCGCGCCACGATGCCTATTGGGCCGCGCGCGGGTTGAAGCCGGGCGCCGAGGTGCTGTCGACCGATGTCTGCGTGCCCATCTCGGCGCTTGCCGCCTGCGTCACGGCCACGCGCGAGGACATCGACCGCCTGGGCCTGCTTGCCCCGATCGTGGGCCATGTGGGCGACGGCAACTTCCATGTCATGCCACTGATCGAGCCTTCCGACCCGGAGGAACGGCGGAGGGTGCAAGCCTTCCTCGACCGGCTCGTCGAGCGGGCCCTGGCCTGCGGGGGCACCTGCACTGGCGAGCATGGCGTTGGCCAGGGCAAGATTAACTATCTCGCCGCCGAGCACGGACCGGGGGTCGAGGTGATGGCTGCCATAAAAAAGGCGCTCGATCCGTTGAATATCCTCAATCCTGGCAAGATTTTTGCGTTAGCATAACGGCGCGTCGCGGGGGGGCCGGGTCCTCGGCGCTTAACTGCGTCAGAGCGCGCGCCTCGAGCCTTGGGTCTGGACGGCGGTGAACTCGCTCCTGCTCACTTTGACGGCAGTGCTGATTCTGGTCTTGAGCGCGCTATTTGCCGCGCCGCTCTTCGTCGACTGGAACGACTACCGCTCGGTCTTCGAGACCCAAGCCACCAATCTGCTCGGCCGCCAGGTGAAGGTCGGAGGCAAGGTTCATCTCGTCCTTCTGCCTTCGCCCGAGCTCAAGTTCGACGACATCAAGGTCGCCGATCAAGAGGGACGCCTCGACCGGCCGTTCCTCGAGGCCCGCTCGCTCGAGGCCTGGCTCAATATCGGCGCGCTTCTGAGCGGGACCGTCGAGGCGCGCAAGATCGCCATTGTGGATCCCGTCTTGCGTCTCGATCTCAAGGCGGACGGCACCGGCAATTGGAGCGACGTGGGTCGCCGCGGCGTGGCGCTGCCGCTCGCCCAAAAGGACGTGATGCTCGATGCGGTCGGCATCAGCGGCGGCCGGATCGAGATCACCAAGCAAGGTGTGCCGCAGTTCACCCTTGATGACGTCGCCGGCGACTTGAGCGCCCAGTCCTTGTCGGGACCTTACAAGGTGTCGGCGACCTATTCTTTCCAAGGGCACCCGCAGGACCTTCGCTTCTCCACGAGCGAGCCCGATGCGGCCGGACTGTTGCGCATCAAGGCGGCGCTGCGCGACCTTGACCGCAACACCACCTATCTGCTCGACGGCGGCGTGGCCGGGCTTGGCGGCAAGCCCGTCTATGACGGCACCATCGTCGTGCGCGCCGCCAATGTCGTTCCCGGCAGCGAGGGACCGGAGCAAGCCGGCTCTGAGAGCGAAAATCAACCGGCAGAAACTGCCCGGCGCGACAAGGCGTCGCTGTTCGAGCTTAAGGGCCCGCTCAAAGCCACCCCTGACCGCGCCGAGCTTCCCGATTTCGACCTCATCGTCCATGCCAAGGGGCATCCCCAGATTTTCAAGGGCAAGCTCGCGCTCGAGTTCGGCGAGCGCATCGAGGCCAGCGCTGAGCTTACGGCGAGCTTTGTCGATCTCGATGCCCTGTTTGTCGTGCCTGGCGCCGAGGACCGGCCTTCGCCGGCCACCGTCCTTTACATGTTTGCCGACGAGGTCCTCACCCAAGCTTCCGAGTTCGGGGAAGGAACGCTTGCCGTCGCCATCGAGCAGGCTGGATTGGGCGGCGATCTCGTGGGCGCCGTCGACCTTGCGCTTGCCACGAAGGATGGCGCGCTCACCGTGGACCACCTCAAAGCCGTGCTTCCCGGCGGCAATCGTATCGAGGCTTCGGGACGCTTGGCCCGTGGCGGGTTCGGACCCGTCTTTGCCGGTCCGATCAAGATCGAGGGCTCGGGGCTGAAGCCGCTCACCCGCTGGGCTGCCGGCGACCGCGATATGTCGGGACAGGCTTCGGTCGGTGATTTTACCTTCATGGCCAACGCCACTATCGGCGACGGCGAGCTCAATCTTGTTGATGCCACGGGCGAGCTGAGCGGCACCAAGTTCCGCGGCGGCCTGCATCTGCATGGCGGAGATCGCCCGATGATCGAGCTCACCCTCGACAGCGACCGCCTCGATTTGCGCGAGGTGATCGGCGAAGGTCCGCTGTGGCAATCCTGGCTGCTCTCGTCCGGAAAGGACGCGGCGGCCAGCCCTGGCCAGGACCTCTTTGGGCAGCTCCCCGATAACGACATGCGCGTGACCTTGCGCGTCGGCGAGCTGCTGCTGCCCAATATTCCACCCGGCAAACTCGACGCACGCTTCGCGCTTCAGGCCGGCACGCTCGACGTGGAGAAGCTCGACTTTGCGGCTGCCAGCGCACTCGCGCTCAACGGCAAGGGCCGGATCGAGAATTTGCGTGACAAGCCGTCTGGCCGGGTTGATTTCGCCCTCCAAGCCGCCAATGCCGACAGCCTACGCGTTGCCGCCGGACTGTTCGGGCTGCCCGAGGGCGTGAGCCGCTCGATGCAGCTCTCGCCATTGGCACCCATGAATGTGCGTGTAAGCCTGGTGGCTTCCCGCGAAGGCGAATTGACCAAAGCCTCCGTCGAGCTTGGCGGCAAGGCGGGCGCGTCCGATGTCTCCCTCGTGGCCCGTGCGCTCGGCGACCCCGGCAAACCCGGCGAGGCGAAGATCGATATCGACGGCAAGGTCGTCGGCGAGAAGCCGCAAGCGTTTCTCGTTCTGCTGTTCCCCGATCTTCCGCTCGAGCGCATTGCCACCCCTGCCGGGAGCCAGGGCAGGCTTATCGTCAAGCTCTCAGGCGTGCCGAGCACCAAGGTCACCGGCAAGGCCGCCCTCGAGACGGCGGCGATTGAGGTCGCCTTCGTCGGGCAAGGGTCGCTGCAGCCAAGCGGGCTTGCCCTTAGCGGCAAAGGCGCGGTCGTGAGCCAGGATGCGAGCGCGGCGCTCACCTTGCTCGGCTTCGAGGCGCCGCCAAGCGCCGCGGGTGTTCCCTTGAGTCTCCGCCTCGATTTCACCAAGCAGGCCTCGAAGGTCGATCTCAACACCATCGCCGGCAACATCGCGGGGGAGGACGTCACCGGCGCCGCCCATTTGGACCTAAGCGGCGCCAAGACGCGCTTTGCCCTGTCGGGGAGCGCCAGCACCATGTCACTGCCGTCGCTGCTCGGGGTGCTGGTGGCCTGGCACCGCACTCCCTCGACGGAGGAGATGCTGGGCGCGATCGGCGCCGGCGCTTCGGGGGTCTGGCCGGCGCGCGGCTTCTCGCTTGGGCCGATCGAGCATGCAGAAGGCGAGATCGCGCTGAAAGCCAATACGCTCTCCCTGGGCTCGGCCGTCAAGGTGCAGGGCGCCACGCTGACCGCTTCGGTCGGCAAGGACGGGCTCTCCGTTACCGATCTCAAGGGGCGCCTGTTCGGCGGCGAGTTTGCCGGTTCGGGGAGCCTCTCGCCGCGCGGTAACGGCGCCGAGCTTACCGCACGTGCCGAGGTCAAGAACGGCAAGCTCGACGAACTCGCCAAGAGCGTCACCGGATCTGTTCTCGCCAAAGGTCCCTTTGATCTCGCCTTCAATGTTCAAGGCGAAGGATTGAGCCCTCCGGGCGTCGTTGCCGGCTTGAGCGGGGAGGGGACATTGTCGCTAGGCGCCGGCGCGCTCCAATCGCTGTCATCCGCCCCGCTGCGCGGCGTCGCTGCGGCGGCCGCCAAGAAGACTATCAAGGCCGATAAGGAAGAGATCGAGGCAGAGACGCAGAGCGTGCGCGAGAACATCACCAAGGGCGTCTACAAATACGCCCCGGCCAAGCTCGCCTTCGAGATCAAGAACGGCACGCTCCGCCTCGCTCCGGCAACGCTGGTAGGCCCCGGCGCCGAAACCAAGGTCAACGGTTATGTCGAGCTGGCCAGCCTCAAGCTCGATAGCGAGTGGGCCGTGAGCCTCGCCGGCGGCGCCAATAAGGACATGCCCCCGGTGACCCTCGTCTTCACCGGTGCGCTCAACAAGGCCGGCGAGATTTCGCCTGCCGTCGATATTGCGGCCATCGAGGCCTATCTCACCATGCGGCGCATGCAGGAGGATGTCGAGCGGCTGGAGACGCTCGACGTGAGCGGCCGGACGCCGCCGCCTGCCGAAGCGGAGTCCGAGGAGACAACCTCCTCCGTGCCTGAGGAGCCATCCGAGCCGCTGGTGGAGTCAGCGCCCGTGCCTGAGCCGGAACCGCTCGAGCAATCGAAACCCACGGCCGAGACGGAGCAGCCCAACCAGGCGATCCCGCAATCCTCGCCCTCGGCCAAGGCCTCGCCCTCGGCGATCGAGCTGCTTCAGGAGGCTTGGCAGACCGAAACCGAGACGGTGACGCCCGCTTCAACCAAACCTTCCGAGGCAATGCCCACGCCTCCTGCCGCGGCCGTTGCGCCGAAAGCGCCGGCCTCATCCTCCGCTGCGGTGGTGCCGGAGCCTCCAGCGGTAGCGCCAACCATGGAATCTCAACCGCCTGCGCCCCCAGCCGAGGCGGCAGCAATCCCGGCAGCGGAACCGACCCCCGCCGCCGTTGAAGTGGTCAAGCCGCGCCCTCGTCCGGTCAAGCCCCGCCGGCCGAGCCCCAAGCCGGAAGCGCCTGATGACTGGAAAAAGGGTATCAGTATCTTCGGCGGCGGTTAGAGCATGATTCGAAACTAATAGCCTTCGCGCATGCGCTCCAGCACATAGATCCTGATAGCCGCCGATAGGCTCGGCTGAGGGCTTGCTCTAGCGCTCCGTCTCTTGTCGATCTCGCCGACCAGCGCCGCGACGGACTTGCCGTCAGCGCGGGCGATGGTGACCAGCCCATCCCAAAAATCGTTCTCAAGCGAGACGGATGTGCGATGCCGCGCGATGGTGAGCGAGCGCTTGTTGCTTGGCCGCGCCATGCTGGAAAGCCTAGCGTTTTGGACCGATCATGTCCTCGGGCCTCACCAGGCGGTCGAATTCCTCCTCGAGCACATGGCCGAGCCGTACCGCCTCCTCACGCAAGGTGGTGCCGCGCTTATGCGCGGCCTTGGCGATCTCGCTCGCCTTGTCGTAGCCGATATGAGGCGCCAGCGCCGTCACCAGCATGAGCGATTGCTCCAAATGCTCCTTGATGCACTCCCGGTCGGGCTCGATGCCGACGATGCATTTCTCGCGGAAGCTGTCGGCGACGTCGGTGAGAAGCCTGATGGATTGCAGCATGGCATAGGCGATCACCGGCTTGAACACGTTGAGTTCGAGATGCCCTTGGCTTCCGGCAAAGGTGATCGTCGTGTTGTTGCCCATGACTTGCGCCGCCACCATGGTCACCGCCTCGCACTGGGTGGGGTTCACCTTGCCCGGCATGATCGATGAACCCGGCTCGTTCTCGGGCAGAATAAGCTCGCCGAATCCCGTTCGCGGACCCGAACCCAGCAGCCTTATGTCGCTCGCGATCTTGAACAGCGACACGGCCACGGTGTTGAGCGCGCCGTGGGCGAACACCAAGGCGTCATGGGTGGCCAGCGCCTCGAACTTGTTTTCGGCGCTGACGAAGGGGAGCTTCGTCATCTCGGCGATCTTGGCGGCGAAGGCTTCAGCGAAGAGCGCGCTGGTGTTGAGCCCGGTGCCGACCGCCGTGCCGCCCTGGGCGAGCGCGTAGAGGCCGTGCAGAGTTAGCTTGATGCGCTCGATGCCATGGTCGATCTGCGCCGCATAGCCGCCGAATTCTTGCCCTAAAGTGAGAGGAGTTGCGTCCTGCAAATGCGTGCGGCCGATCTTGAGAATGTCCTGAAACGCCTCAGCTTTGTCCTTGAATGCCTGGTAAAGCCGGGCGAGCGCTGGGTTGAGCCGATAGGCGATTTCACAAGCCGCGGCGATATGCATGGCCGTGGGAAAGACATCGTTGGAGGATTGACCGAGATTGACGTGATCATTGGGGTGAACCGCCCGTTTTGAACCCAGAGTCCCGCCGAGCAATTCGCTCGCGCGGTTGGCGATGACTTCGTTGACGTTCATGTTGCTCTGGGTTCCCGAGCCGGTTTGCCACACGACCAGGGGGAAATGAGCATCGAGCTTGCCTTCAATCACTTCGTCGGCTGCGGTAGCGATGGTCTGCGCCAGCCGCTCGTCGATGAGGCCGATTTCGCGATTGGTGACGGCTGCCGCCTTCTTGACGAGGGCGAGCGCCCGGATCAGGGGCTTCGGCATGGTTTCCTCGCCGATCCTGAAATTCCGGCGCGAGCGCTCGGTTTGCGCGCCCCAATAGCGGTCGTGCGCCACCTCGATCTGGCCAAGGGAATCGGTCTCGATCCGCGCGGGAGTTGGGGACCCGCTTTTGGCACCTCTGTCTTGAGGCATGCTCACTTCTCCTGTCGATGGCATTCGGCCAGTGGGACACTCTACTCCGGCCCCGCTGGCACCGAATGCCCTACCGGCTCTATGGGGGCTACGCTATAACACGGTCAAAGGGTGGGAGAACGCGCTGGTTCGCATGCGTTGCGGCCTTCTACCGAGGAGCGCCCAAAGCTTCCGGTTTCATTTTCCGTGAATTTGGGTGAGGAAGGCGAGTGGCTGAAGTTCCAGTGAAAATGGCGCTGCCCGCGCCGCGCGCGGAGCTTATCTCGTTGCTCCTCGCGCGTTGCGCTGCCCTTGTCGTCGCCATCATCGGCGCTCTCATTCTGCTTGCGTGGCAGCTCCCGGGGACCGAAACCCTTCCGGGCCTCGCCAGCATGACGCCTGCCTCAGCCGTGGGCATTATTGCCGCTGCCGTCGGGCTATTCTGCTTCACTTTCAGGGCGATCCGCCCGCTCGCCCGGCTGATCGGCTTTGCCCTCGTTGTGCTCGGTCTGGCCGTCCTCAGTCAGGACCTGCTGGGTTTCGACCTTGGCATCGATCAGGCGCTCATTCGCGGCAACAGCGTTGCCGCCGGAGCGGCGCAAGCCGGAGAGATGCACATGGCGACCGGTGTCACCGGATTGCTGATCCTGTTCGGCTTGGCGCTGCTTTACGCCAAGCAGGGCGGCATATCCTCGGCCTTCAGCCAGATCCTGGCGCTCATCATCCTCGCCCAGGTCCTGATCGTGCTCGCCGGCTACGCCTACGGCGTTGCCACCTATTACTACCCGTTCCCCTTCACCGACATGTCGATGTACGGCGCGATCTGCGGCTTTCTGCTCGCGCTCGGGCTGCTTGCGGCCTCTCCCGAATACGGCATCGCCGCCGCCATCGTGGAGCAGTCGCCGGCCGGCGAGATGCTGCGGCGGCTGTTGCCCGGCATTCTCGTGCTGCCGCTCGTGATCGGCTGGTTCGCCCATCAGGCCGAGGCGCACACTTATTACGACAGCGCGGCGACCCTTGCCATCTTCGCCGTGGCCAGCATCCTGGTGCTGGCCCTGTTCGCCTGGACCACGATCGGCGCCGTAAGACGCGCCGACCGCGACCGCAACGCGGCGCTGATGGAGCTGCGCGGTCAGCGCGAATGGCTGAGCACGACGCTTGCCAGCATCGGCGACGGCGTGATCGCCACCGATCCGAACGGCAGCGTGCTGCTGCTCAACAAGATCGCCGAGCAAATGACGGGGTGGTCGGGACCGAAGGCGCGCGGCAGGCCGATCTGGGAGGTCTTTCGTGTCATCAACGAGAGCAGCCGCAAGCCGGTGGACGACCCGGCGCTGAAGGCGCTCCGCGAGCGCGCTGTGACGCGGTTCGAATCGGGCGCTCTTCTCATCACCCGCGATAAACAGGAGCTGCCGGTCGAGCATTGCGGCGCGCCCATTCTGGGCTTTGACGGCTCGCTCGCCGGCGCCGTGCTCATCTTCCGCGACGTCACCGAGCGAAGGCGCACCGCGCAGCGCCAGTCGATGCTGGTGGGTGAGCTCAATCACCGCGTCAAGAATGCGCTCGCCATCGTGCAGTCGCTGGTGCAGGCGAGTTTGCGTCAGGCGACGTCGAGGCCGGCGCAGGCCATGGCCCAGACGCTCGCCGAGCGCCTCCAGGCGCTCCATCGCGCCCACGACCTCCTGCTCGAATCGCAGTGGTCGGGAGCAAGCCTCAAGGCCATGGTCGAGCGCGAGCTCGATCCATATCGGCGCGACGGCGGTCCGAAGATCATGATCAAGGGGCCCGACGTGCTGCTGCCGCCGCAATGCACCTCGATCCTCGCCATGACCCTGCACGAGCTCGCCACCAACGCGGTGAAATACGGGGCGCTGTCGTCGAACACGGGCCAACTCGGCATCAGCTGGAAGACCGCACGCGGCAACCGGCTCCTGCTGACCTGGGAGGAGCGTGCCGCCAACATCACGCCGGTCCCGGCGCGGCGCTCGAGCGGCTTCGGCATGCAGCTTATCGACAAGGGCATCCGCCACAATCTCGGCGGCGACACCAAGGTCGAGTTCAGGCCGACCGGCCTTTATGTGGAGCTGAACGTGCCGCTCGAGCCGTCAAAAGAGTCGCGCACGAAGTCGCAAAAGGCGGCGACCGAGCCGGTCTAAGACTATTCCAGAACGCCGATCTCTTCGTTGGCGTGGCGCAGGCGCTCGGAGAACTCGCGCGTCAGATTGCTGAGGATGGTGATCATGATGTTGGGATGCTCCGCCGTGAGCTCGTGCAGCTGTTCGACCCGAAGCCCGTAACAGATCACCCGCTCGTCGGCGACGATGTCGGCCGAACGCTTGCCGCCGTCGAGCAGCGCCATCTCGCCGAAGCTCAAACCCGGTCCGATCGAGGCCACGCGCTTCCTGCGGTCGCCCTGTCCCGGCACCCTGATCTGGACGCTGACCGTGCCGCGGGCCAGCACGAAGAAGAAATTGGCGTCGGCGCCCTCGTGGATGATGACGTCGCCCTTCTCGAATACCAGCGGCTGGACGATGGATTCGACCAGGCGACACTCCTCCGGCTTCAACCCTTTGAACAGGTTGATCTCCGACAACGCGAATTTAGTACTCGTCGCGCTCGGCGCGGAGGAAGCGAGCAGCCGGTCCTCGCACCATTCCAGCGCCGCGTCGGTGTCCCGGAACATGCGCACCAGATGCTCGTTCTTAGACGCGGCGAAGTCCTGGGCGAGGCGGCCGAGCGGCCCGTCATGGGCCATCGAAGCGAATAGTAGCTCGGTTTCTCCTCGCGCCATTGCGCGCGCCGCGCGCATGATCAGCTTGCGCGCCGACGTGTCGGCGAGATGCACCCGCTTGAAGTCGACGATGACGTAACTTGCCTCGGCGGCGAGCTGCGTGAGCCGGCGCAACAGCTGTTCCGCCGAGCCGAAAAACAGCGCCCCTTGCGCTTCGAGCACGGCGATCTTGCCGCCTCGCTCCGCCAGGATC
>Ga0326597_10007635_pt1 | contig 14680 bp, 11 predicted proteins | sample RVTome_12_FD_203789 | JGI IMG/M metagenome (GOLD analysis project Ga0326597, IMG submission 203789) | Soil microbial communities from uranium-contaminated site in the Upper Colorado River Basin, Wyoming, United States - RVT100D185 | ecosystem: Environmental > Terrestrial > Soil > Contaminated >... | reverse complement strand
GCGATCACGTGCAATCTCAACCGGGCGCAGTTCGGGCGCCGCCTGCAGATGTGGATCGACCACCACGCACTGTTCAAACCCATCACCAAGGCAACACTTCCGCTGCGGCCAGGCAACGTCGCGGCGACGCTCGCGGCAGCGTTGCGCATCGCGTTGAGCGAGCCGCAAGGCCCCGTGCATCTTGACTTGCCGGAGGATGTCGCCCTTGCGCCCGCGAGCGAGCCGGTGCTTGTGCTGCCTGAGCCGGTGCCGGTGTCGCCGGCTGCAGATGAGGCCATTGCGCAGGCAGCCGACGTTCTGCGGAAGTCGAAGCGGCCGATCGCGGTAATCGGGGCCACAGCGATGCGCATGAAGACGCTGGAGTCTCTGCGCGCTTTCGTCGAACGGCACGGCATTCCGTTCGCGACCACGACGATGGCGAAGGGCCTCATCGACGAGGATCACTTGCTTTCCATTGGCTGCATCGAACGCGCGAACCGCCAGGCGCAGCGCGCGTTTCTGCGCAGCGCGGACCTCATCATCGGCCTCGGCTACGACACCGTCGAGGTCGAATATGAGGCATGGACCGGCAATGTTCCGGTGCTGAATATCGACATCGAGCTTGCCGATGTCGACGCCACGGTCAACGTCTTATACGAAGTCGTCGGGGACCTCGACGCCTCGGTCGCATGCCTCGCCGCGTTGCCTGCGATGCGCAATGCATGGCTGCCGGAAGTCCTGCCGCGGCACCGCGCTGCGTTCCAGCGCGCGCTGCGGCCTTCCACAACGCAGTTCAGCCCGCACCAGGCGATCGACGTCGTGCGCCGACTTCTGCCGCGGGACGGGGTGCTGGCTTTCGACGTCGGGGCGCATACCCACCAGATCGCGAGCCAATGGGCGGCGCACGCGCCGCGGACGTTCCTGATCACCAACGGCTGGTCCTCGATGGGCTTCGGCATTCCGGCCGCGATCGCGGCGAAAATCGCGCGTCCGGATCTTCCGGTCGTCTGCATCGTCGGCGACGGGTGTTTCCAGATGACCTGCGGCGAGCTTGCGGTTGCGCGGCGGCACAATCTCGCCATCCCGTTCGTCGTGCTCGACGACCGTTGGCTGAGCCTCATCAAAATCAAGCAGGAACGCCGCCACCTGGACCTCTACGGCACCGAACTGCTGCCGGATGCATACGCGCAGCCGCCGGCACACTACTTCGGTGTTTCCGCCGTCGGCGCGCGCACGCCGGAAGAGCTCGAACGCGAATTCACGAAAGCGCTGTCGGCGAGCGGCCCTACGGTCATCGAGGCTGTCGTCGATCCCACGCACTACTCCGAGACGGTTTACGACTGACTGATCAACTGCTTTTCCGCCGTGCCAACCTCTCCCCCGACCCCTCTCCGCCCGGCGGAGAGGGGAGCAGATAGTTCCTCTCTCCCTCCAAGGGAGAGAGGCTAGGAGAGAGGGTCGATGCCTCTGCGTTGAAAGAGTCAGCCATCCAGCGCCTGCGCGAAATCGGCTTTGAGATCGTCGAGATCCTCGATGCCTACCGACAGCCGGACGAGCGAGTCAGCGATGCCCATCTCGGCGCGGCGCGCCGCGCCCATCTCCCAATAGATTGTATGGGCGATCGGGATCGCAAGAGTCCGGTTGTCGCCCAGATGGCTGGATGAAATCACGAGCTGCAACCGGTTGAGGAAATCGAAGCAGTCGATTCCATCCGCCAGCTCTATGCTCATCAGCGCACCATAGGTCTTGAAAAGCTCTTTGGCAAGGCGGTGCTGAGGGTGATCTTCGAGCCCCGGGTAATACACTCTTGTCACTTTGGGATGCCCGGCCAGGAAGCGCGCGAGTTGCAGCGCATTGTCGGAGGACTTCTCCATCCGCAGCGCCAATGTCTCGGCGCCGGTCGCAAGGCGATGCGCGGGTTCGGCGGCCAGCGTGCTGCCCACGTCGCGCAATCCCTTCTTGCGTATCTGCAGTATTCCCCAGAGGGCGGGCTTCGCGTTCTTGTAGTTGTCGTAAATGTTCGAAAAACGCGTCCAATCGAAGAGCCCGGTATCGGTCACTGCGCCGCCCAACGCATTGCCGTGACCGCCGATGTACTTGGTCAATGAATTGATGCTCAGTCCGGCCTGGTCCCGCTTCGGCTGGTACAGATAGGGGGAGGTCATGGTGTTATCCACGACATAGAGCAAGCCGTGGCTGGCGCAAAGCTCGCCAATGCGCGCCAGATCGGCAACCTGGGTACACGGGTTGGCGATGGTTTCCACGAATACCATGCGGGTATTGGGCCGCAGCGCCCGGGCCACGTTCGCTACGTCGGTCGCATCGACAAAGGTGATTTCGCAGCCCAGTGTGTTGAAGGTGCCAAACAGGCTGTTGGTATTGCCGAATAGAAACACGCTCGATACGACGTGATCGCCGGCGCGCAACAATGCGACGAAAGTGGCGGCAATGGCGGCCATGCCCGTGCTGAAGCAGACGGTGGAAATTCCATCTTCCATCTTGCTGATTTTCACTTCCAGCGCGGCCGTGGTGGGGTTGCCCTGGCGGCCATAGGCATAGCCGGGAAGCTCACCCTTGAACACTTTCGCCAGATCGCGCGCGTCGGGGTATCCGAATGCCACCGCAGTGTGCATCGGCTTGTGCACGGAAAAATGCTCGATGGGGAACTCGAGATCCGAATGCAGGATTGTCGTGGTAAAACCGTTCTTCATGGCAAGGTCTTTCTAAGAGTGCCTAACATAATGAAACGCGCGATGCGCTGGCACGATTTTGGCTCAGGGCGCGAAGAAAGGCCCGCGGCTTAGTCATTCTAAGCAAGGGACTTTCAACAATGCCATGAGCCAAAACTCGCGCCAGCCCCACCATTCGCAAATAGTTGGTCTAACATTATTCAGGGTTGCGGCCAGAACCGGCGCTAGCATCGTTGCTCGACTTGCCAATATTCCCGATATTAGCTGCATCGAGCGCCTCGCCAGCACCAATTCTGGACCGCAACGCACACGTGTTTCATTATGTTAGGCACTCTAAATAAAAAACCCGATCAGCTTGCGCGGACCGGGTTACTGGCTCGCTTTAGCCGTATTTGTTTGTCTTCCGGCTTTCACCGGCGGCGCCCGCAAGCTGATATCAAATCGGCGCAGATGGAACGTTACCCGCTCGGAGGTAACTTGTCAATACGGCTAATCAACCACCTCCAGATTGAGATCGAGCTGTGTTGCCGCCAGTTCGGCCTGCACGTTGCTGTCGCGGCGCTGCGCTTCGACATCGTCGAGATATTCCTGCGTGACATCCCCGGTAATGTAGATGCCGCTGAAGCACGACGCCTCGAAACTCGTGACCCTGGGGTTGACCGAATGCACGTCTTCAATCAGCGCATCGAGGTCCTGGTAGATCAGCTGGTCGGCGCCGATCTCGCGCGCGATTTCTTCGTCGCTGCGGCCGGTTGCGATCAACTCCTCCCGCGTCGGCATGTCGATGCCGTAAACGTTGGGAAAGCGCACCGGGGGCGCGGCGGATGCGAAGAACACCTTGCGAGCGCCCGCCTCGCGCGCCATCTGGACTATTTCGCGACTGGTCGTGCCGCGCACGATCGAGTCGTCGATCAGCAGCACGTTCTTGCCCCTGAATTCCATTCCGATCGCGTTCAGTTTCTGGCGCACCGACCTTCTGCGTATCGCCTGCCCCGGCATGATGAAGGTGCGGCCGATGTAGCGGTTCTTGATGAAGCCCTCGCGATACGGCAGATTGAGCCGGCTGGCAAGCTGCATCGCCGATGGGCGGCTCGAATCTGGAATCGGGATCACGACATCGATGTCGAGGCCCGTGTGATCGCGCTTGATCTTGTCGGCGAGGCTCTCACCCATGCGCAGGCGGGTTTCGTAGACCGAGATGCCGTCGATCACCGAATCCGGCCGCGCCAGATAGACGTATTCGAAGATACACGGGTTCAACGTCGGGCCGAGCGCGCATTGCTGCGAATAGAAATGGCCGTCCTGATCGATAAATATCGCCTCCCCGGGCGCAACATCGCGCACCAGCTGATAGCCAAGCGCATCCAGCGCGACGGATTCGGAGGCGACCAGATATTCGGTGCCGTTTGCGGTCTCGAGCTTGCCGAACACCAGCGGCCGGATGCCGTAGGGGTCGCGGAACGCGAGCAGGCCGTAGCCGGCGATCATCGCAACCACCGCGTAAGCGCCGCGGCAGCGCCGGTGCACGCCGGAAACCGCGGCGAATATCGTCGCCGGATCGAGCTTGTAATTGGCGGCGCCCTCCTGCAACTCATGCGCGAGCACATTGAGCAATACTTCGGAATCGGAATTGGTGTTGACGTGGCGCAGGTCCTGCCGGAACAGCTCGCTTTTGAGCTTATCGGTATTGGTCAAATTGCCGTTGTGGCCGAGCACGATGCCGAACGGGGAATTAACGTAAAACGGCTGCGACTCAGCCTGCGACCATGCCGAACCGGCCGTGGGATAACGCGTATGGGCGATGCCGCACGCGCCGGCGAGCGCGCGCATGTTGCGGGTGCGGAACACGTCGCGCACCATGCCGCCGGCCTTGTGCATGTGGAAAGTCGCGCCCTCGGCGGTGACGATGCCGGCGGCGTCCTGACCGCGGTGCTGCAGCACCAGCAGACCGTCATACAGCAGCTGGTTAACCGCGCTTTTCGCTACCGCACCAAGGATGCCGCACATAACGCTCTCTATCCGTAGTTGATGTGTTGCGACAAGCCGTATGGCAGCCAGACCTTGACCGTATTGGCGAGTGCTTCAAGCGGCGCGCTGAACATTGCATCCCGCCACACCGGCTGCCGCGGCAGTGCGGTCAATCCCGCCAGCAGCACCAGCACCATCACTATCGCGAATCCGCGCACCAGCCCGAACAACGCGCCAAGCGCGCGGTCGCCCGGGCCCAGCCCGGCGCGGCGGAACAAACGGGACAACAGGCTCGCAGCCAAAGTCATCGCCAGCAGCACCGCCAGGAATATTGCCAGAAACGCCGCCAAAAGCCGCAATGAACCGCTGGTTAGCGCCGCCGGCAGCAGCGGCGCGACATCGGCGGCATAGTTCTGCGCCGCGAGAAATGCCACGATCCAGGATGCCAGCGCCAGCAGTTCGCGCACGAAACCGTGAATGATGCTCAACAGGACGGAGATTCCAACGATGGCCAGCACCGCATAATCGAACCAGGTCATTTTGCAACAACGTTGCCGTTCAATCCCATGCCCTTCAATTGATCGCGGACTTTTTCGGCCTCGTCACGCGACGCGAACGGACCGGCCCGCACGCGCGTCACTTGGCCGTTCACGACCGGCACCACCTCGGTGTACGATTTGACGCCGGCGGCCGCGATTTGCTCCTGCATCTGCTTCGCCTTGTCGGCGTCGTTCAATGCGGCAACCTGCACCACGTAACCGCCTGCGCTTTTCGCCGCAGACTGGACGTGATCCGCGGTTTTTGGCGCTGGCGCGCTCTTGGCGGGAGGCTTCGCGGCGGGCGCTGCCGCTGCTGCTTTCGGCGCATCGCCTCTGACAGACGTTGCGGGTTGAACCGGGGTCCCGGACGCGGGATTCGCGACCGATTTCGCATCCGGCATCGGCACGAGTTTGGAAGTGAAAGTGCCCGAACTGGAAGAGGGGATCCGGATGGTGATGTCCTGATTGGCCGGTTTCGGCTCGTGATCAAGAGCCATCGGCAAGAACACCGCGACGATCGTCACCAAGGCTATCGCGCCGATCAGCCGCCGGCGCGCGCGTTTTCTGAGTTGCAGCTCTTGTTCGCTAATCGATTTCGCCATGGCTGTCCGGACTTAGAGCGACTCAGAGCTTATGCCCCGCGCTGCCGCTCGCGCATTACCGCAGCGACAGTAAGAAACGATCCGAAAACGAGAATTTTATCATCTTCGGCCGCGATATTACAGGCCGCGTGCCAGGCACCGGCAATGTTTTCGCACCAGGTAACCGGGGCGGCGACGCCCGCGCCCGCCAGCGCGGCAGCCAGCTGCGCCGTGCTTGCGGCACGCGGACCTCCGGTGCTCGCAACGAACCACTGCGTAACGCTGCTCTTGACCGCGTCGACCACACCCGCGATATCCTTGTCTCCAAGCATGCCGAAGACCGCGAGCGTGTGAGCGGACCTCGGCATGCTCGCGAGATTGGCGGCGAGTGCACGCGCCGCGTGCGGATTGTGCGCGACATCGAGTATCACCATCGGCCGTCCCGGCAGCACCTGAAAACGGCCGGCGAGATCCGCCAGCAACAGGCCGCTGCGGACATCCTGCGCCGTCACCGGCAGGCGCTCGCGCAAACAACTAAGTACGGTGATGCACGCCGCGGCGTTGGCCAGTTGATAAGCGCCGCGCAGCGCCGGGTACGGCAGGCCGTGACGCTCGCCGCCGTGCCCCCAATAGCGCCACTGGGTCGGGTCGGCCACGTAGCCGAAATCACGATTGATCAGCATCAGCCCGGCGCCAATTGCAGCGGCGTGTGCGGACAATGTCACCGGCGGGTCGGCGTCGGAGCAGATCGCGGGCCGGCCGGCGCGGAATATCCCCGCCTTCTCGAACCCGATCGCCTCGCGCGTGTCGCCGAGGTATCCCTGATGATCGAAATCGATGCTGGCCACCAACGCGCAGTCGGCGTCGAACGCATTGACCGCATCGAGCCGGCCGCCAAGCCCCACTTCCAGGATCGCAACTTCGATGCCTGCCTCAGCGAAGACCAGCATCGCGGCCAGCGTGCCGAACTCGAAATAAGTGAGCAGCGTGCCCTGCCTCGCGGATTCGACGCGCGCGAAGGCGCGGCACAAGACGGCGTCGTTCGCTTCCCTGCCGCCGATGCGCACGCGCTCGTTGTAGCGCAGCAGATGCGGCGACGTATAGCAGCCGACGCGGTAGCCGGCGTGCAGCAGCACTGCCTCGAGCATCGCGCAGCACGAGCCTTTGCCGTTAGTGCCGCCGACGGTGATGATGGGATAGCCGGGGTCGAGTGCAAGAGCGTGCCTGACGCTCAGCACGCGCTCGAGGCCCATGGCGATCGCCTGCGGATGCAGCCGCTCGATATAGGCGAGCCATCCGTCGAGCGTCTCCGGTTTCGAGTGACTCAAATCCGCATTCCGAAACTGCTCAAACCACCGCTGGCAGTTTGAGGGTCAGCGTAATCAGGTTGGCGAGCTTGTCGCGCATCTCGCGGCGGTCGATGATCAGATCGATGGCGCCGTGCTGCAGCAGGAATTCGGAACGCTGGAAGCCCTCGGGCAGGGTTTCGCGCACCGTCTGCTCGATCACGCGCGGCCCGGCAAATCCGATCAGCGCCCCCGGCTCCGCCAGCACAACGTCGCCGATCAGCGCGAAGCTCGCCGACACGCCGCCCATCGTCGGATCGGTCAATACCGAGATGAACGGCAGGCGCCCGGCAGCCAGTTGGGTCAGCGCGGCGCAGGTCTTCGCCATCTGCATCAGCGACAGCAGGCCTTCCTGCATGCGTGCGCCGCCGCTTGCCGTAAAACACACCAGCGGCAACTTCTGCTCGAGGCAGACATGTACGCCGCGCACAAAGCGCTCGCCGACGACCGAACCCATTGAGCCGCCGAGGAACCTGAACTCGAAGACGGCGGCGACCAGCGGAATGGTCTTAACGCTGCCCTGCATCACCACCAGCGCGTCGTCTTCCGCGGTGTCCTTCTTCGCTTCCGCGAGACGCTCGGTGTAACGCCGGCTGTCCTTGAACTTGAGGCTGTCGACCGGCATGATTTCGTAACCGATTTCGTAACGGCCTTCGGCATCGAGCAGATAATCGAGGCGCTCGCGCGCCGTAATCCGGTTATGGTGGCTGCATTTCGGGCAGACGAACAGGTTCTGCTCGAGGTCGGTGCGATACAGCACGGCTTCGCACGTTTCGCATTTGCTCCACAGCCCTTCGGGGACGACCTTTTTCGGGCTGCCGGTCTCGCGTTTGATCTTGGGCGGCAGCAGTTTCTGTAACCAGCTCATGGAGTTATCCTCTCAGCCGTCAAGCGCGCTGCGGATACCCTTCACCAGCACCGAAATATTGTCCACTATCCGCTCGCGCGGGCTCGATTCCATTTCCTGCACCAACCGGCTGCCGATGATAACGGCATCGGCGACTTGGGCGACTGCCTTCGCGGTTTGCGCATCGCGAATGCCGAAGCCGACGCCGATCGGCAGTTTGATATGCGCGCGGATCTGCGGCAGCTTGCGCGCTATCTCGTCGAGATCGAGGTTAGCCGCGCCGGTCACGCCGCGCAGCGAAACGTAATAGATATAACCGCGCGCGTAACGCGCCACCTGTTCGATGCGAGACTCGGCAGAAGTCGGCGCCAGCAAGAAGATCGCGTCGATCTCACGCTGCGCCAGCAGCTCGGAGAACCGTCCCGCTTCCTCGGGCGGATAATCGACCACCAGCACGCCGTCGACGCCGGATGCGCGCGCAGCGTCGGCAAACCTCACGTGCCCCATGGCCTCGACCGGATTGGCGTAACCCATCAGGACCACCGGCGTGCCTGTGTTGGTTTTGCGGAATTCCGCGACAAAGCCGAGCACGTGTTTCAACGAGGTGCCGTGCTTCAACGCGCGCTCGCTCGAGCGCTGGATCGTCGGTCCGTCCGCCATCGGATCGGAAAACGGCACGCCGAGCTCGATCACGTCGGCACCGGCGGCGGCCAGCGCATGCATCAGCGGCACCGTCATCTCCGGATCGGGATCGCCGGCGGTGATGAAGGGAATCAGCGCCTTGCGGCTTTGTTGCTTGAGCGCGGCGAAGGTGGCAGCGATGCGGGACATCAGCAACCCCGTGAGGCGTAAGGCGTGAGGAGTGAGGCGGAACGGCTCACGCCTCACCCGAACTTAAGTCCAGATTTTTCGGCGACGATGTGCATGTCCTTGTCGCCGCGGCCGGAAAGATTGACGAGCAGGATCTGGTCTTTTCTCATGCGCGGCGCCATTTTCGCGGCGTAGGCGAGCGCATGGCTCGATTCGAGCGCGGGTATGATGCCTTCCAGCCGGCACAGGTGGTGAAACGCCTCGAGCGCCTCGTCATCGGTCACCGCGACGTATTCGGCCCGGCCGCTGTCTTTGAGCCACGCGTGCTCGGGGCCGACGCCGGGATAGTCAAGCCCAGCCGAAATCGAATGCGTTTCGATGATCTGGCCGTTGTCGTCCTGCATCAGGTAAGTGCGGTTGCCGTGCAGCACGCCGGGTCTGCCCGCGCACAGCGTCGCCGCGTGTTTGCCGCTCTCGAGGCCGTGGCCGGCGGCCTCGACGCCGATCAGCCGCACGTTCTCGTTGGCAATATATGGGTAGAACAATCCCATCGCGTTGGAACCGCCACCGACACACGCGAGCACCGCATCGGGCTGGTGCCCTGCCAGTTCCTGCATCTGTTGGATCGCCTCGATGCCGATCACCGACTGGAAGTCGCGCACCATCATCGGATAAGGGTGCGGGCCGGCGACGGTGCCGATGATGTAAAACGTGTTGTTGACGTTCGTGACCCAGTCGCGCATCGCTTCGTTGAGCGCGTCCTTCAGCGTTTTCGAGCCCGACTCGACCGGCACGACGGCTGCGCCGAGCAATTTCATGCGATAGACGTTCTGCACCTGGCGCCGGATGTCCTCGGAGCCCATGTAGACCACGCACTCCATGCCGTAACGTGCGGCGACCGTCGCCGCCGCAACACCGTGCATGCCGGCGCCGGTTTCAGCGATCACGCGCGGCTTGCCCATGCGCCGCGCGAGCAGCGCCTGGCCGACCGTGTTGTTGATTTTGTGGGCGCCGGTGTGATTCAAGTCTTCGCGTTTCAGGTAAACCTGCGCGCCGCCGAAATGCTCGGACCAGCGCCTGGCGTGATACACCGGGCTCGGCCGCCCGACGTAATGCTTGAGTTCGTATTCGAACTCGGCGCGAAATTCCGGATTCTTGCGGTAACGCTCGTACGCCGCCTTGAGCCCATCGAGTGCCTCGATCAGCGTCTCGGCGACGAACACGCCGCCGTACGGCCCGAAATGCCCGCGGTCATCAGGCAGGTCAACCATCTGCACCGTGCACCTCTTTCATGAAAGCTGCGATCTTGAGCCGGTCCTTGATGCCGGGACCCGCTTCGACGCCGGAACTGACATCGACTGCCCACGGCCCAACGCTGCGTATCGCCTGCGCCACGTTTTCGGGAGTGAGCCCGCCCGACAATATCACCGGACGCGGCAACCCGCGCGGTATCAGGCTCCAGTCAAATACGGTGCCGGTGCCGCCGTGCGCGCCGTCGGCGAACGCATCGAGCAGCAGCCCGCGCGCTGCGCTGTAATGGCGTGCGTATTGTAGCAAATCCAGCCCCGCTCTGACGCGCGCCGCCTTCAGGTACGGCACCTCGAAGCGCGCGCAGAATTCAGGCGTCTCCTCGCCATGAAACTGCAGCAAATCGAGCGGCACTTGTGCGAGCACGCGTTCGACTTCGCTTGCTTCCGGGTTGACAAACAGCCCGACCGCGCTGATGAACGGCGGCAGCGCCCCGATGATTTCGGCGGCGCGCGGCCGGGTCACGTGGCGCGGGCTTTGGGCGTAAAAAATGAAGCCGAGCGCGTGTGCGCCGAGCTGTGCTGCCGCGAGAGCGTCGTCAACGCGGGTGATACCGCAGATTTTGACTGCTGTGCCCATGATCATCTCACGTAAACCATACGTCGCGTCCTGCTTGCGGCAGCCCCCACTTCGCATCATAGCTGACGCGCTCCAAATACAATCCCGCCGCCTCCAGCGTCGGCGCGGCAAGCCTGCGGTCGCGACTCGCAAGCACCGCGGCTATCCACGCCGGAGCGTGCTTGCCTGTGCCGACGTAAACCAGGCTGCCGACGATGTTGCGCACCATGTGATGCAGGAACGCGTTGGCCGCGAGTTCGAACACCACGTAGTCTCCGCTGCGCCGGATGTCGAGGCGTCGCAGTTCGCGCACCGGCGATTTCGCCTGGCAAGCGGCCGAGCGAAATGCGTTGAAATCGTGCATGCCGACCAGAGTCTGCGCCGCGGCGCGCATCGGGTCGAGATCCAACGGCAAATGAAGCCAGCCAACGCGCCCGTAACCGACCGCGGGACGCAGCGGGTGGTTCAGCAACACGTAGCGGTAACAACGCTCACGCGCGGCGTAGCGCGCGTGAAAATCATCGGCCACCGGCCGCGCCCAGGTCACCGCCACGCCGGCGGGCAGCAAGGCGTTGGTGCCGCGTACCCACGCCGACTCGGGGCGCTGCGCGCCGGTATCGAAATGCACCACTTGCGCCAAGGCATGCACACCGGCATCGGTGCGCCCGGCGCACACCGTCACGATTTTTTCGCCTGCGATCCCGGTGAGCGCGCGCTCGAGCGCGTCCTGCACGGCGCATTCCGACGGCTGCGTTTGCCAGCCGCAGAACGCGGCTCCGTTATATTCGACTCCTAGCGCAATGCGTTGCATCGTAAATTCTGGCGTGTCCAAAAAACAACTGCCGCGCAGATCCTGGACCTGGCGGCAGTCAACGGATAGCAAAACGGATCAGTTGAGACTTTCGAGCAGCTTCTGCGCTTCCGCCCGCTGTCCTGGGTCGCCTTCCTTGATCACTTCCTGCAGAATCTCGCGCGCCCCGCCCTTTTCACCCATTTCCTGATATGCCTTGGCCAGATCGAACTTGGTCTGTACGTCATGCCAGTGATCGTCCCTGGCGCCGCTTTCTGTTTTCGGGACCTCTGCCGTAGGCTTCTCTTCGAAGTTGAGGTCGATGTTATCAAGCTTGATCTCGGGCGCAGGGCTTGTGGTCTCGCCGCCGCCGAAATCGAGCCTGAAATCCGGCTCGATCATCGGCATGTCGGCTCCGGCGGCCTCCGCGGACTTTTCTGCAGCTGCTGAATTCGCCCCTGCTACAGACGCCGTTTCCGGCTTATCTCCGACGTTGAATTCAAGGTCCACGCCGGGCTCCGGCTCCGTGGGCGCGCGCTGTTGCTCGGGGCTCACGTCCGGTGCGCCGTCATGCGCAACGCCTTTGCTGTCGTCGGCTGACTCCGCCGGGGGCCGCGCCGGTGTGGCATCGAAGCTGAAGTCGATCATATTGGACATGGGCGCAGCCGAGTCGCCGGTAACGTTAGTCACGACGGTTTCATCCCCCGGCACATCGAGCGTCGCGGCGGGCTCGGCAGGCGGCTGAGTAACGGCCGCACCTGCGATTTCACCAAGCTGCATTCTTACCGACTGGTCGGCTTCCGCCGCCGGAGCATTGATTGAATCAGCCTCGGCAACGCTGGCAGTCGACGCAGCCTCATGGTCTGCGTTAAAGGCGAAATCGGGGTCGACGCCTCCCACAACCGGCCTAGCGGCCGGCTCCGACTTGCCGGCTTCATACAGTGCGTTCTCGGGATTGAACGCATAACCCATCGCCGCCGCTTTGATCCAGTTGTCGCCCGCGCCCTTGGTCTGGGCACGCAGGGTGCGCGCGATTTTTTCGAATGCAGCCTTGTCCTTGCGTCCGGCGTAGACCTGCAACAGCTTGAGCTGCGCTTCTTCGTGGCCCGGAGTCTTCGCCAGCACGTCTTTCAGAACTTCCTCGGCTTGCGCGTCGCGGCCGAAGTTGAGGTACATATCGGCCTCAGCAAGCGGATCGACATCGTCCACGCCACTCGCCACGGACATGCGGGTCACCGGCACGGCCGCTCTTTCGGCGGAAACCGCCGCGGCTGCCCGGGGAGTTTCCGCGAGTTTCGGCGCGCTCCTCTCGCGAACTGCCCCGCCATCGCCGGTCCGCGCACGGCGGCGGAGCACGAGTAAATACAAGAGGAGCAACGCGAGCACCCCGCCGCCGGCGGCCTGATAGGTAGGCTCGCTCATTATCTGCTCCATCTGCTCCATCAGATCGGGCTCGGGCGCGGACGGCGGCGGTTTCGGCGCTCGATTCACAGCAGGCGCACGGGCCCTGATTTCAAGCACGCGCTGCATGTCCTGGTTGGTTTTCTCCAGCTGCGCGATGCGATTGTTCGCCTCGGCCAATGCTTGTTCGCGCGCGATTGCTTCCTCTTCGAGCATGCGTATGCGATCGGGTACGGAGAGCTGCGCGCGCTTGCCTCCGCCTGCTTTACCGGCCGCCGGCTCTGCCTTGGACAGCTTGAGCACTTCCTTCGGCGCCGCCTTGCCGGTGGCCGGGCCGCCTACCTTGGCCGTGATTTTGCCGCTTGCAGCGGACTTGGGTCCCCGCGCCGGTGCCTTTCCGGCCGCTGCCGCCAGCTTCTGGCGATAATCGTTCCAGTCGGCGGTCTCCACGCGCATTTCTTTCAGCGCCTCGGAATGACTGGTTGCAATGACACGTTGCTTTTCCGGAACGCGCAGAATCTTGCCGGCCTTCAGTAAATTCATGTTGCCGGCGAATGCATCGGGATTGGCGTGATACAGCGCAACCAGCATCTGCTCGACCGTAACGCCCTCGGGTTTGACTTTGGACGCGATCCTGAAAAGCGTTTCGCCGCGCTTGACCGGACCATACTCTTTGCCTGCAGCCGCGGTCACCGGGGGTTGCGGTGCCGGCGCGATCGGTTGCGTTTCACGCGTGACCGGTCGGGTAACCGCAACTGGCGGTGCAATCGGTGTAACCGGCGCGACGCGCACTGCGGGCGTATACCCGATCGGATCGATCAGCGCCGTGTATTCGCGCACCAAGCGCCCCTGCGGCCAGCTCAATTCGACCAACAGATTGATGAACGGCTCGTTGACCGCGCGCGTCGAGATGATCTTGATGTAGGGCTGGCCGTTTGCGCGACGCTCGGTGCTCATGCGCACGCCTACCAGCGCCGGATTGTACGGAATCTTGGCCTGAGTGAATGCCTCGGGCGGGGCAATGCGCGCGGTGAGGGTAGCTAACTCCCCCGTTCGCACCGAAATCAGATCGACCTCCGCCAACAACGGCTGCCCTAAAGCCGACAGAATGGTGAGCTTGCCTAAACCGGCTGCTTGGGCAACCCACGGCATGAGCAGCAAAAACCCCGCTACCAGCCATTTTTTGTATGGCGTTTTACGCACTACTCATCCTATTGTTTATTTTCTGGAACAAGTAAACTAGCATCAAATGGTTGCAGTTGCAAGCTAACCTTATCCCTAACATCTTGAATCGATTAGCTAACGGATTACGACGACATCGGCCGGCGAAGCTAAATATTGCATCGAAACTCGATAAAAATCTACTATCTTGTTGGATTCTGCACGATATCAGCCGCGACGGCACGACGGGTTATTTTTCGCACAGGATGCGCAGCATACGGCGTAACGGCTCGGCGGCCCCCCATAACAACTGGTCGCCAACCGTAAACGCGGACAGGTATGCGCCACCCATCGCAAGTTTGCGCAACCTGCCAACGGGTATGTGCATCTGCCCGGTCACCGCGGCCGGCGTCAGTTCCCGCTCGGAGCGCTCGCGCTGGTTCGGGATCACTTGCACCCAATCGTTTGCAGACGCGAGGATGCCGGTGAGTTCATCCAGCGGCACGTCTTTTTTCAGCTTGATGGTCAGCCCCTGACTATGGCATCGCATCGCGCCGACCCGCACGCAAATACTCTCGACCGGCGTTGCGGGCTTTCCAAATGCCTCGCCGCGTCCGAGTATTTTGTTGGCCTCGGCGCCGCCTTTCCATTCCTCGAGCGATACTCCGTTGCCCATGTCCGTGTCGATCCACGGTATCAGGT
>Ga0326597_10007634_pt1 | contig 14682 bp, 4 predicted proteins | sample RVTome_12_FD_203789 | JGI IMG/M metagenome (GOLD analysis project Ga0326597, IMG submission 203789) | Soil microbial communities from uranium-contaminated site in the Upper Colorado River Basin, Wyoming, United States - RVT100D185 | ecosystem: Environmental > Terrestrial > Soil > Contaminated >... | reverse complement strand
CCCGTTGCAAGGCTGCCACGAGGCCTTCGGGTAAATCCCCATGAGGCACGAGAATCGCCTTGCGCTCATTGCCTTCATAGCCGCCACGAACGCGGGAGTACGGCATGACCTCTAACCCATCATCCATCTCGATGACCGACACCTGATGATGACTTCTCTCAAAGGCTGCGGCGGTCTTGTCATCTCGTACAAGCGTCTCCTTTGCGTTGTAAGGACGCCTCGAGAGTTCCAACCCTTGGCGTACGGCATCTGAGATGCGTGGGAGAAACTCGTGCGCTTTGATGATTAACGGGGCCCCTTGTTCTACTCGAAATCCGTCCGGGTGCTCGGAGAGTGGTTGAATGAGGTAAGCCCCAGTCCTCTTGTTTCGATATATCACAGCAATATCGTGCTTCATCGACTTAAGACTTTCCTGACAGTCTGTCGAGCTAACGTCCTCGGAGACCTCTCAATGGCACAATACGTATTACTACGTTCAGACGCTGCGAGACTGCAGAGAGCTGGCGGGCAACTGTACTCGGATTCCAAGGAAGTGGCTCAAGCGGGATGGCCACTAGCAGCGCTCGCCCCCTCGCCTGCCGCATGTCGACAATCACTCCTTGACCGGCTGAGGTTCGACCACGTAGCGGCTGCTTTGCGTCCCGCAGCTCTGTTGCCCACGTCTCGACATTTCGCACAAAAGTACCACTATCCTCAACTTGCGTCGTGGACTTTATCGAAACGGCAACACCGCCCTCATAGTGATCAATCTTTGGGAAATTCTCCGCCAGATTCTGACCGGCGCGCCGCCCCACTTCGAATCCGCGGGGCGCCGGTCCGCTAGGATAGATATCGTTGCTACTGAGAAGTTGAGAGGACATTCTCTCGAGAAGGAACGATGTCGTCTCGAGAAGACCGACGCCAGCAGTCGCTATCTCAGCCGCTAGCAAAAGGCGAGCAGCGACGCTTTCAATAATGAAGTAATTAACATAAACGCCTGTATAGCCGCTTGAAAATTGGGCAGCGATGTTGCCGCCAAGCGGCCCATGGCGTTTATCGTAAAGCCGCTACCGAGGAAGGTGGTCAGCCCGGTCGGATCTGTTCGGTTTACTGGATCATGTTGAGCATAGACGTATCGATGTAAGGAGGGCGGGGAGTCGGCAAACCCGTCGAACGGATCACCGGTAACGAACCTCGCCAGCGGAGGATCAAACCATCGTGCTCGGTTGTAGTAGAAACCAAGATTCGAATCCAACACCTCAGCGGCAAACTGGTAGGGTTGAGTATCGGTGCCTTGATGTTGTACGTTTTCGCCGAACCCGGTGTAGGTGTACGAGTCGGCGACGGAGCCAACCTCATCGGTAAGGAGGCGAATCGAGCCCAGCCCATCGGCGTGGTAGAAGCGCTGCTCGCCGGGTCGGACGACGCTCACTAGATCGTCGCCGCGGACGTAGTAAGCGAGGACGGCGTCTGTGCTGTCGGCGTCGACGACGACGTGGCTAAGAGACCCGGAGGGGTCGACGAGGAAGTTGCTGACCTGAGGCGGGCCGTTGGGTGGTGTGACCTCAGTCCTGACGCGGTTCCCGTCGGCGTCGTAGGCGTGCGTGACGATCGTTCCATCGGGCTTCCCGACGCGCACGAGCCGATCCTCAAAATCCCAGCCGTACGTTGCCTCTCCGGATTTTGAGCCGAGATTCCCGTTGTCATCCCAGCCGTAGGTCGTCGAGTTCTCGGTCAGAAGGCGGTCTCGGTCATCGTAGGTGTAGTCGACGACGGCGGCGCCCTCACCGGTGGTGGTTTGGTTCAGGCGATTGCCCACCGCGTCGTAGAGGAAGCCCTTCTCGTAGACGGGCCCCAGGGCGTTGGTGATGGTCTCCCGGGTGAGCCTGTACAGATCATCGTACTGGTACGCCCTCACCGTACCGTCCGCTTCGACGATCCTCTGCCGGTTGCCTGCTGGGCCGAGCGTGTACTCGGACGACTGGATTACCCCAGAGGGTCGCGTCGTGAGCAGTCGGGTCAGTCGATTCTGTCTGTCGTACTCGTAGGTAGTCGATGTGCCATTCGGGTAGGCGAGGCTCGCGCGGTTCCCGTTGAGGTCATAGGCGTATCGCGCGACCTTGCCGTTGGGATCGGTCACCGTCTCGAGACGGTTCGCCCGGTCGTAGGTGTAGGTCGTCGTCAGAATCTGACCTCCGATGTGCGCAGTCAGCGACTGGCGGTTACCGGCTGCATCGTACGTGAACGTGAGCTTTCCGCCGTCGGGATAGAGGATCTCGGTCACCCTGTCCCGGAGGTCGTAGCGGTAGCGGGTGATGCCCCGCGAGTCCTCGACGGTTTGGCGCTGGCCGGTCCTGGTGTAGGTGAACCGTACGAAGGTCCCGTCGGGATAGGACCTCTCCTTCAGACGGCCTAACTCGTCGTAGACGAAATTGATGATCTGGCCTTTGGCGTCGGTCCTGCTCGAAAGAAGCCCCCTCGAGTTGTAGAGGTAGGTTTCGAACTTTCCGTCCGGCCACGTCTTCTTCTCGAGAAGATTGCGCTCGTCGTATTCGAATTCGGTCCGGTGACCGTTGGCGTCGACGATAGCGGTCCGGTTCCCGGAGGCGTCGTACTCGTATCCCGTCACGTTTCCGAGGGCATCGGCGACAGAGGTCAGTTGTCCCGCTTCGTCGTAGCCGAATCGCGTCGTCAGATTCGCTTGGTCTGTCTCGGAGATCTTCCGCCCCAGAGCATCGTACGCAGTCGATTGAACGGTTCCGTCGGGAAGGATCGTCTTCACCAGGCGGTTGAGGGCGTCGTATCGGAACTCCGTGCGGTTCCCTTTGGAATCGACGACAGCAGACTGGTTTCCCGCGTCGTCGTACTCGAAGCGCGTGGTCTCTCCGAGAGGGTTCCGGACCGAAGTCCGCCGTCCCAGTTCATCATAGGAGAACTCCATACGGTTGCCCCGCTCATCGATGATTGCCGCAAGGCGGCCTGCCCGGTCGTACTCGTTTGTCGTCGAAGAGCCATCCGGGTAGGCGATCTTCGTCGGCAGATTCTTCGTATCGTAGACTCGCGTCGTGAAGCGGTCGTTTTGCTCGCCTGCTTTGCGGATCTCTTCTCGAATGACGTTTCCTGCCTTGTCCTCCTGGCGGAGCACAATGGCGCCGTCGGGGCGAAAGATCTCCACCAGGAGCCCCTGGCGGTTCACGTCCCTGTAGGCATATTGGGTCATGTGCCCGGCTTCGTCGACTTCGGAGCGAAGCTCCCCGGCAGGGAAAAAGACCGTCCGCCTTACGTTCCCGAGCGCGTCATGGATCTCTGTGATTCGTCCGTTTCCGTCGTAGACGGATCGGGTAGTATTTCCTCGTGGGTCCTCTGCGGTTTCGAGGTTCCCCGCGAGATCGTAGGTGAACGTTGCCGTCCGGGAGACGCCACCAACGACAAGCGTTTCCGTGAGCTTACGACCTGAATCGTCATACGTGTTCTCGACGGTGCTCCCGTCCGGGTTCGTTCCTCGGGTGAGATTCCCGGAACCGTCGTATTCGAACCGGGTGAGACTTCCCTGGGCATCCGTCGTCGAGGTCAGGTTTCCCTTGGTGTCGTAGACGTTCGCGGTCTTACGGCCGAGGGAGTCGGTGCTGGAGGTGAGGTTATTGGCCGCATCGTAGGTGAAGAGGGTGGATAGCGGCCTCCCATTCACGAACCGGGTCTCGCTCGTTCGGTTTCCGCGGGAGTCGTAGGCGTACTCGGCTCGGTTTCCCAGTGCGTCTACTTCGGCTCTGAGGTTCTTCTTCTCGTCGTACTCGAACGTCCTTCGGCCTCCCAGAGCGTCCACTATCGCCGTCACCAGGCCTCGCGAGTCGTATTCGTAGACGCTCGTCCCGCTGTTGCGGTCGGTCACGAGCGCCCGGCGCGCCACCGGATCGTGCTGAATGTCGTTGGAGTTGCCTCGCCGGTCCGTCGCGAGGATGAGCCGGCCCTCCGCGTCGTACTCCGTCCGGAGCGGAGTACGCCCTTCGGGGTCGTCGATGTCCAGGAGGTCGTGCTTGTCGTTGTAGCTGTACGTGGTGAGGTTGTTCTCAGGGTCCTTCACCGAGATCAGGTCGCCCCTCGCGTCGTATCCATACTCGATGCGGTTCCCTTTGGGATCGACGACCGCCTGGATGCGTCCCTCCGCGTCCCGCTCGAAGGTCACTCCATCCCCGGACTGGTGGGTGATGCCGCCGGGCGCGAAGCTCAGCGTGTTGCCGTTTCTGGTCTGGACCGAGCGCAGCTCTCCGAAGGCGTAGTTGTAGCGGTCGCCGTTTTTGGTCTCGAGAGTGAACCGCTCCTGGAGGGTGATGAAGTCCACCACATCCCAGTGCAGCTTGTCGTAGACCCCAGGCTCGGGCGTGTAAGGGATTTCTCGCAACCTTTGAAAGTTCTGGGAATTCGAGGGGTCGATCCCGATGAAGAACGTCGCCCGCCTTCCGTCGGGGAGGTTCAGGGTGACGTTGAAGTTTGGGTCGATCGTGTAGGTGCAGGCGAAAGACAGGTTCCAGCCGACCCCGAAATCACCCTTGGTCTTGTCGAGGCTCCGGTAGGTCCGCGTGATCGTGATGGGAATCCCCGATACCGGGACCTCGAGATCGGTGAAGGACAGCTCGAAGTTTCCAATCTTGAGGTCTCCCGCAGGGTAGACGGTTATCGTGCGGCTCTCGATCTGGCTTCCGTCGCTCGCGGAAAGACGGAGGTCATACGGATCGTTGTTGAGGAGCGTCGTGTCGAGCCGGCCGAGGACTCCGTTCACAACCGGCTGGTCGGAGGTTTTCAGCACTTGCCACTCGGCGGCCTTCATGTGCTTGTACTCGAGCGTGTAGCTCGAAAACGTCGAGTCGGTCGCGGTTCCGAGGACGTCGACCACTCCGGTGAGCTTGTCGTTATGCTTCGGGTAGGTGATTTCGACCGTGGGAGGGCGGTCGGCGCTTTCGACCAAGACGTTCAGCTCCGCGGAGGCGGTGGCGGTTTCGAGGCGGGCGACGTAGTTCGCGTCGGGAATGAGGCTACCGCCGTCGTCGCTTCCGTCCCACACGACCGAGAGAAGCTCGCTCGTTCCCGCGAAGGTTCGGACGGGAGCAGCCGAGACCGCATCCCGAAGGGTCAGCGTCCACGACTGCGCCCCTTCGAGCCGCGCGGAGAGGACGGTTTCGTCGTCGAGGCCGTCTGCGTTCGGAGTCAAAGTCTCGGGTCTTGCCTGATACTCGCTGATGGCGTTCGCCGTCCTGAAATCGACCGAAGCCATCCCTTCGTTGTTCTTCGCGTCGAACGCTTGCGCGGTGACCCGATGGGCCCCGTTCGAAAGCTTCTCGCTTCGGAGGGTGTGGCCAAGTGAGGACGCCGGGGGCCCCGTGAAAATCTTCTCCAGAGAGGAGTCCACGAAGAGCTCGACTCGCGCGACTCCCACGTTGTCCGTGGCCTGGACCTCGATGGGGACGAACCCGCTCAGGTTCGCGCCGTTCTGGGGCGCGAGAATGCTCACCGCTGGAGGAGTCGCGTCGCGCCCGGGGTTGAAGACATCCGCGGTGCGGGTCGCGATCGAGGCGTTTCCCGCGTCGTCCCGGGCCGTGAGCCTCAGAGTGTAGATCCCGTCGTCGTCGGTGTCGGTGTTCCAGAGGCCGAGCCTTCCATTAATGACCGGTGAAGAGCCGGCCTCGATCCGCGTGAATCTCGCCGGAGAGGCACCCTTTCCGACCTCGAGGGTGTAGCTCCGGAGCGCGGCATGGTCGGCAGTTCCGAAAACGCTCAGGATTCCGCCCACCTGCGCTCCGTCCGAGGGGTTCAGGATCTCCGCAACCGGGGCGGTGCGATCGAGGCGCACTCTCAGCCGAACAGGAAGGGCCTCGAGTCCCGTCGAGATGTCCGTCGCGTTCAGGAAAACGTCGTAGAAGCCGTCCGAAAGTTCGGCCCCCGTCTCGTCGCGGCCGTCCCAAAAGACGTCGATGGCAAGACCCTGGCCTATGAAGGTGCGGCGAAGATCGTTCGCCTCCCGGACCTCGACGGTCCAATCCGACTCCCGCGAGATGGACGCCGCGATCTCCGCGAGATCCTGGACCGAGTTCCCATCGGGAGAGAAGGCGCCGGGGCTCACCAGTGCTCTCGTCAGGTTGGGCCGGCCACTGATCCGGTCGATGGGAGAAGAAATCGCGATGGCCGAGGCGATCGTCGTGACCTTGTCGGGAACCGACGTGTCGCGGAACCAAAAGGCGATGGAGGAGGCCGCGGGGACGAAAGAGAACTGCACCCGCTCGAAGACCGCGTCCGCCTGTTTCAGCCAGTTCAAGAGGGGTCCCGTCACCGGACCGTACATGCTCGCGGGCTCGTCTTGAAGGTAGGCCGCGGGGCGAAACGGCATTGCGAGAAGCGCGAGCCCGACCGGTCCCTCGGGGTACAGATTGAAGGCGGACGCGCCCGTCTCGGGGTCCAGGACCCCGAATCCCGTGCGCGAGATCCCGCCCGAGGAAACCGGTTCCGCGGGAACCGTGACCTGGCGGCCCGACGACACGGCGTTCCGGATCGCGTCTTTCGCTCCCTCCGGCAGGAATGAAAGCGTCGCCAGGATTGCATCGGCGTTCGAGGCGTCGAGGGTGTGGATGGGCTTCGACTCGTTGTTTCCCTGCTGGAGGATTCGCATCGCCGAGGTCGCTCTCGACCCCAGGCTCTCCTCGAGCGAGGCATGCTGGAGGGCGGAGGCGGAGAGGCTCGAGGCCACGAGGAACTGGCGCTCCTTCACCCGGTCGCCATCGAGGGAAAAGGGCCGGAGCACGTCGGCGTTGAGTCGAAGGGAGAGCCGGTCAGCTCGCGCGAGAAACGGCACACCGAGAAGGCCCTGGAGCTCGAGGGCCGCTTTCACCGTCACGAACGACGGCTCCCGGGTGAGAAGACACCGGAGGCTCCCCGCCGCCAGGTGGTTCAGGGCGTCGAGCTCGTGGAAGTAGCTCGTTCCGATGGCGGCGAGCGTCTCGCCCAGGATCGCCTCCCTCTCGGTCGCGGTCCTCTCCGCCGTGCGCAGGCGCGAGAGGCGGTGATGGAGCATCTCCGTCGAGGTCCTCTGGAGGTCGAATACGAGCGCCAGAATCTCGCCCGCGACGATCGGCTGGCGGCTCGAGTAGGCGATCCCCGGCCCGCGCACGCTCACCTGAAGAGCTTCGATACCTCCCATTCCCGTCGGCTGGCCGGTGGCGACGACCTCGTCGTCGAATCGGAGCTCGGGAGTCACCCGCATCAAGTAGACGGGAAACTCTTCCTCGGCGATGTGGGCAGCGAGCGTGGCCTCGTCCGCCGAGGTCGAGGGCGAGTACGACAAGACGACGCGCTTTCCCGCGAGCTCGCTCGGCCGCGTCCGGTAGTTGAAATGAGTCGTCCCCGCGGCGCCTGCCAGCTCGAAGCCCAGCTCGTACGAGAAAGAGGCGGGGATCGAGGCCATCTCGGTCGCCCCTGGCTCGGCTTTGAAGGGAAGAGAGCCGGCAAGCGCTCCGAGCTCTTTCGGAACGATCGCCCGGTCGAAAAAGAGCGTCTCCACCTTGCGGTCGTTCGCGGCGGCATACGCCTCGGTGAGACTCGACCACTCCTCGATGCGGTCCAGGATGAGAGGTTCGGGCACGTCGGTCGCAGACGAAGCCGCTTCGTCGACCCGCGCCTGGGCCTTGATGTCCGCGAGAAAGGAAGCCGGGTCGACTCCGATCTCCGCCGCCACGTCCCTTCCGGAAGTGAAGTCATAGGCTTTGAACGCCGGGGCGAGATCGACCCAGCTCGAAGCCCCTCGCCGGCCCGTGGGCTCCCCGAAACGAGTCCCGAGGTCCGACGCATACTCCACATAGGCCCGAACCCAGGTGTACTGAAGCCGTACGCCGCTCACCCCTCGGGAATCCGTCGTAACCTCGGCCGGAACGCCCGCGCGCTGGAGAGCGTCCGCGGCGCGCTCGGGATCGTCGATGCGGAGCCAGGAAGCGAGGTCCTCCCGCGGGACCTGGATGACGCCTTGGACGTATCGGGCGGGAATTCCGCTCGCGCGCAGAAGGGCGATGAGAAGAGAGGCCTCGTCGGCGTCGTTTCCCGCTAGCTCCCGAAGAGTCTCCTCGGCGCCCTTCACAGAACCGTAGTAGAGCTCTGTATCAATATTATTGCGGACGAACTCGTACATCCGGACCGGGGAGCCCAGCCGCTCCGCGAGCTCGCGGATCTGCTCAGTTAAGGGCGTTTCTGCTGTTTCGGCGAGGTCGGAGGAGCTTGGAGGCTGGAGCCCGCTCTGGAGCACCGCGGCAGCCGCTGCAGGTGACATCACTGGCGCCGTCCTCATGGCGAAGCCGGGGGCGAAGGACGCACGGGAGGTGACCGATTGGTTCCAGAGAGCGGCGATCCAGGTAAGGGCTCTCCGAAGACGCGACGGTGGTTGATAGGCTTCTCGACGTCTCTCGATGGGCTCGGGAAGCTCCGGTGCCATGCGCTCCGGTGCCCAGTGCGGAAGCTCCTCCCCGATGAGCGGGCGGCGATCCCGAAGCGCGACTTCCTCGGTGACGTCGTGGAACCTCTCGAGCGCGTCTTCGAGATCCTGGGCCTCCCGAGACCCGGGAGATGCGGTAAGCCCCCGCCCCACACGCTGGAATGCGCCGTCGATCTCCGCCAGGACTCCCTCGATACGGGAAGAGAAAAGGCGAAACCCCTCCCGCGCTTCCTCCGGCATCCGCCGGCGTCCGAGGCTTTCGGATTCTTCCGAGAACTGCTCCGTCAGGTGATTCCGGAACTGGTCGAGCTCCTGTCGAAAACCCTCCGCTGACTCGATCTTTCCCGGAAGCGGAAGTCTCGAGCCGAGCTGGCGGGATGCCTCCTCCGCGCGCTCGAGGAAAATTTGGGACCGCTCGACGAGGTGGTGGGGCTTCGCCTCCTCGCGCCCGCGCGGCCTGGCCTCAGACTGCGAGGCGAAGGACAACGTCGCAGCGTCAACACTCAGCAGAAAGAACGAAACAAGGAGGGGATAGGCAACGAACCGGGTCCGATCGAGAAGATGTCGCATGGGTTTCAGCCTGTGACGAACTTCTTGGATACGAGACCGACGGCGAGGTTGGGGGGTTGCCGGCGGATTCAGCAGTTGGAATAGACTAACAGAAAATACGATCGTGTCAAGAGAGAAATTTCGGAGAACGTTTCTTGGCTACCGGATCCGGCGCACGGACAAGATCCGTATCGGGGGCGTCAGTCGTTGCTCCTCGCGCGGCGACGCCTGAATCTTCCGTACGACGTCCATTCCCCGCACCACCCGTCCGAACGCGGCGAAGCCCTGGCCATCGGGATTGCGCTTGCCGCCGAAGTCGAGCTCCGGCTGATCCCCGATGCAGAGAAAGAAGCTCGAGGTCGCCGAGTCCGGCTCGCCGCGAGCCATGGAGATCGCTCCGTCGCGGTGAGAGAGACCGGTCGAGGTCGTGCGCTCGAGAGCGATCGGCTCGCGGTCCTCGCTTTCCTTCGCACCGGCGACGCTCGCCTGGACGACCTCGATCCGGATGTCGTCTTGCGGCTGGTTGTCCGGCGTCACCGTTCGGTGGAACTGACCGCCGTCGTAGTGGCCGGCGTCGGCGTAGTAGAGAAAGTTCTCCGCAGTAGCGGGCGCCCGCAAGTTGTCGATCTCGACTTCGATCTCCCCGATCTCGGTGACGATGAATACGCGAACCAGCGCCTGGGAATAACCTCCGATGGCCAGCACCAGCAAAGCAGCTCCTATGGGCATCGTCTTTTGCCGATCACTGATCACTGATCACTGCTCCTAGAACCGAAACAACTTCGTGAGCTTAACCGCAAACGTCCGGCTCTGCAGCAGCGGAAAACCGCTGACGTCGGTGGCCCGGCCATCGGTGTAGACCACGAAGAAGTCGCTTCCAGGCTCGTACTCCCACCGGAGCCGGACGCTCGACGAAAGCGAGTCGCTCGACGAGTTGTACTGGATGAGGCTCATCACCGCCATTCGGGGGCTGAGAGTCCAGTTGAAACGCGAGCTCACCAGATCCGTCCGGAACTTTCCCTGCGGCAGGTCCACCCAATTGACGCTGATGCCGGGCTCGATCGAGAACTTCGGCGAGACTTCGATCCGTCCCGAATAGGTGACCTCCTGCCGATCGCCCCCGAAGAACGTGCCCGTGCGGAACGACAGATCTCCGGGGATGGTCCGCTGAGGGCCGAAGCGGTAGACGAGCTTCACGTCCTCGAAGTCGTAGCCTCCTACCGGAAGCACGACTCCCTCGGAGATCTCGAACTCTTCCGGCAGGTACTCGTACCGGCGGCTGTACTCCACTCGCGCCTCGTCGCCCAGCTGGAACTCGGTGGCAAACTGCCCCTGAAGCCGGCGCGTCTCCAGGATCCCGCTCGGCTCGCCTTCGATGTAGTCGAACTCCGCCTGGAAGACGAAGCGGCGAATCGCGTCGATCGCCGGCCGCGGGCTGAACCGCGCCTGGCCAAAGTTCCGGCGAAACGCATCGCGGCTGAGAAACCCGAGCTCGGGCTTGAAGCTCTCGCCCACCAGAAGGTGCTGGAGAAGAAGGCCATAGCGGTCGCCTCCGTAGTCTAGCTGCGCGCGATAGCTGGCATCGTTTCCCGCGACCTCGCCCCCCGCCGCGAGAGGCGTCCGGGTCACGGCGTAGAAGCCGTTCACGCGCAGGTTGGTGAAGAAAGAGAAGTTGGCGTCGACCCCCAGGAGGCTATTGGCGTCGGCGCCCTCGGTTAGCGACGTCGTTCGGTGGGTCGCGAGGACCCCGATGTCGCTCCGTCCGAGGATGTCCCGCCGCAGACGGAAGACGCTGAAGTTCGTGGGATCGATCGCGGTCCCGTCGAGGCCGCGGGTCTGGATGTTGAGGGCCCCGATGCGGTAGGCGCCCGTGCGGCCGGTGAGACGCGCTCCGGTGAGAATCGGATCGATCCCCGAATCGGTCAGGCCGATGCGGCGGCTGAAGAACGGGATGGGGGTGAGCTCGGTGTCATCTTCCCCGCGGTTGTTGCGGCCGCCGCCGCCGCGGAGCTCGATGCCGCCGAAGGCGAAGATGCTCTGGCCCTCGAGGAAGAACTCCCGCTTCTCGGGAAAGAAAAGGCTGAAGCGCGTGAGGTTCACCTGCTGCTGGTCCTCCTCGACCTGCGCGAAATCGGTGTTGTAGGTGAAATCCGCGATCAGCCCCGGGGTCAGGCCGTACTTGACGTCGACTCCCGCGTCGCCGTCGAAGTCGCTCTCCTGCGGAGGCTCCGCGGTCCGGTTGGTGACGACTGAGGTGATTCCGTAAGGCTTGACCTCGAGGCTCCTGGACCCATACGGCGCTTCGATCCCGACGAGCGTCGCCGCCTCCGAGAACTTGTATATCCCGCGGAATCGGTGCGACGCCGCGACCGGAGAGAGGTACGCCTCCTCGTTCTTCCAGCGTATGGAGCGCCTCAGGTTGAAGCTCCAGACCTGATCGCGGCCTTCGCGGTATCGCAGCGACTTGAAAGGGATCGCGATCTCGACCATCCACCCCTGATCGAAGACCGAGGCCTTCACGTCCCAGACCGTGTTCCAGTCCTGGTTATTCGTCTGCCCCTCGTCCCCCACCGCCTGGTCTCGAAGGGCTCCGAGGGGATTCGTCTGGAAGAAAAACCCGTTGCGCCGATCGTAGAACGTATCGAACACCAGAGTGACGTTCTCGTTCTGGAAGATGTTGAAGTTGTCCCGCCGCATCTCGTTGATGATCATTCTCTCCGGGTGGCTGTCCCAGCAGCGGGCGCTCACGTAGACGTTCTCGTCGTCGAAGAATACCCAGGCCTCGGTCTTCTCGGTCGCGGGCGCCCCTTCCTGGGGCTCCTGCTGGACGAAGTCGCTCACCGCAGGAACCCTCGAGTAGACGGTCTCGTCGAGCTTTCCATCGAGGACGATGGGCTCGGGGATGCGCGTCGCCCGGAGCGTGACCCGTCCGGCCTCGTCCCTGGAGATGACCGCGGGCGGCACCGGAGGCGGGGGTCCATGGATGACGACGGACTCCTCGCGCACGGGAGGCTCATCCTGTGCCTGCAGCTCGATCGAGGAAAACAGAACGGCCACGGCGAGAAGCGGAACGACGCTAGAATGACCCCGCGGCGGCATCGATCATGGATTCTAGCAGGGCTTCGTTTGAATCGGCGTATCCTCGCGGTTTCTTCCTCGATCCGAGGGAACGCGACGCTTTGCAGGACTACGCGCGGAGCCAAGGCTTTCTTCTTCCGGGCGAGTCGATCGTCTCGGTTTCCAAGGCGGGCGAGGGGAACATGAACCTGACGCTCCGGCTGATAACGACCGCAAGGAGCTTCATCCTCAAGCAAGCCCGCCCCTGGGTCGAGAAGTATCCCGCCATCGCGGCACCGGCCGGGCGCGCGCTCGTCGAGGCCGCCTTCTACCGGACGGTCTCTTCTCGCCCCGCGATCCGCGCCGCCATGCCCGCGCTTCTCGGGCGGGATCCGGATTCCGGGATCCTCGCCCTCGAGGATCTGGGCGAGGCACGGGACTTCACCGGGCTCTACCGGGGGGAGCGACTTGCCGCAAGCGATCTCGAAACGCTTGTCTCCTATCTGGTCGAGCTCCATCGCCCTTTCGCCGAGCGGGAGCGCATCTTCGAGAATCGCGAGATGCGCGCCTTGAACCACGGGCACATCTTCCGCCTTCCCCTCGCTCCCGAGAACGGTCTGGACCTCGATCGGATCACTCCAGGGCTCGAAGCCGCGGCGCGCGAGCTGAAGCAGGACCAAGCCTACGTCTCGCGGGTGCGCGAGCTCGGCGCCCTCTACCTCGAGGACGGTCCTTCGCTCGTGCACGGCGACTTCTTTCCCGGAAGCTGGCTCCGAACGGCCGGCGGGATTCGCGTCATCGATCCCGAGTTCTGCTTTCTGGGAAACGCCGCCTTGGACGTCGGGGTGCTACGCGCGCACTTGCACCTCTCTCGACAGCCGGAGCTCGCCGAAAAAGCCGTCGCGCTTTACGGCGCGGGCGCGGACTTCGTCGCGACCGTGAACGGCTTCGCGGGGGCCGAGATCATGCGCCGGCTCCTCGGGGTGGCACAGCTTCCCCTGGAAGCGGGGCTCGAAGAAAAGAGAGAGCTCCTCGCTCTGTCGAAAGCGCTGATGTAAGCTCCCCTCTCGAAGGGAGAAGAGCCGATGCGAACCTCGCGAACTTTCCTGGCGCTTTCCGCGATGCTGGCCTTGACGCGATGCGCTTCCCCGCCAGCGCAGGAGCCCGCGGACCTCGTGCTCCGAAACGGCAAGGTCGTCACCGTCGACGAATCCCGGCCAGAAGCGAGCGCCGTGGCGATACGCGGCGGCACGATCGTCGCTGTCGGCGGCAACGAAGAGATCGAAGCCTACATCGGTCCCGAGACCGAGGTTCTCGATCTCGAGGGCCGGCTCGCGATGCCCGGGTTCATCGAGGGGCACGGGCACTTCATGGGCCTAGGCAACGCGAAGATGATCCTCGATCTCACGAAGGTCAAGGACTGGAACGAGATCGTCACCATGGTAGGTGAGGCGGCGAAGACCGCGGAGCCCGGCGCCTGGATCCAGGGGCGGGGTTGGCACCAGGAGAAGTGGGCCTCGCCTCCGCCGGGTGCGGTGGAAGGTCTTCCTCACCATATCGGCCTGAGCGAGGTGTCGCCGAAAAACCCGGTGGTCCTCACCCACGCGAGCGGTCACGCCGGTTTCGTGAACGCGAAGGCGATGGAGCTCGCGGGAATCGATCGCGACACTGCCGATCCTCCAGGAGGCACGATCGTCAAAGGAACGGACGGTGAGCCCATCGGCGCCCTGCGCGAAACGGCGCAGCGGCTCGTCCGCGACGCCCTCCAGCAGTACCTCGACCAGCGCCCCCCAGAGCAGAAGCGCGCCGACGACGAGAGAAGGGTCGAGCTCGCGAGCCGGGACCTGCTCTCGAAGGGAGTCGTGAGCTTCCACGACGCCGGCGCCGATTTCGCCACCATCGATTTCTTCAAGGAGATGGCCGAGGCCGGGAAGCTCTCCGTCCGACTCTACGTCATGGTGCGGCGCGAAACGAACGAGGTCATGGACGAGAAGCTCCCCCAGTACAAGATGACGAACGCCTACGATGGGCATCTCACCGTCCGATCCATCAAGCGGCAGATCGACGGCGCTCTCGGTGCCCACGGCGCCTGGCTCCTCGAGCCGTACGAGGATCTCCCCGAGTCGTCGGGCCTGGTGCTCGAGCCCGTCGAAGACATCGCGGCAACGGCGGCGATCGCGGTGAAGCACGGCTTCCAAGTCAATACCCACGCCATCGGCGATCGCGGGAATCGGGAAACGCTGGACATCTATGAGAAGGCGTTCGCGAACACCCCGAACATTGTCAACGGGGGGAGGGATCTGAGGTGGCGCATCGAGCACGCCCAGCACATCCATCCCGACGACGTGCCCCGGTTCGCCAAGCTCGGAGTCATCGCCTCGATGCAAGGGATCCACTGCACCTCCGACGGTCCGTGGGTTCTGAAGCGTCTCGGCGAGGAGCGGGCGAAGTCCGGTGCTTATGTCTGGCGCGATCTCATCGCCTCTGGAGCCGTCGTCACCAATGGCACCGACGTTCCTGTGGAAGATGCCGACCCGATCGCGAGCTTCTACGCCTCGGTCACGAGGGTCATGGCGGACGGAACGGCGTTCTTCCCCGAGCAGGTGATGACCCGCGAAGAGGCCCTGAAG
>Ga0326597_10007633_pt1 | contig 14684 bp, 12 predicted proteins | sample RVTome_12_FD_203789 | JGI IMG/M metagenome (GOLD analysis project Ga0326597, IMG submission 203789) | Soil microbial communities from uranium-contaminated site in the Upper Colorado River Basin, Wyoming, United States - RVT100D185 | ecosystem: Environmental > Terrestrial > Soil > Contaminated >... | reverse complement strand
TCCTCGGCGGCGTCGCGGCGTTTGCGTCCCTCAAGACCGAGTTCTTCACGCCGGTGGACCGTGCCGAGTTCCAGATCAACTTCAAGTCGGCGCCGGACGCCTCCCTCCTTGAGACGCGGGACCGCGTGGATGCCATCCTTTCGGAACTCCGGAAACTCCGGGAGGTCCGCAGCACCTTTGCGACCATCGGCGCCGGGGACGCGGGAACGGTCCGGGACGGCATGGTGTACGTGAAGCTCTCCGAAAAGAGGGAGCGGAGGCGGCGCCAGGACGAGATACAGAAGGAGGTGCGGGAGCGGCTGGGGGCGATCCCCGGGATCCTCCCGGCGATCGTCGAGGTGGGCAGGGTCACCGGGGAGAAGCCGTTCACCGTGGCCGTGCGCGGGGAGGACATCGGCCTTCTCAAGGGATACGCGGCGGCCCTGAAGCGGGAGATCCGGAAGATCCCGGGGATCGTTGACCTCGAGGTGACCCTGGAGCACGACATCCCGGAGTATCGCCTGACCGTGGACGGGGAGCGGGCGGCGGACCTGGGCGTGACGACCGGGGCCGTCGTGCGCACCGTGGGCGCGCTGATCGGGGGGCAGGTGGTCTCGACCTACGAGGACCCGGACGGCGATGCGGTGAACGTTCGCGTGCGGCTCCCCGTCCCGATGCGCCGGGACCCGTCCCAGGTGGAGCGGGTCCGGCTGGCGGTGAACCGGGGGCCGGATGGGGTCGCCCTCGTGCCGCTGGGCGAAGTGGCCCGGTATTCGCTGAGCGACACACCTTCCGAGATCAACCGGCAGGCGCTTACCCGGGAGGTCGTCCTGTCGGCGAACCTCGACGGGTTGCCGTTGGGAGAGGCGATGGACAAGGTCAAGGCGATCGCCGGCAGGATGCCGATGGCTCCGGGGTATCGCGTGGTCTTCACCGGGGAGGGAGAGGACATGATCGAGTCGTTCGGGTACATGGCCGAGGCGCTTCTCCTCGCCGTGATCTTCGTCTACCTGATTCTCGCCGCGCAGTTCGAATCGTTCATCGAGCCGTTCTCGATCATGCTGTCGCTTCCCCTCTCCATCGTGGGGATGGCGGGGATGCTGCTGCTGACGGGCGACACGGTGAACATCATGTCCCTCATCGGCCTCATCATGCTGATGGGCCTGGTGACGAAGAACGCGATCCTGCTCGTGGATTTCGCGAAGGTGCTGCAGGCGCGGGGGATGGAGCGGGCCGAGGCGGTGATCACGGCGGGCAGGACGAGGCTGCGCCCCATCCTGATGACGACGCTGGCGATGATCTTCGGGATGCTTCCCCTGGCCCTGGGGATCGGGGCGGGGGCGGAGGAGCGGGCGCCGATGGCGCGGGCCGTCGTCGGGGGACTGATCACGTCGACCTTCCTCACGCTGCTCGTCGTGCCGGTCGTTTACACGCTTCTGGACGACTTCGCCGCGTGGATGCGGCGGAGCTGGGACGGGAAGAAGGCCACGGCCGTCGCCGCCGTCGGCCTGCTGGTCCTGCTGTGCGGGATCCCTTCCCTCGAGCCCCCGCACGCGTTCGCCGGCGATTCTACGGCCGTGGAGATCCTCACCCTCGACGAAACCCTCCTGGCGGCCGTCGAGAGCAACCGGGACGTCGCGAAGGCGATGGAGCGGCGCACCTCCCTCGAGGGGAAGTACGTCGAGGAGCGCGCGGCCGCTCTTCCCCAGTTTCTCGCGACCGCGGAGGCGCTTCGCGCCTGGGACGAGAGCCAGAGCGTCTTCGGCGTACCCCCCGGCAGCAGCCGGTATGCCGCCCAGTTGGGCGTTTCGCAGCCGCTTTACTCTTCCGGGTCCGTCGCCGCGGGGATCCGGGCCGCGGGCAAAGGCCTGGCGACGGCCGACGACCGCCTCCGGATCGCCCGGCACGCCGTCCTGCGGGAGGTCCACGCCGTCTTCCACGACATCCTGCTCGCGCGCGAGCTGCACCGGATCGCGGTCGAGGACCAGGCGCAGAAGGCGCGGCACCTCGACGAAGCGCGGAAGAAATACGCGCTCGGGACCGCCACCGACTACGACGTTCTGGCGGCGGAGGTTTCGCTGCGGAACGCCGGCCCGGAGGTCGTCCGGACGGAGAATTCGGTTCGGACCATCCGCGAGCGGTTGCGGTTCCTCCTCGGGCGGGACGGGCGGGAGGTGGACGCGAATGGAGACTTGTCGGTCGTGGTGGTCGATCCTCCGGACTACGACAATGCGCTCGGGACGGCCCTGGATCGTCGTCCCGAACTGTCCGACTTGCGGCATCGCCAAGGCGTGGCGGAGGAACTGCTGGTGATCGCCCGCACCGGAAACCTTCCCCGGCTGGATTTCCGGGGCGCACTCGGCCGGCAGGAGGTCGACTTCGGGGTTGTCGACATCGCCGGGGAAACATGGTCCGCCGGCGTGTTCGCCTCCTGGCCCCTCTTCGACGGAATGCGGACGCGGGGCCGCGTCGCCCAGGCGGGCAGCGACGTACGCACCCTCCGGATCGAGGAGGCGCAACTCCTCGACGCCATCGCCCTCGAGGTGCGCGACGCGGTGAACGCCGTCCACGAGGCGGGGGTGATCGTCCGCTCCCTCGCCGGGACGGTGGAGCAGGCCGACCGGCTTGTGGCGATGGCGGAGAAGGGGTATGAATTCGGGGTGAAGACCCGCCTCGACGTCGACGACGCTCAGCTCAACCGCAGCCGGGCCCTCGGCAATCTTGCCCGGGCCCGGAGGGACTACCTTGTCGCCGGGGCGGCGCTGCGGCACGCCATGGGGACGCTCGGGGACGAGATCGTCCCCGAGGGGGGAGAAAAGCCCGCGTTCCGGCCCGCAAGGTCTCCGGCGGAGCTGATCGGCGAGGTGGTGAAGGGCGAACCCTCCTTGCCGAAATAAAACACCCCCTGCTCCGAAGGGGAACTTCGGATCGGCACGAATCATCCATATGAACGGGGGGAGCGTATGGGGATCGACGTCCCCGGGTGACGGGTGGGGCCGGCCAGGGGGTGCACACCGCCGGGGGGCTCCTCTGCCGCCTTGCCGTCGCCGCGGGGCATCATTTCCACGCCACGCAGGACTACTTGAGCCGGATCCGGGGGGGGCGGAACTCGTATTCCGTCCGGATCCGTGAGATCCCCGTCCGCGCGGGGCGGCATCAGGCGGACATCGCGCTCTCCCTCGATCCTTCGCTTCTCCCGCACATTCTGTCCGCGCTCGCCCCGGCGGGCATTGTCGTGTGCGACCTCCCGGCGGGAGGGGCGGGGAGTGGCGACGCGCGGGTGACCGCGGCGCCGCTCAAGGATCTGGCGATTGCCGCGGGAAGCCCGATTCTCGCGAACATCGTGGGGGCCGGCATCGTCGCCCGCATGCTAGGAATCCCGCCGGAAACGGTGGATCGGGTCCTGATCCGCCAGTTCCAGGACGGTTTCCTCGAAAAGAACCGTGTGGCGGCGCGGCTCGGGAGCGAGTGGGCGGATCCGCGCGTTCCCTCGGGGTACCGGTTGCCGGAGGGGATCTTCCATCCCCGGATGGTCCTGGGCGGGAACGAGGCGCTGGCCCTCGGGGCGGTGGCGGGGGGGTGCAAGTTCGCCGCCGGGTACCCGATGACGCCCGGCAGCGGCATCCTCCACGGGCTCTCCGAGGATGGCCCGCCGCTGGGGCTCGTCTTCGAGCAGGCCGAGGACGAGATCGCGGCCCTGAACATGGCGATCGGGGCCTCGTACGCGGGGGCGCGGGCGATGGTGGCAACCTCCGGGGGCGGGTTCGCCCTGATGGTGGAGGCGCTCTCGCTGGCGGGGATGATGGAATCGCCGGTGGTGGTGGCGCTGGCGATGCGCCCGGGGCCGGCCACGGGGATGCCGACCCGCACGGGGCAAGTGGACCTCGCCTTCGCCCTTTCGGCGGGGCACGGGGAGTTCCCCCGCCTCGTGCTTTCCCCCGGCTCGGTCGAGGAGGCGTACGCGCTGGCGCACCACGCGATGGAGATGGCGGAGGCGTACCAGGTCCCTTGCATTCTTCTCACGGACCAGTACCTTGCCGACACCGTGGTGGACGCCGACCCCGGGGATTTCCCCGTGTTCCGCGTGAACCGGCGGATCGTCCGCGGGAACGACGTGCCGAGGGACGCGAAAGGAAGGTATCTCCGGTACGCGTTCACGGGGGACGGCGTCTCCCCGATGGCCGTGCCCGGCGTTCGAATTGTCGCTGGAATGGGAGGAGCGGATTCCGATCGGGATTCTCTACCGGCGGGAGGATCGCCCTTCCTTCGAGGAGATCCACCCCGGGGTGGGAGACCCGCCGCTGCATGCGCGCGAGACGCCGCCCGATGCCGTACGCGACCTGCTCCGCAAGCGGCTCCTCGAGCTTCCGTAGACGCCCGGGACCGTCCCTGCGGACAGGCGAAGGAATTTCCGGATCCGCTTTCCCGGTCTACGAGCGGCGGGCGGGTTTCCGGGAGACTTGTTTTGCGGCGTCGGTGGCCTTGCGGGCCTCTTCCTCCCGGTACATCGCCAGATTCCTCAGGTCGAGCTGGTGCCCGAAGAAGCAGATGCCCGCGATGGAGGCGACGATGAGGACGGCGACCGCCACGGAGACCGGCAGGGAGACGCCGGATCCCGGGGTGGCGATCCCCCCGTCCGTGTACTTGAGGAACCCGTAGACGGAAAAACCGACGAAGACGGACATCGAGACGTTCAGGCCGACGAGGGCCACCCTCTTGGAAACGTGCATGCTCGGACCTCTTTTCGGGAGCGGTCCGGGCATTCTATCACGAACCGGCGATCCTACCGGAAGTGGCGGTTGATCTTTCCCTTCAGCCTCAAGACCGCCTGCGCGTGAAGCTGGCAGACGCGGGGCTCGCCCAGCCCGAAGATCCGGCTGATCTCGCGCAGGGTCAGGTCCTCCTGGTAGTAGAACGCGATCAGCTGCTGTTCGCGCTCGGGGAGCATGTCGATCGCCTTCCCGAGGACGTCCTTCAGTTCCCGGGTGAGCTCCTCTTCCCGGCTTTCGTCCATCGCCGCCTCGGCCAGCACGTGGCGCCACCCCGCGCCGGCGTCCTCGTCCTCGTCCTGGAGGGCGTCGAGGGAGAACACGGTCATCCCCATGAACGTGGCCAGCTGCCTGTGAAGCTCTTCGACGGTCACCCCCAGGTTCTCCGCGACCTCCTCTTCCTCGGGGGCCCTTCCGAGCATGTTTTCGAGCCGGGTGTAGGTCTGCTGCAGCCGGGTCGAGTGTTGCCGCGCCGACCGCGGGAACCAGTCCATCTCGCGAAGGTAGTCGAGCATGGCCCCGCGGATCCGGAACTCGGCGTACGTCTTGAACTTGATCCCTCGGGAGTCGTCGTACCGGTTCAGCGCGTCCAGCAGTCCGACGACGCCGGAGCTGACGAGATCGTCGGTCTCGATGTGGGGAGGGATGCGCATCTTCAGGCGCGCGGCGTGAATGCGGATGCTCGGGAGGAAGTCGTTGACGATCGCCTCCCGGTCTGGTTTGCGGGATTTCCGTGGGGATGTCTTTCGGATCCTGTCCTTGGAAAGCGCTCCCTGTCCCTGCGGCATGACGTTTGCCCTCGTCGATTGGGGTCCGTAACGAATCGTGTTGCCCAATAGGAAAGCAAACGGTGTGCCATCGGGTTAAAACATATAAGCTATTGATATTTATTGGTTATTTATTTCAGGAACAGATGAGATACGCGGCCGGGGCGTCAATACTTCCCGTAAACCGTCAAAATCTTGACGGTTCTATGTCGAGAACGGATCGGACCGTGCGGGCCAGCGTCTCCCGCTCGTACGGCTTCTGCAGGAAATCGTCGAACACGTCGGGAACGGCGCCGGAGGGGGGTCTTCCCGCTTCGGAAGTCCCGGAGCAGAGGATCGTCCGGAGGCTGGGACGGATGGAGCGGAGGCGCGCGAGGGTTTCGATGCCGTCCATCCCGGCCATGATCCGGTCCACGATCACCAGGGCCACCTTCTCCGGCGCGTAGCGAAGGATCTCGATCGCCTCCTCGCCGGAGGCGGCGGGCAGGGTCGTGTACCCCAGTGAACGGAGCACGTCGCACAGGAGGTTCAGGGGGATCTCCTCGTCGTCGACGACGAGCCCGGTCTCGGTCCCCCGGGGAACCTCCGTTTTGGCCTCGCGCGGTTCGTCGGCATCCCCCGGTTCCTCCATGACCGGGAGTAGGATCTGGAACGTCGTGCCCACGCCGACGCTGCTCGCGAGGCGCATGAAGCCACCGTGGGTGCGGACGCAGCTGTACACCATCGAGAGGCCGAGCCCCGTTCCCTCTCCCGGCGCCTTGGTCGTGAAGAAGGGGGCGAATACCTCGCCGCGGATCTCCTCCGGGATGCCGCTTCCCGTGTCGGCCACGCAGATGGAGACGTACCGGCCTTCGGGAACGAGGACGTCGTCCAGGCAGACCTCCCCCTCGGAAACGAAGGGGGCGGTGGAAAACGTCAGGTTCCCGCCGCCGGGCATGGCGTCCGCGGCGTTGACCCCCAGGTTCAGCAGCGCCTGCACGAGGGACCCCGCGTCTCCCGCCACGGGTTCCTGCGGGTGATGGAAATCGGTGCGGATCTCGACGTTCCTGTTCACGGAGCGGGCGAGGATCCCGATCGCCTCCCCGGTCACTTTCCGGAGATCCACCGGGCGGAACCTCGGGGCCTCCCGCCGGGAATAGGCGAGCAGCTGCCGGGTCAGCTCGGAGGCGCGGCGGGCGGACCGTTCGATGTAGGCGGCCGCCTCGTACCCACGCCCGTTTTCGGGAAGGAACGTTTTGAGGAGGGAAGAGTAGCCGAGGATCCCTGTCAGGAGGTTGTTGAAGTCGTGGGCGATCCCGCCGGTCAGCCGCCCGATCGCCTCCATCTTCTGCGCCTGCGCGAGCTGCTCCTCGGCCTCGCGGACCCGGGTCGAAAGCGCCTCGAACCGCGCGTCCCGCTCCGCGTCCCCGGCGCGCACCAAAGCGTCGAGGAGCGTTTCCATCCGGTGGAGGATCTCCTCCCTCTGTTCCGCGGAAAGGCCGATCCCGTCGACGGCTTCCGCGATTCGGGATCGGTGCGAGGTCAACTCACGTGGCCGGGCGCTTCGCCGGCGTCGAGGCTCTTCCGTTTCAGCATCTCCACGAAGGTCGTTCGCTTCAGGCCCAGCAGGGTGGCCGCGCGGTTCTTGTTCCCGCCCGAAAGATGCAGCGCCTGGCGGATGAGAGCGTTCTCGAAGTCCTCGGTGGCGCTCTTGATGTCGAGTCCAGTATCTCCCAGCACGGGGATCGCGTTCTCGAGGAACCGTTCCGCCCGGCGGATCTTTTCCGGGATGTCCGACGGCTCGAGCCATCCCGAACCCTTGAGGACGACGATCCGCTCGACGAGGTTCTCCAGCTCCCGTACGTTTCCCGGCCATGCGTAGCGCCGCAGGATCTCGAGGGATTCGGGCCGTACCCCTTCCAGCGTCCGTTTCCGCTCCCGGTTGTACTTCCCGACGAAATGTTCGACCAGCAGGGGGATGTCGTCGCGCCGGTCCCGGAGCGGCGGAATACGGATCGGGATCACGTTCAGGCGGAAGAAGAGATCGGAGCGGAACCTCCCTTCGGAGATCTCCTCCTCGAGATCCCGGTTGGTCGCCGTGATCACGCGCACGTCCACCTGGATCGGCCTGTTTCCGCCGACCGGGGTGACCGACTTCTCCTGCAGCACCCGGAGCAGTTTCGCCTGCAGCGGGGGACTCATCTCCGCGACCTCGTCGAGGAAGATCGTTCCGTTGTGGGCCGCCTCGAATTTTCCCGCCCGCGCGGCGTGGGCCCCCGTGAACGCCCCCTTCACGTGCCCGAAGAGCTCGCTCTCCAGCAGATCGGCGGGGATGGCGGAGCAGTTGATCGGGACGAGCATCCGGTCGGCGCGCGGGGAAAGATAGTGAAGCGCGCGCGCGATCAGCTCCTTCCCCGTCCCGCTCTCCCCCGTGATCAGGACCGTGGAGTCGGTGTCGGCCACCTTCCGGACGAGGGCGAGGACCTCCTTCGTCGCGTCGCTCACGCCGATGAAATGTTCCAGCCCCCCCCGCCCCCGGGCCAGGACACGGAGGTTCACGTTTTCCTTGCGCACGCTGGTGAGCTCGAGGGCCCGGTCGACGAGCTGGGAGACCTCGTCGATGTCGAACGGTTTCGTGATGTAGTGGAACGCGCCCAGCTTCATCGCCCGGACGGCGGATTCGACCGACGCGTGGCCCGTCATGAGGATCACCTCGGCCCCGGGCCGGACCTTCCTGGCGTGGGCGAGCACGGAGAGCCCGTCCGTCCCCGGCATCTTGAGGTCGGTGAGGATCACGTCGACGGGGTGCTGATCGATGCGCTGAAGGGCTTCCTCCCCGGTGCGGGCCACGTGGACCTGGAGGTCGGGGCGTCCGAACACGTTTCGAAGGAGGGCGAGCGTGACTTCCTCGTCCTCGGCGATCAGGAGGGATTTTTTCATCGGGTCCAGTGTACAGAATCGTCACTCCCGGGTAAAGTTTCCGATCCCCCCCGTCGATAAGAGGGCCATGCGGCCATCGCGCCGGCGGCGGCGGAACGGAGGGGCATTGAAGGTTTCCGATCGGGGGAAGTGGGGCGCGCTGGTCGACGAGACGCGCCGTGCCGTCGATGCGCTCTCCGAGGGCCGCTCGCTGCGGATCGAGGAGATCCGGTCGGCGCTGCGGGACGGAACGTATCGGGTCGACGGGAAACGGGTCGCCGAAAAGATGGTTTCCGACGCCGTCCGGGAACTACGAGAACGCCCCCGCTGAGCGCCCCCTCCCGTCCCGCCCGATTTCCGTTGCCTGGCACCCGCCGTTGTCGTATCGTTTTCCCATGCATTTGCGCATCGACGGCCTCGACGTTTCCCTGGACCTGCCGGCGGGACCGACCTTCGGCGTCGTTCTCGCCGAGGCGGGGCGCAAGGTCGCCTCGGAGGGTCGGGTCGTCTCCCGGATCGTCGCGGACGGGCGGGAGATCTCGACGCGCTTAGAGCGGGAGATGGCCGGCCGGCCGGCCGGGGAGATCGACGCGGTGGAGATCACGACCACGACCCCCGACGCCCTCTTCCGGGAGGCCCTCGACGGCGCCATCGACCTGTCGCTCGACATCCGGCGCGACGCTGTGACGATCCTGTCTTCCCTGCGCGCTGGGGACCTCGCGGCGACGGCTCCCCGGTACGCGGACTGCATCAGGTCCCTCGGGACGTTCTTCCAACTGGCCGGGGCGGTCTTCAACGCCATCGGGGCCGGCGTGTTCCCGCTCGCCGTTCGTGCCGGCGGCACGGGGGAGCTCCCGCCCCCCCCCCTTGCCACGGCCGGAATCCTCCAGCGTCTGCTTCAGACGCAGAAGGGGAACGACTGGAACGCCGTGGCGGACATTCTCGAGCGGGAGGTCGTGCCAAACATCGACGGGTGGTCCGCCTTTTTCAAGGCGCTCAAGGAGACCGGCGCGGAGTAGGATGGAATGGTGCGGCGAGACGATTTCGGCCGGGCGCTCCGGAAGGCGCTCTCGGACCTCCCGCCGATGTTCCGCGACGCGCTGGCGAACGTCGCCGTGGTCGTCGAGGAGTGGCCGCCGGACGAACTGCTCGATGAACTGGGCGTCCCTCCCGACGGCAGGTTGTACGGCTTCTACCACGGTGTCCCGCTCCCCGAGCGGTCGATCCAGGATTCCGGCCTCCTTCCCGACAAGATCTCCGTCTACCGGGGGCCGCTCGTGGAGGATTTCCCGGACCGTGGGGAGCTGCGCCGGCAGATCCGGATCACGCTGCTTCACGAGATCGGCCACTACTTCGGGATGGACGAGGAGGAACTTTCCCGTCTCGGGTACGAATGAGGCTCCATCCCCGCGAGACGCTACACTATAGGAGGTTCGGAATGCTTCTTCTTCGACGAGAGTACCGCGACGGCGCCGAACTGCCGGAGATCGTGCTGCTGCACGCCGAGGTGACGCGGAGCGGAGATCCCTCCGGCCCGCCGCGACGGTATAGCCGGGTCGTCGTCCCCTCGGACACGCCCGGTCGCCGGGTGGCGCACCTTCCGCTCCCCGAGCCGGAGGAGGGGGAACGGATCCTCGTGCGATACCGGTTCTCCACCGTTCGCGGCGGGGAAGAACGGTTCTCGCCGCCGTACGAGGCGGTGGTTCCCTCCGACGACGCGATCGCCGATCTCTACCGCGTTCCCGAGGAAGGGGCGGGGAACCTCCCGCCCGCTCCGGGGCGCGGGCATTTCCGCCTCGTCCTGCCGCTGGGGGAGGGGGAGCGCGCATCGGGTCCGTTCCGGTTCGGCTTCGGCGCGATGCGGAAAAAGCCGTCCCCGTCGCTTTGCCGCGCCGCCATCGACGCGGGAATCGGTCCGGCGCCGGTCATCGAGGTCCCGGAGGCCCTCTCGGTCCTGAAGAACCGGCCGATGCCGTACTTCCTGTACCACGTCTCGGGGGACGGGATGTTGCGCGCCGACAAGATCGCGTGCGCCCGCATCACCTTCGACGATCCCGACGGGATCGTCGTATCCGCGCGGCTGGTCTGGGGCGACCCCGCGTGGCGCGCCACGAACCTCTCCCTCATGGAGGTCAAGGGATGGACGCCCGGCCCGTTCACTTCGGCCGCCGAGTTTTTCGCGGACGACAGGGAGGCGTTTCTCGCGGGGAGGGAAGCCGCCCTTTCCCGCCTGCCGCTTCCGCGCGTTTTCGAGGCGTTCGTGTTCGGGCCGTCGGGGAGCGGGGTGGAGTATTGCTTCCAGACCGTCGCGCGGCGTCCGGACGGCGGCTTCGAGGCGCGGTGGCGGAACCGGGAAGCCGGAAGGAACTGGGTCGTGACCCTGTGACTACCGGTTCGCCTTCATCGCGTCGAGGAGCGCCCCGATCTCTTCGTCCGTCCCGACGGTGATGCGGAGACATCCCGCGAGCCGCGGGGTGTCGAAATACCGGACGAGGATCTTCCGGCGCTTGAGCGCCTCGTAGACCGGGCGTGCCGATCCTCCCCGCGTCCGCCGGGCGAGGATGAAGTTGCTCCGCGACGGGAACGGCGTGAATCCCACCCCGGGAAGGGCCGCCGCCAGCGCCTCGCGCGTCCTCCGGATCCTCGCCGCGTTCCGTTCCATCCACCCGATGTCCGCGAGCGCGGCCGCCCCCGCCGCGGTCGACAGGCGGTTCAGGTTGTACGAGTCGCGGACCTTGTCCAGCCCCTCGACGATCCGAGGGTGGGCGAACCCGAGCCCGATCCGCATCCCCGCCAGGGAAAACGACTTGGAGAGCGTCCGCAGGACGATCACGTTCCGTCGTTCCCGGGCGAGCGCGAGGGCCGTCTCGTCCGCGAAGTCGGCGTACGCCTCGTCGACGACGAGCAGGCCGGGGACGGCGGCGGCGAGCTCCGCGAGCGCACGGGCAGGAACGGCGGTCCCCGACGGCGAATTCGGGTTCGCGACGATCGTCACGCGCGCTTTTTTCGCGGCGAGGCCCCGGGGGAGGGAGTAGTCGTCCGGGTACGGGACCGCCGCGAGTTTCCCCCCCTGGATGCGGACGAGGGTGTCGTAGAGCGTGTAGGTGGGCACGGGGCATGCGAGGAGGTCCCCCTCGCCCACGAACGCCCTCGCGATCATCGCCAGCAGGTCGTCCGAGCCGTTCCCGGCGATCACCCCCGGCAGCTCGAATCCGTACGTCAGCGCGGCCTGGCGCCGCAGCGCGGTGGACCCGGGGTCGGGATAAAGGCGCAGCGGCTCCCCGAGCTCCCGGAGGATCGCCTTGCGCACCTTCGGCGATGGGGGGTAGGGGTTCTCGTTGGTGTTCAGCTTGATGAAGTCGCGCTCCCGGGGCTGTTCGCCGGGGACGTACCCCTCCATGCGGGCGACATTTCGCCGGAAGACGACGGTCATCACCCGGCCTCCCTGCCGGTATAGCGGCGCCCGAGCCGTTCCCACGCCGGGACCGAGCGCTTCACCGTTTCCGGGGAGAGGCAGTAGGCGACGCGGACATGGCCGCTCCGCCCGAACCCGGACCCCGGGACGACGAGGATCCCCTCGTCGCGCGCCGCGGCTACGAACGCCATCTCGTCCGGAACGGGGGACTTCGGGAACAGGTAGAACGCTCCCCCGGGCGGGACGACGTCGATCCCCGCCCGCTGCAAGGCGCCGAGCAGGACGTCCCGGTTCTCCTGGTACACGGAGACGTCGGCGGGCTCGTCCTCGAACTTCGACGCGGCGAGCTGGAACAGGGCGGGGGCGTTGACGAACCCGAGCACCCGGTTGCAGAAGACGCACGCCTCGGCCACCTCGGCCGCGTCCGCCGCGCGCGGGGAGACGGCGAGGTAGCCGATCCGCTCGCCCGGGAGGTTCAGGTCCTTGGAGTGCGAATAGGCCACCAGGGTATTGCGGATCTTCGCGGCGGCCGGCGTGGACGACACCCCACGGAAAACGATCTTCCGGTACGGCTCGTCGGAGATCACGTAGATCGGGCTCCCGAACCGCGTCTCCGCGGCGGCCAGCGCCCGGTCGAGGGCGGAGAGGTCTCCTTCGGGGTAGAGGGCGCCCGTCGGGTTGTTCGGCGTGTTGATGAGGATCGCGCGCGTCTTCGGGGTGAGGGCCCCCTCGATGGCCGCCAGGTCGAGCTGGAACCGCGGGTCGGTTTCCGCCACGACCGGCACACCGAAGGCGTTGCGGATGTAGAAGAGGTACTCCACGAAGAAGGGGGCGAGGATCACCACCTCGTCGCCGGGCGAGAGGATGGCGCGCAGCGCGACGTTGAGCGCGCCCGCGGCCCCCACGGTCATCACCAGCAGGTCATCCGTGAACGGCAGGCCGGTGGAACGGGAGAGGGACCGGGCCGCGGCGCGGCGGGCCTCCGGCATCCCCGCGTTGGGCATGTACCGGTGGAGCCCTGGCGGCGGATCGGCGCACAGGCGCGCCAGCTCGGCGGAAAGCGCGGCCGGCGGGTCGCCGTACGGGTTCCCCAGGGTGAAGTCGAACACGTTTTCCTCACCGCGTTCGGCCTTGAGGACGGCTCCGTCCTCGAACATCTTCCGGATCCACGATCCTTGACGGATCGCATCCCGGATCTCCGGCGATGCGGGCATCTTCCCCCCTCTACAGTTGCAGCGGTCACCGCCGCGAATATAACATGGCACGATACGCCACATCCCGCCGGCGCTGCAAGGGGGCTGTGGTACCGGTGTGGTACCGGTTGAATCGACCCGCGGCATGCCGTAAAGTGGTCCTTGCGCGGCGCATCGACGCTCTCGATGCGCCAGGCTATTTGGGGGACGCTACACTGGCGACCCGGCCCGGGAGGAATTCCACGGCCGGTCCGAAGGGGGAAATGGTGAAACGCGCTTTCCGAACGCTCCTGCTGATCGTTTGTCCGTGCCTGGTCCTTTCCGCGTGCGCCGCGGGAAGCTCTTTGTACGTTCCCGGGGACCTGACCCGTCCCGCGGGCGCCGTCGCGGCCGCGGCGGGAGCGCCGCAGGCCGTGATCGCCGGGTTCTCGTTCGCGGCGGCCCCCGACAACGTCGTCGGGAGGGATTTCGACCGCGTCCGGCCGGTCGTCTGGAAGGGGGAGCCGGGGAAGGCGATGGCGGATCTGGTCGCCTCGGTCCTCGGGGAGCGCGGCGTCGCGACGGTCCGCCGGGGTGCGGACGCGCAGGGCGCCGGGGCGGTTCCGGTGCGGATCTCCGGAGTCGTCCGCCGGTTCGAGGTGAACGCCCGCCGCACCGGCAACCTGACCGTGGTCACCGAGGCGACCGTGAGCCTGACCATCAGGGCGGAGGGCCCCGGCATCCCCGGACCCCTGGAGGAGACGGTCACGAGCAGCGCGTCGTTCTCGGACCTCTTCGTCACGCCCGACGGCCTCCGCGAGGTCTTGTCGTCGACGGCCAACGCCGCCGCGGAGGAGGCCGCCCGAAAATTGCTGGAGGCCAAGGTCGTCGTTCCGGCGTCGTGAGCCTCGCCATCGTCCGCCACCTCGCCGACGTCCCGGTCGCGGCGTGGGAAGACCTCCACGGGAAGGGACCGCGCTCCTCCCCGTTCCTTTCGCCCCGGTTCCTCCTCCCCTGGCATCGCGCCTTCGGGCGGGGGTGCGACGTCCGGGTCGCCCGCTGGACCCAGGGCGGCGGACCCGACGAGGGGCTCCTCTTCCTGTGCCGCTGCGGGGAGGGGGGATGGACCTTCCTCGGCGGAGAACGGGTCGCGGACTACCTCGACGCCCTCGTCGCACCCGGTTCCGCGGAAGCCTTCTGGAGGGAGTTCCTCGAGCGGGGGCTCCCGTCCCTGGGAGACGGTCCGTTGAGGCTCCCCGGTCTCGTGGAAGGGGCGCCGGTCCTGTCGCTCCTCCCGTCGATCTGCCGGGAGATGGGACTTTCCTGCGCCGTCGAGGAGATGGACCGGGCCCCCTTCGTCTCCCTGCCGGGATCCTTCGAGGAGTATCTCGAGCGGCTGGGCGGGAAGGAGCGGCACGAATTGCGGCGCAAGATGCGGCGCGCCGGGGAGCTTCTCCCGGGTCTCGCCTTCCGGGTGTCCCGGACGCCGGGAGAACTGGCGAACGATCTCCCCTCCTTCGTGAGGCTCCACCGGAAGAGCCACCCGGAGAAGGAGGCGTTCATGGACGATGCGATGGCGACCTTCTTCCGCGAAGTCGCCGAGGGGTTCCTCGCCTCCGGTCGCCTGCGCCTCGCGTTCCTCTCCACGCGGGGGGCGGACGTCGCCTCGGTGTTCCAGTTCCGC
>Ga0326597_10007632_pt1 | contig 14685 bp, 18 predicted proteins | sample RVTome_12_FD_203789 | JGI IMG/M metagenome (GOLD analysis project Ga0326597, IMG submission 203789) | Soil microbial communities from uranium-contaminated site in the Upper Colorado River Basin, Wyoming, United States - RVT100D185 | ecosystem: Environmental > Terrestrial > Soil > Contaminated >... | reverse complement strand
TCGACAAAAACGAACTGATCTTTGTGGAAAAGGTAGTCCTCCCCGCTCTCGTCGACGATCCGTACAAGATCGTCCTTGGCTGCCCGCGGATCCGGCAAAATTCGATAGACTTTACCGAGGATCAGCGAGGCTTCGTTCCCGGCATTCTCGATACACAGCGCAAATGGTTTCGTCGGTTGCTTCATTGTTCGTCCAGGTACTCCTTGATTTTTAAGTCCCTTTTGCCGATGCCGTGAGCTTTCATACCAATGCAGCTCCACCCGGCGCAATTTGCGTTGGGAAGGCGTACCGTCGCAATACCCTTCAGCTTACGCCAACGGCCACGACCATAGGTCTTGAGAAGAAACGAACGGACCTTGACGCTCATACCTGCTGCGATGGTCTCAACCTGCGCGATCGTGACAACGACATCGAATTTCACTCACTGATTCTGTCCCAGAACCGATGCTCTAGCAAGACCACTGGTTATACTGACCAGCGTATTAAGGTAACGAAAGATCACGTGTCGCAAAACCTACTTGATATAAACCGAACTTGTCAAACCCACGGAGCCGTTCACACCTCAATACACTGGTTAGCGTATCAGCAATATACCTGCAATGCGCCGAGGACGGTCGACTCTTATGCGGGACGTTCTCGACTTGGCCCAATCAGCCAAATCGCATATCCGGCGAACGTTTTCTTCAGTCTCTCATCCGAGAATAATTTATCTCCCGGCTGGTGATGAATTCGAGCAGAGCCGCTTTGCCGTCATCGGTGACTTTTCTCGCGCGCTGGAGAGCGGGGACGATTTGATTTGGCTCTTCGACCCGCTCCGACCAACCACCAAGGGAGCGGGCGAGGTCGGCGTAGTTGCCGAGGATGTTCATCGTGCCATAGCGTTCGTGGGACGCCTGCATACTGTGGGTCTCGGCGGCCATGAAGTTGTTGTTGAGCACGATCGTCAGGATCGGGATGTTATTGCGTACGGCGGTCTCGAAATCGAGGCCGGTCATGCCAAAGGCGGCGTCGCCCATGAAGTTGACGCAGAACTTTTCCGGCGCGGCGAGCTTGGCGCCCATGATGAGGCCGAGGCCGGTGCCGAGGGCGTGGGATTTTCCCCAGCCGATGTAGCTGCGCGGTGTCGGCGCCTGGTAGAAGGGGACGAGCTGGTTGCGCGGGCTGCCGGCGTCGTGGGTGACGATCACGTCCTTGCGGTCGAATAGATTCATGAACTCCCACATGACGCGGTAAGGATTGATCGGCTTCTCATTAGAAGTCAATTTAGGCATCCATTCCGCCATCCACTCTTCTTTCCCCTTTTTGATTTCCGCGGCAACGGCGCCATTCTCACGTTTCTTCGCGCCGAGCAGATCTTTGACCGTTTCGATGAACTGCCGCAGCACCGGTTTGGCGTCGCCGAGGATCGGATAATCCGCGGGATAGTGCTTGTTGATGTCGCGCTCGTCGTTGGTCGCGTGGATAATGACCTTCCCGGCGGGGATGGGCGCGGCGACGATGCTCTGCTTCGTGAGGCTTGCGCCGATGGCGAAGACGACATCGGCTTTTTGTAAGAATGTCTGAACCGGTCTCGGCATCACGCCGGCGCCGGTGCCGAGGGAGAGCGGATGATGTTCGGGAAACGCGCTCTTCCCTTCGAGCGTCGTCATCACCGGCGCTTGCAGCAATTCGGCTAGCTCCACTAATTCGTCGGACGCCTCGGCATAAAGGACGCCCTGTCCGGCAATAATGACCGGAGATTTTGCTTGCACCAAAACCTTCGCCGCTTCCTCGATGTCGCGCGCGTTAGCGCCGCTGACGGTTCTCTTGACCGGCGTGTAGTTCACAGCGCCTGGAAACTCTTCGACCGCAGCGTCGTTGGGAATTTCCACCAACACCGGTCCGAGTCGCCCCATTTTTAAATAGCTGAAAGCGCGGCGCATGATTTCCGGGACCTGGTTGGCGAGCGTGATCTCCTCGGTCCATTTCGTTACCGGCGCGTAGGCTTGCACGGATCTGAAGAAGTGAAAGACCTGGGAGGTGTTGCGGGCGTGACCGACCGGCAGCAGCAGAACCGGAACGGAATCGGAGTACGCGGTGGTGATCCCCGAGAAAGCATTCTCCGCGCCCGGCCCGGCCTGCATCGTGAAGACGCCGATGCGCTTGCCGTTGGTAATGCGCGTGAAACCGTCGGCGATGCCGACGCCGACGCGCTCCTGGCGGCAGACGATGGGCCTGATGCCGGCTGATGCCGCCGCTTCGATCAACGTGTTAGTGGGATAGCAACTGAGAAACTCAACGCTTTCGCGCTTGAGAATGTCGCTGATGGCATCGACGACTCTCATGGTTCACCTCGTGCTTAACATGCCCGGCCTCCAGCTCTTGCCCGCCATTAGAGCCCGCCCATTGGAGAGAACTGCTCTCTATCACTCATGTCCGGATTTGCAACGGTTGCGCTACTACTCGTCACCGGAAATGTGAATCCGCCAATAGTAGTTGGCGAGGCCGACATATTCGTGCAGAGATTCGGCGATACCCCGCGCGGCTCCCAAGGTGGGGAAGAAATCCAGCGGTGTAAGTTTCAGCTCGCCGAGAGAAAAATCCCCGGGAGCGGGGATCGGCTCCGGCGCTCGGGCCGAGAAAGCAAGCATGCTACGCGGCATATGCGCGGCTGAGGTGACCAGGAGATAGCGCCGCCATCCTTTTTGCTTGAAAAGTTCTTGGACCTCCACCGCGCTTTCGAAAGTGTCGCGCGAACGATCCTCGCCGACTACGTCATTCGGCGGCACGCCCCAACGAACTAGATAGTCGCGGGCGATTTGGTTTTCATTTGCCGGCGGCGTAAACGGATTGACATGGCCGCCGGAGACGATGATCGGTTTGGGGCGGATGCGGTAGAGACGCCAGGCCTCGTCGAGCCGGCGAAACATGGCGACGGCGATGGTCGGGAACGGAATCAACCCGCTGGCTGGAATGCTCCCGCCCGTCAGAACGACGATGGCGTCGTAGGGCTCGGCCTGGGTCGGATCGATCAACGGCGGATAGCGCGTTTCGAGCGGATAGCGCAGGCCATAGCTGACGAATCCGCTATGGAGAATGGTGATGAGACAGAATGTTACAATTAGGAGTCTTCTTGCCCAGCGCCGCCGCCAAAAAAGCAAGACGACCAACAACAGCAGGAGCCACGACACCGGCGGGAGAATGAGTTGCTTTAAAAACTGCTTGAGAACGAACATGAATCTTAATCGGTCAAACAAGCAACCAGTCGCGCATACTTGGTTTCTTGTTTTAGGTTAACCCGAAACTCGAAACTACTATTCCGCGTCGGGTTGTTTTTCCGGTGCGGCGTCGACGAAAGCGGGCAGAGCCATGCAATTCTTCTCTATCTCGATGATCGCAGGGTATGGAGACAGGTCGCCGCCGTAACGCCGCGCGTTGCCCAGCTGAGGCACGAGACAGATGTCCGCTAAGGTCGGCGTGTCGCCGAAGCAGAACTTGCCGCGCCGCGGCTGCGCGACGATCATCTGCTCCAACGCCGCGAGACCGAGGTTGATCCAATGCTGCGCCCAGCGATTCACTTGCTCGTCGGATTGGTTGTAGCCCTTCTTGACGTACTGCAACACGCGCAGGTTCTGTATCGGATGGATTTCGCAGGCAATGATCAGCGCCATGCTGCGCACCAGCGCTTTGTCGGCCGGATCGCGGGGCAGCAGAGGCGGTTGCGGATAGCGTTCTTCGAGATATTCGATGATCGCGAGCGACTGAGTCAGGACTTTGCCGTCGTCCTCCAACGCCGGCACGAGAGCCTGCGGATTGATCGTTTTATACGCAGCGCTCAGCTGCTCGCCTCCGCCACGGCGCAGATGGATGGGGGCTTGCTCGTATTTCAGCCCTTTCAGATTGAGCGCGATGCGCACGCGATAGGAAGCGGAGCTACGGAAAAAAGTGTAAAGTTTCATGGCGTCATACCTTTAAAGATCGAGATCGGGAGTCTTGAAGTCACGGAGTGTGGCCTTGGAATCCCGCCGAGCCTTATCCAGCGCCTCCCTATTGAAAGAACCGCCCGCCTGATCGTTCTGCATGTCCCAGACCAGCAGCACCGTGCATCCGGGAGCGACGATCTCGCTTAACTCGTCCGGTATCTTTCTGCCCGCGAATTCGAGCATGGGTCTCCTGTCAGTTCAACGGTTCGGTTTCGGAAGGCTCGGGCTATTGCTTGAGAAACCGCAGCGCCGCTTCGTTGAACTTGTCAGCCGCTTCCCAGATGACCAAGTGGGCGGCGTTGTCGATCAGCTCGATGCGCAGGCCCGGTTCCTGTTCCCTCAACAAGGCGGCGCGGTCGGCCGCCGAGCCGCGGTCCTGCTTGCCGTAGAGCAGCAGCAGCGGCACGGAGATTTCTTTAAGCCGCTGATACAATGGGACGCCGCCGCCCTGCGGCTCGCGCGCCTTGGAGCGCGCGATGAACGCGTCGAGATTCTTTCCCAAGCTCATTTTCAGCCGTTGCTCCAAAAGCTCCGTGGTGATCAGCGACTTGTTGAAAAAATTATTGTCCATGATTTTGCGCATATCTTCCAGCGTCGGCGTTGCGCTCGTGCCCTCTTGTCCTTCGGCCGGGCCGCTGGCGCTCTTGCCGGGGAGCGGCGGCAAGACGCCGCCTCCGCCGACTAGCAACAGGTGTGTTAAACGCGTCGAGTGTTGTAGCGCGACGCGCGCCGCCATGCCGGCGGCCTGCGAGTGTCCGACTACAGCGGCGCGGTTGGCGTCGATGGCGTCGAGAAACTTGACGATGAATTGCGTGCGGTAGGATGTCGAATAGTTCATCGGATTATCGGTGAAGCCGAAGCCCGGCTGGTCGTAGGCGATGGCGCGGACACCGGCCGCGGCGAAGGCGGGCAGGTTCCGTTCAAAGGCGCGCGCCGAGGAGCCGAGCGAGGCGCCATGCAGAAAGACTACCGGCGGTCCGGAGCCTTCTTCCAAATAACAAGTCTTTAGTCCGTCAACCTGAATGGTTCTTTCCATCGTGGATTCCGCCTTTCAGTTCCTTCCCCCTTGATGGGGGAAGGTTAGGATAGGGGTGAACTGCCGTTAAATTTAGCACCCCCTCTTCAATTCTCCCCCGTCGAGGGGGAGAAAGTCGGAGGGAGGGCGGCGTCGTAGAATTATCTTTAGTCTGCTCAACTCGCCGCCAGCAGCCGTTCGTGCCCCTTCTTGGAAATCGGCGCGAGATCCGACGCGATGCAGCTCCAGCTCTCGCCGTCATCGTCGCTGCAAAAAACTTCGCCGCCGGTCGTGCCGCCGAAGATCGAGCAGACGCCGTTCGATTCCTCCAGGCAAAGGGCGCCGAACTCGTGCTTTAAACTATCGGGCAGACCGCCGCCGAGGCGTTGCTAATGTTTTCCACAGTCTTTGCTGCGGTAGATCTTGGCCTCCGCGCGGGCCGCCGGACCCGCCTTGCGCCAGGTCTGCGGGTTGTGTTCCGCGGCGGCGACGAACATGAGATCGGGATTCTTCGGATTCCACACGAAGCCGTCCGGATAAACGTCCGCCGCCCAATCCGGACACATCCAGCGCTCCCAACTGCCGCCGCCGGTGTGAGTGACGTAGAGCCCGGCGCCGCCGGTGACGTAGATTCGTTGCGGGTCGCGCGGATCGATCAGACAACGGTGCACGTCGTAAAAGTGTTCCACCGGCCGGTTCTTGTTGGCGAGCAAGCCCACGGTGTTCAACTCGCCCCAGCTCTTCCCCTCGTCGGTGCTTTTTAAGAATGCGCCCTGCTCTATGCAGGCATAGATGGTGCGCGAATCATGGGGGTCGAAGGTGATGAATTTGGTATGGGCGACATGTGGTGCGGCGGGAAAGGACCACTTCGAAGTCGTCGGCACGGCGCGCAGGCTCGGCAACTCACTCCAATGATGGCCGAGATCTTCGCTGACGAATAGATGCGCCGGCTCCGTGCCGGCGTAAACCCGCACGTTGCCGTTCACGACGTTCGAAGCTAAGCTGTAGACGTCGTGGATCGTGATGCTGTTATCGCGCCGCTCCCAGGTCTTCCCCCCGTCCGCGCTGGCGCTGACCGAGCCGAAGAATGATCCCGCGAACATCGTGCCGCTGATCGGTTCGAAGATAATCGAGCTGATATGCTGGCCGCGCAGCGCACGCTGGGCTTCCCGCCATTTGCCGTCGTCGGCGCGCTCATAAAGGACTAAGCCGTCCTTGGTGGCGCCCCAGAGTTGCCGCGCGCGTTCTTTGGAAGAATAGACGTTGGTGCCTCCGTGAGAAAGTCCGATCGCCATAGTTCACTTCCGAGACCCTTATGGGGATGATTTTGGTAATGGGATTTTAGGTCTGTGCCGCACTTTACTAGTTTGTAATGAATCCGCAAGAGAATCTCATTGCCCCAACCGTCCTTCTTTAGCGGCTGGCTTGATTTAGATACTAACCAGAGAATTGTTAAACAGAATGAGTTTAAGGAATTTATCGCGCCAAGCACGCCAAGCCAGCAAGGCCCAGCCCTGTCATTTCGACCAAAGGGAGAAATCTTTATTAGATCCCTCGCATTCGCTCGGGATGACTGGCCTGGGGCCCGTCACCTTGGCGTCCCCTTCGACGTTGCTCAGAACATGCTTTGCGGTCTTTGCGCGAGACACAGTCTTATTCGGTGTTTCCTTCATTTCAAAAATTTCAAATAGGTTTGGCTAGTTCTTGGAAGTGGGGACTACGGCTCGATCTTTATGATCGAAGCGCCGATGCCGTCCAGCGAAGTTTTCCCGTCGGCGGCAAGATTGTCACGCCTGGCCGTGTCGAAGTTGCTGACGTAGGCGGTGTCGCCAATGAAAATCACCGCGGTTGGAAACTCCAGCGGCCCTTGGCTGCCGTTCTTCTGGATGTCCTGGGTTTTTCCGTCGGGCGTGACCAAAACCACGGCATTGCGCTCGTTGGCCGCAACCCAAAGGTTGCCCTTCGGATCGAACGCCGGCCCATCGGCGCCTTCGAGCACCGGACTCTGCGTCATGAGCACCGGTTTGCCGGCTTTACCGTCGGCACCAAGAGGGACTTTCCAGATCGCCCCGCGCGCCGTGTCGGCGACGTATAGCGTCGTCGTTTGAGCATCGAAAACGATACCATTGGCCGGAATCGCCTGCTGGGTTTTGCTGTCGGCGAGCGTGCGTGTGTGCAGCTCGATCTGCGCCCAGACCCCGGCTTTGCCGCCTTCCGGCCCGGTTCGGTAAATGTTACCGTTGCGCCCGCCGGTGACAAAGAGATTGCCCCGCTTGTCGAAGGCGATGCCATTGGCGCCTTCGGTGCCGGTGGCGAATGTTTGCGCGGCGCCCGGTTTTCCCGCATTTAGCTCGCCGGCGCGGATGCGCAGCACTTCCTTGAAGCCACCAGCGGTCAGGAACAGGTCGCCTTGCTGGTTGAAAACGATGCCGGAGACGGCGGCGAGCACCTTTTTGCCGTCGATCTCGCGTTCTTGGACCTTGCCGACCACGACCAGCTTCGGGGCTTTGGGGTCGATGCGCCAGACGCAGCCGCTGACACGGTCGCAGGCGTAGATCATGCCGTTTTTGTCGGCGGCGATGCTTTCGACAACGATCGTTTGCGCGGCACTGTTGGGGTCAAAATCCACCAGGACGGACACTGTGGCGGCTTGAGCAACAGCCGTTAAAACAGACCAAAGTAAGTAAGCCACGAACGCGATTATTATTCTTGCCATCTTTGCTATCCTTTATTTATTGCAGGCATTGTAGGATTGACAGCCTACGTTCCAGCCCCGCGCCAAAGAAACGAAACGCTCGTCGGAGAATGGCAGTGCGCCGGATTCCGGTTGAGCGTAAACAGACCGACCGATGCGCCTTTGCGCGAGATAATCCGGTGTCTTCATTGTGCTCTTTACGTTCCCTTCGACCAAGCTCAGGGCATGCTTTGCGGTTACTTCTCCGCTTCCGACATCTTCTTCCTTAAACGATTTGAACGGCTGGAACGGTTTGAACGGCTGGAACAGCCTTTCTTCCAGGCTTGCGGCCCTGCCGCATAGGAAACCTGCCTCAAGACATCTTACTGCGAGTCCATTTATTTGAATTGAACTCTGGGAGTCAAGAGCGTGCAAGAGAAAAAATAGTCTGTTCCTTGGATACCCTCTCTGCCAATATCGATGGGGCCTGCCCCAGATTTTGAATATTGATGTTAGGGTGAGGCCGAACATGCAGACTACAAACGGAACTTCATGACCGGCAGAGTACTCGGATCGCACTCGAACAAATTCACCAACGATGGTCATGACCTCAGCTCGTGCCTCTCGGCTTGACTGTAAGTGTGGATCAGTTCGCAACCTTCGGAAAAATCTTTCATTGGTGTGATGGATCGCAACTCGTTATTTTCTCACGGCAAACTTTTCGTTTTCTTACTCCAGACTCAAACTCCACTTTGTCAAAGCTGACAAGTGTCTCTACACTTGTCGTGAAATTTCAGTCTCCGCGACCGACTCTGAGTGATCGGTAAGTGATGGATATGACATTTATTAACCGTTCGCCGACCCGAGTCGAGAGCTCGAAACGCCAGGCGGAAACCATCTGCCGTGTCGCGTCGTTTCTTGGCATGTTGTTTGGTACACAGTTAGCCCAAAGTCTTGTAGTGACAAAGCAGATCCGTATCCGCAGCGTCGGTTTCTAGTCGAAACTCGAAACGGAGGGCAACGTGAGCGCGGGTAAGAGTCGGCGAGCACGCCTTCCTAAAGGATTGCTGGCCGCGGTTCTCTGTCTGGTCATTGCTCAGAGTGCTGCCTACTCAGCAGAGAACTCCCAGCCACCGCAAAGCAAATCTACACGGCAGGCTCCTTTCACCCTCACCATTGAAAATAATTTGATTTCCCTCACCGCCCGGGATGCGTCGATCAAGGCGATTCTCGAAGCGCTTGGTCGGCGTATGAACATCGCCGTGGTAGCAGCGATTCCTCCCGAAGAGATGATTACGACTGAGTTTACCAAGCTTCCGTTGCAAGACGCGCTGAAGAAGCTGAGCGAAAACCACGCGTACGTTACAGATTCGGCGAAGGAAACAGGCCGGATTACAAAGATAATGGTCACTCCAGGAGAGAAAGGGGTAGCGCGAGCGGTGTCGCCTGCGCACCAATCGATTAGGGATATGGCATCTTCACAGCCTGAACCGTTCAGATTTGAATTTGACCCTGGTTAGGCAAATTAAGAACAGGCATGCAGGGAGGTAAATATGCTGCGCGTAAGGGTTCTATTAAGCGTGATTCTTTTGGCCTCTACGATCGAAAGCAGGGCTGCCGAGACTCCCCAAGTTACGGTACCAAGCACCGCTGGCGAAATTGGATTGGTTGTTGCCGCGTCAGCACCTCTTCCGGGATATTCGTCGACGATTATCCATGTGAAGTTTCACCGAGGCACGCAGACTCGCTCGCCTGAGTTGTTGCTGCCGCCTGAACTAAGGAAATCCGTTGCCAGTATCAATAGGCTTTTCAGCGCGCTCCCACAGTCTAAGCTCGACGAAATGAAAGCAAGGGGTGAGTATCGTTCCGGAGAGACGCTTCCAGACATGAATCTATGGTTCACGATTACACTGCGCGCCGGAACCAATGCGAATGACGTACTCGAGAGACTAAGACGTTTGCCTTTTGTGGAGACTGCCGAGCTAGCCCCTTCGCCGGCTCCGCCGCCTCAGGCAACGCCGGACTATACTTCGAAACAGGGGTATCTGGACCGGTACCGCTACTTCGAATATGGTGTCCCCCTTGAATATCTCCCCCCTGGATATGGTGAACAATGGGCAACAGCCACGGGTATTGACGCTCGCTATGCGTGGACTGTGCCTGGGGGCAACGGCGCCGGGGTCCGGATCTACGATGTGGAGTACAGCTGGAATCAGAATCACGAAGATCTTAGCAAAGCTAAAGGACTTCCCTTGTTACTGGATCCCGGTGATGTCGCGTTTGATCCCTTCGGCAACGATTATCACGGCACGGCGGCGCTGGGAGTATTGGTTGCCGACAATGACACCAAAGGCGTAACCGGAATTTCTTGGGGCGCCGATGTTGGCCTCGCGCCCGCCGCTACACAACACCATGGCTACAATCCCGCCAACGCCATCTTGCTGGCGGCGGCTAATGGAAAAGCGGGAGATATCATTCTTATCGAACAACAATACTGGGTCTGTGGCGGCTCGAGCGATTTCGATTACGGCCCCATCGAGTGGATCCAAACAGTATTTGATGCAATCAAGCTCGCAGTGGCCAATGGCATCGCCGTCGTCGAGCCCGCAGGAAATGGCGGAGTGAATCTGGACAAACCTTCGTGTGCAGGTATGTTTGATCGAACGGTCCGGGATTCTGGAGCGATTGTGGTAGGTCAGAGCTTGGACGTTTGGGGGGATCGGGTGGCGACCGGTCGGTCCTCCTTCGGAAGCCGCGTGGACGTGCAAGGGTGGGGACTCGCGGTGTGGAGTACCGGCCCCAGTTTTTGTCCTCCAAACGATCCAAACGAGAACCGTTGTTACACCTCAAGTTTTAGTGGGACCTCGAGCGCTTCCGCCATCGTCGCCGGAGCCGTGGCGGACTTGCAGGGAATAGCGATACAGATGTTCGGCGCGCCGTTTTCTCCGGCCGAACTTCGAACACTTTTAACGCAGACGGGGAACGCTCAACTTGGAGATACATCAAGACATATCGGGCCTCTACCCGACTTGTGGCGCGCGGTTGGTCAGCTCACGACGGTTCTCAATTCGATGGTGTCTTTCGTACCAATTGGATCCAGCTACTCAACAACGTCGAGCACGACCGGCTGTCCTACAGGGTATGTTGGTAAGTTTAGCTTTAACGCGAGACTCACTAACAGTTACACCAGTCCAGCGCTTTCCGCTTTGATGGCAAAAGTCAACGTTCTAAGCAACGGCAACTTGCTGCAAAATGCCGATTTCGGACCTGCCGGAGTCGGAGCGACGTTGACCGTGGCCAACGCGGGGAGTTTCTCCGACGGACTGCTTAGTCCAAATGAATTTGTTGATGTGCCATTTAGTATTTGTTTGAAGAACACAAAATCATTCAACTTCTTCGTGGATGTGCTCGGGATAGAAGCGGGCGTTAGCAGCAATTCCTTGGTGATGAAATGATATTGCTAAAGGATCGCTAACGATGACTCGAATAAGCAGATATTTGCTCGCGGGGTTGGTCCTACCTTTGGTGCTAGGCATAGCTCAAGCTGCCGAGAAGTCGGCGACGACAAAGCCTGACGCAGGAAAATTCCAGGTGAAGTTCAGTAACGGGTATCTTTCCATTGAGGCCAACGAGGCGCCGCTGGCAAAGGTCTTCGAGGAGATCGGCAAACAGGCCGGTATAGGTGTGGAGGGCAACATCGGACCGGCGGAGACGGTTACGATGCGCCTGGACAAAGTGCCGCTGGAAGAGGGGATCAAGCGATTGTCCAACAATGTGACGATTGTTTACGGCGAAAAGCCGAACGAAAAAGGCCATCGCATTACGAAAATCGTCGTGCTGTCCGAAGATGAACGAAAAGTGACGCGTTCTGAGGAAACAAAAGCGCCCACAGAGAAACCGACCCAGAAAGCAGCGGTTCAGAAGGCGAGCAAGGCGAGTGCGCCGACGCAGCCCCCTGAGCCGTTTAAGTTCGAGTTCGACCCGACGAAGGCTGTGAAAAAGTAGACGAACGCAGGCCGCAAAGAAGAATCCGGAATCGGATTTTCTCCCGCAAAGGCGCAAAGGCGCGAAGTTCGGAGAACACAATAAGTATTCTTTGGCCGCTACTTTGGTGAAGTTATGGCCCGTTCGAGAGTTTCCCGGATAAAGCGCGTATAAGGTATCCCGCGCGCCTTGGCCCGCGCTGTCACCGCTGCCAGCAACGGCTTTGGCACGCGCATATTAATCTGGCCGTCCTTCTTCTTAAATTCAAACCGCGCCGGCTTGAACTGCAACCGGGGTCAGGTCTAGCTTTAGAGCATATTTTCTGATCGACGTTCAGCATGGCGAGACCACTGAGGATTGAGTTTGCCGGAGCATTGTATCATGTCACCGCGCGAGGAGACCGCCAGGAGGAGATCTACGAAGACGACCAAGACCGGTGTGCCTATCCAGATATTCTCGAGTGGAATCACGTTGTTGACTAGCTGGACAAAGTCGAGCGAGGACGAGCCGAATCCGGATTACTGATCAAAAATTGTCGCAACTAAAAACGATAGCTTAGGCGACCTTTAGATGACGGCTTGACCTAAGCCCATCCGATCTATACAATTTCGTAGAAAAGGTTACGAAAATGCAGATATCAGCCGAGATTACACAAGGGACAAAAGAGCTTCTCGAACGTTATTCACGCGCCTACGGTGTGAAGAAACAATTCCTGATCGAACGTGCGCTGCTGCACCATATGCAAGCGCTAGATGAGCTGCCGGCCGGTGTAATTATACCGCCGCGGTTGGTGCTTACGGCAGCCAGTGGCCGCAAGATTGGCAAGCTGCTCACGCGCAAGCAAAAGCCGACTCCCGCGCTCCTGGAGCTGATGCGCGGTGGCGATTGAGGTTAGGCTGCTCCGGGAAGCCGACGACCGCAGCCGATTCGAATCGGGCGAAGAACATCTCGATCTATTTTTTCGCCGGTACGCCGGACAGAACCAGTTCCGTCACCATATCGGTGCCACGTACGTGGCGGTCGAAGGCGGGATTATCGTTGGTTTTGCGACGGTGACCGTGGGACACATCGAAATCGCAAATCTGCCCGCCAATCTCAAGAAAAAATTTCCGGATTATCCACTGCCCATCCTGCGACTCGCCCGCCTCGCTATCGATAAGAATGCGCAACGGCAATCTATCGGTGAGCGCCTTCTCAGAGCCGTGTTTTCGATCGCAACGCAACTCCGTGAAACTCTGGGCTGTGTCGGTGTTGTTGTTGACGCCAAACCGGGCGCAGAGCGCTACTATGCGCGTTTCGGATTTGTCGCCATCGATACGCTCGAAGGCTCGATCGCGGCGCGTCCGGCGCCGCAGCCGATGTTTCTGCCGTTGTCGGCCGTTATTCAGTCTTTGAGCAGTGAAAAGCAAGGCTCGAAAAAGGGTTTGTAGCCGCATTAGAAACGGGATGGCTTGACCCTCGTTGAGACCCGCGGTCTGGCACGATCGGTGGAATTTTGCCAAATGCGGGGTCTCGGGTTCGACTTTGAAATCCCGATTCTCTTATCAAATTGTTGAGTCGTTGACGGCTGACCCTAAACCACCTGCGTGCACGTTTTGGGGATAGAGTCGGAGTAGGGTTAAACTCGTTTCCAAGGGACAAAAGAATGAAACGATTGAACGCAGGGCTTGTTCTGAGCGTGCTGCTCGTGTCGGTGATAGCCGCGGCGCCGGCCGCGGAGAAAACGGGGCCGAGCAAAACTCCGCAGAGCGCATTTCAAGTGAAGGTTAGTAACGGCAACCTTTCTCTTGACGCCGATGATGCGCCGCTGGCCAAGGTCTTCGAGGAGATCGGCAAGCAAGCGGGGATAATGGTCGAGGGCAATCTTGGACCGGCGGAGACCGTTACGATGCGCTTTGACAAAGTGCCGCTGGAAGAGGGGATCAAGCGACTGTCCAATAATGTGACGATTGTTTACGGCGAAAAGCCGAACGAGAAAGGCCATCGCATCACGAAAATCGTCGTGCTGTCCGAAGACAAACGAAAAGTCACGAGTTCTGAGGAAACAAAAACACCCACAGAGAAACCGACCCAAAAAGCAGCCGTTCAGAAGGGGAGCAAGGCGAGTGCGCCGACGCAGCCCCCTGAGTCGTTCAAGTTCGAGTTCGATCCGACGAAGGCGATGACAAAGTAGAGGAACGCCGGGTGTATCGGACTCGGATTTTCTCCCGCAAAGGCGCCAAGGCGCGAAGCTATCAGAAGAACTCGAAAGAAGTTTTTACGCAAATTCGTAAAAACCCTCGGGTCATTTGTTAGCTCAGACCTAATCGCAGAAAGGAATTCAACTTGCAAACGAAATTTCCTGATAAGGTTCCCCCGCTTTGTGCTGGGCGATCCGAATAGTCACTTTTCGATCCAATCGCTTGAGAAAATCAAGCAGTTTATCGGTGGTGAAGCGGCTGTAGTGCCCATTCATCAAATGCGACACATCTGACTGAGCAATACCAAGGACAGCGCCAATTTCCCTCTGCTTGAGGTTTTTGTCGTTGACAATTTTATGAACACAAAAGCCGATCTGCGCCCGCGCAAATAGCTCATCCGAATCCTTGAGTCCCAAATCCGCAAAGACATTCCCGCTGCCCTCTTCAAACTTGATCTTCTTTTTCCTCATGGGTGGCAAGCTCCTTTGCTTCTTTGTACCTCTGCTTGATTAGTTCGACATCCCGCTTGGGCGTCTCAATGCCTCGCTTCGATTTTTTCTGAAATGCGTGCAGGACATATAGTTTCTTTCCAAGCTGCACCGCCACGACCGTGCGATAAGCATCCTTGTCGTACCGCACAGCAATTTCTAAAACACCGCTGCCAACACCCTTGAACGGTTTCGTGTCCCTTGGCACCCCTCCAAACTGGAGCAATTGCAATTCATCGCCGATCAGCTTTCGTGTACCGTCCGGGAATTCGCGAAGGTTCTTTTTCGCGTTTCCCATCCACACCACCGCCCGCAGAATCGGCACTTCAAAACCCTTCAAGCTTTCCCACTCCGCAATATGGTAAATTTACCATAAATCCAC
>Ga0326597_10007631_pt1 | contig 14689 bp, 12 predicted proteins | sample RVTome_12_FD_203789 | JGI IMG/M metagenome (GOLD analysis project Ga0326597, IMG submission 203789) | Soil microbial communities from uranium-contaminated site in the Upper Colorado River Basin, Wyoming, United States - RVT100D185 | ecosystem: Environmental > Terrestrial > Soil > Contaminated >... | reverse complement strand
ACGACGAGGACGTAGCTGGCGAGTGTCATGCCCTCCCAGCAGAAGAGGAAGGTCAACGCGTCGCCCGCGCAGCAGAGGAACGCCATGGAGCCCAGGAACACGTTCAGCGCGAGCCCCTGCACCGCCCGCCGCGCTGGTCCTGCATCGGGTGAGTGCGCCCGGAGATAGGCCGGACCATAGATGGTTGCCGCGACGGCGACGATCGAGATGACGAAGAGAAAGTAGGCTGAGAGCCCGTCCACTGAGAGCGAGAGGCGAGCGAACGGGAAGAGGACCGGGAGCGGCTGGGTCAGCGTCTGGCCCGGGTCGCCGAGAAGCACGGCAAGTGAAACGCCGAGGCCGACGACCGCCCCAGCAAACGCGGACAGGTGACCCACGCCGAGCGCAAGTCGCCCCGACCAGCGCGCCAGCAGCAGCGACGAAAGCGCCCCTACTCCGTAGCACGCAGCCATCAGACTGAGGCCGGATCCGACGTTCACGTTCCTCCACCCGGCTCGGCGCGAGACCTCAACAACCACCGCTCGCATCGGCGGCGGATCGTCAATGACAAGCCGCTCTGAGCGCGACCGCGCGCGCCGGTCCTACATCTCTGGCAGCAGCGCAAGGCCCAAGACTTCACGGCGGTCATTAGAGCCGCTATCAGCCTGAAATCTTACACGGGCTGGCGAATGCGGACTTTCTGGCCATGCCTGGAGACAGTGTTGCGAGACCGGTCTCCGCTAGGGCCGGGCGGACGCGCGACGAGCTGCGCCGATGCGCTCCTGGATATCAGCCAGCGCTCGCTCCTGTTCGCGCAAGGAGGCATGCGCTTCCCTCATCTGGCCGCGCAGCTCATCGGAGCGGGCTCGCGCTTCCGTCGTCATCAACGTCTGTCGAGTCCTGTACAGGCCGAACATCAGGTCGTTCAGCTTCGAATCGAGGAACGCCAACAGGTCGCGTGTCGAGCCGGGAGATTCCACAGCTTATCGTTCTCCGTGACACGTTGAAGTTCACGCGCAAAGTCCACAGATAAATCGTCGTACCAAGTCGAGCAGCATTGAAAGCAATCCCGGTCGGAAGGCGGCCGCAGAGGGCGCCGGCGTGCGGCGCCCTCCACCTTCAGCAAGGAACGTCACGTCAAGTAAACGAGCGGCCTATCGGGCTGCCGGGTACGCACAAAAACGACGGATAATTTGGCGGGCGGTCGGCCTCGATGCATAACATGTTAATATTTTAATATTTTCATGTCAACGTATCGCTGCTCCGCGCTTCGAACCAGCGCTGCGCTGCTTCATCCAGAGGCGGAGCGCACTAGGCATGGCGTCGTCAACGCGGATCTGCTGATAGCTTCCGGGGACCCGTCCACCAAACCCGTTATACGTGAGGACACAGGTCCCGGCGGGCGCGCGTTCTAAGAGGTCTTTCACCGCGGCGATGTCACGCGCCCGGCGTTTGTCGCTGAGTTCCACGTCCCTGTGGACGTGATCTCTCGAGCCGAAGACATACTCACCGAACGGGTTGTAGAGATAGTACGCGTCCGCGACCGGCGTCGGAATGTCGCCGAAGGCACCCTCGATAAAGCTGACACGGTCATCGACTTCGAACGCCCGGGCAAGAGTTCGCGCCGAGGCGACAAGCCGCGATCGCTGCTCCAACCCGATGAACCGGCAATGACCAGCAAGCGCCGCGGCCACGCAAAATTTACCGGCACCGGAGCCGATGTCCACGACGGTTCGAACGTTGACATCGTCGAACCACGCGGCGGCACGTTTCGCGACCATGAGCGGTGTCCAGTACTGGTGCGACACGGCCCTTAGCTCGTGAGGAAGGAAATGATCGAACGCACGATCGGACGGACACCTCCCGGCTCGGAGCGCCTCGGCAACTCGCTGCGGGGTCAATCGTGACGCGAGGTCGTCGGCGAGCTCTCGATCGCGCTCGAGAAAGTTCAAAACGTTGGTCGCCTTTGTCGTCCGAGCCGTCGCTGACTTGCTCTGCTCCAAACCAAGCTACCGAAGCCCTTCCATGATTTCATCAAGCGCTTCCTTGCCCGGCCGCACTCGCTCGAGAGGCAGAGAGGCCAGCGGCTCCTCAACGAGATTCAGCTGCGTGATGAAGTCGTCGCGGTCAGGCTCGATGTAGATCATGCCCGTGGCGAACTCACCGCGTCGCGCGCTCTCGTGAAGGCGCCTCAACGCCCCGATCTTGTCGGTCGGGTCGTAGTCCTCTTCGAGCTTCTTCAGGAACAACTTCGACCCGTTGTGCAGCGTCACTTCCTGGCTTGACCCCGGCGGGTAGTCGACCGTGATGTCCTCGAAATATGGGACGAACGTGGCGTCGCCAACGGGATCGTCGTGGTCCTTGGCGTAGGCGTAGCTCTTCGTCGATCCCTCGTGATCGTTGAAAGTGACACATGGCGAAATCACGTCGAGCATCACAGTGCCGCGGTGGCTCATGGCCGCCTTGAGGAGCCACGACAACTGTTTCTTGTCACCCGAGAACGAGCGGCCGACGAAGCTGGCGCCAAGCTCGATCGCCAACGCGCAGGTATCGATAGGCGGCAGGTCGTTGACGATGCCATTCTTCAGCATCGATCCGAGATCGGCCGTGGGCGAGAACTGCCCCTTGGTCAAGCCGTAGCAGCCGTTGTCTTCGATGATGTAGATGAACGGCAGGTTCCGGCGCATCAGGTGGACGAACTGTCCGATGCCAATCGCGCCGGTGTCGCCATCCCCACTCACCCCAATCGCGATGAGTTTACGGTTTGCGAGCATCGCGCCCGTGCCGACCGACGGCATGCGGCCGTGCACGGCGTTGAAGCCGTGGGACCCGCCGAGGTAGTACGCGGGGCTCTTGCTGGAACAGCCGATACCCGAAAGCTTGATGACTTCCCGCGGATCGATCCCCATCTCGAAGAACGCGTCGATAATGCGCTCGGAGATCGCATTGTGGCCGCACCCCGCGCACAAGGTCGTCTTGCCGCCGCGATACGGCTGGATTTCGAGTCCGATCCGATTTGTTTTCCCGGCCACGGTTACTGCCCGCCCCTCATCGACGCGCCCACCCCTTGAGCAGTCTGTTCCGCCACTTCAACGCCCTCCTGCGCGAGCACGTCGTCGGTGATGGTCCTGGCATCGAGCGGCAGGCCGTTGTAGTGCAGCACGCTGCGGAGCTTCACACTGCGCGCGGCTGTCAGCTCCATCCGCATCAGCAGCGCAAGCTGAGCGTCCCGATTCTGCTCGATGACATAGATACGGTCGTGCGCGTCGAGGAACTTCGCGAGCTCCTGACTGAAGGGATACGCGCGCACGCGGAGATACGAGGTCTTGAGGTCGGTTTCCTCGCGGAGTTGATCTCGACTTTCCCGGATCGCCCAGTGCGAGGTGCCATATCCAATAAGGCCGACCGCCGCGTCCGAGACCATGTCGATCTCGGGCTTCGGCACGCACTTACGCGCCGTTTCGAATTTGCGCGCAAGCCGATCCATGTTGTCGACGTAGTCGTCGGGACGCTCGCTGTACTGGCCCTTTGCATTGTGGCCTGAGCCTCGCGTGAAGTACGCCGGCATGCCATCGCCGGGCACCGTGCGGTATGGGATCCCGTCGCCGTCGACGTCCTTGTAGCGGCCCCACTCCCCGATCTTCTTCAACGTCTCCTCGGTCAGCAGCTTGCCACGGTTCAGCGGCGTGTCGGGATACGTGAAGACACCCGACATCCAGTTGTTCATCCCGAGGTCGAGGTCCATCATCACGAACACGGGCGTCTGGAATCGCTCGGCGAGATCGAATGCCTCCTGCGCAAACGTGTAGCACTCCTCAACTGACGCTGGAATGAGCATGATGTGCTTCGTGTCACCGTGCGAGAGAAACGCGGCGGACACGAGGTCACCCTGCGCCGTGCGGGTCGGTAATCCCGTCGACGGGCCTACGCGCTGGACATCGAAGATGACTGCCGGCACTTCGGAGTAATACGCCAGGCCCGCGAATTCCGCCATCAATGAGATCCCCTGTCCCGCTGTCGCCGTCATTGCGCGTGCTCCGGCCCAACTGGCTCCGATCACCATCCCAAGCGACGCGAGCTCGTCTTCAGCCTGCACAACAGCAAATGTGGCTTGCCCCGTCGGCTTATCGATCCGGTACTTCTTCAGGTACGTAATGAGCGACTCGCACAGCGACGACGAGGGCGTGATGGGATACCAGGCGACGACCGTGACGCCGGCCATCATGCAGCCGATCGCCGCTGCAGCATTTCCATCGATGAGGATCTTGCCGGCCGTCTCGTCCATCTTCTCGATGACGCACGGATCCTGCTTGACGAGATTGGCCTCCGCGTACTCGAACCCAGCCTTGAGCGCCCCCTCGTTCAAGGCGACAGCCCTTGCCTTCCGCCCGAGCTGTTTGTTGAGCGCCAGCTCCATCAGCGCCAAATCGATTCCGAGCAGCTTCGCAAGAACGCCGTCGTAGATCATGTTGCGGACCAGTCGCCGCAGCTTCGCATCCGGACAGACCGGCGCGACCAATTTGTCGAACGGCACGGGATAGAACACCAGGTCGCTACGCAGGGTGTTCAGCTTCAGTGGTTCGTCGTACATCACGGCCGCACCCGGTTCGAGCGTGAGGACGTCTTCCTTGGCGGTTTCCGCGTTCATCGCCACAAGGAAATCCACTTCTTTCTTCCGCGCGATGTAGCCTCGCTTGCTGGCGCGAATCGTGAACCACGTCGACAACCCCGCGATGTTCGACGGGAACATGTTCTTGCCAGAGACGGGGACGCCTGAGAGCAAAATGGAGCGAAGCAGAACGAGGTTCGCTGTCTGGCTCCCCGATCCGTTGACCGTGGCCACCTGAAGACTGAAGTTATTCACTACACGTTGCGCGCTCAATGGAGCGTGTTCTTCCTGAAGGGCAAGTCCTGTCTGTGGCATGCGCACCATCTCTTCTTCTGACTATTGGCCGGACCACTTCACTACGGTTGTGAGCGTGACCCAGGCCAGACCGCACGTCACCGCCGTGACCAATGCAACGACGTAAGGAACCACCAAATGTCCACCAAGCATGTCAACGACACCCTCATTAGAAGGCCGCATACGTTACCATAATATTAAGATAATACAATATTCGTCAAGACGCTCGTGCCAGACCTCCGTATCACTCTCCCGCCCACACTGCGGCCCTGACGTATTCACGGGTCATGCGGGCGATGTTCAAGATAGGAATCTCCTTCGGACACACCGCTTCACACTCGCCTTCGTTCGAGCAGCTGCCGAACCCTTCGACGTCCGCCTGCTCAACCATCGCTACGACACGCTGGCGGGTTTCCACGCGGCCCTGCGGCAGCAATGCGAGGTGCGAGATCTTTGCAGCCATAAACAGATGTGCCGATGCGTTCTTGCAAGCCGCCACGCATGCGCCGCAGCCGATGCAGGCGGCCGAATCCATTGCCGCTTCGGCAAGCTCTTTTGAAATCGGAATCGCGTTTCCATCGGGCGCGCCACCGCAATTGACGGAGACGTATCCGCCGGCGGCGATGATGCGATCGAAGGCGCCGCGGTCGACGACCAGATCTCTCACGACCGGAAATGCTTTCGCGCGCCACGGCTCGACGGTAATGGTGTCGCCGTCCTTGAAGCGGCGCAGGTGGAGCTGACACACCGTCGTTCCCCGATCGGGCCCATGTGGAACGCCATCCACGACGAGACTGCACATCCCACAGATCCCCTCGCGGCAATCTGAATCGAACGCGATGGCGTCCTTGCCTTCACGCACCAACCTTTCGTTGACGACGTCAAGCATTTCGAGAAACGACATGTCGGGAGACACGTTGTCCGCCACGTAATCCTCCAAGTGGCCCAACGTGTCGCGACTGGCCTGCCGCCAGATTCTCAGATTCAGGCGCATTATTTGTAGCTCCGCTGGGTCGGGTGCGCTTCCTCGAACGCGAGCGGCTCCTTGTGAAGTTCCGATTTCTGACCGATACCTTTGAACTCCCACGCCGCGACGTACGAGTAGTTCGCATCGTCGCGCAGGGCCTCGCTCTCTGGTGTCTGACTCTCTTCGCGGAAGTGGCCACCGCAGGACTCGCGACGATGCAGCGCATCGGACGCGAGCAGCTCCGCGAATTCCAGGTAGTCGGCGACGCGCCCGGCGTACTCGAGACTCTGGTTCAGGTTGTTCGGCGTGCCGGGCACCGAGACGTCGTGCCAGAAGGCCTCTCGAAGTTCCGAGATCCGGGCGAGCGCGCGCCGCAGCCCCGCCTCACTGCGCGACATGCCCACATCGTCCCAGAGAATTGCCCCGAGCGCCCGATGAAGGGAGCGAACGCTCTGACTGCCCTTCACTGTAAGGAGCGTGTTAATCCGTTGCTGGACGCTCTCAGCAGATTCCTTGAACGACGGATGATCGGTCGTGACCTTGGGCAGCGTGCTGGTGGCGAGGTAGTGGCCGATGGTGTAGGGAATGATGAAGTAGCCATCGGCCAGCCCCTGCATCAGCGCGCTCGCACCAAGGCGGTTGGCGCCGTGGTCCGAAAAATTGGCCTCGCCGAGCACGTGCAGGCCCGGAACGGTGCTCATTAGGTTGTAATCCACCCACAGGCCACCCATTGCATAGTGCATCGCTGGATAGATGCGCATCGGCACCCGGTACGGATTCTCGTCGGTGATCTTCTGATACATGTGGAACAGATTTCCGTACTTCTCCTTGATCGCGTCGGGGCCGAGGCGCTGGATCGAATCCTTGAAATCGAGATACACAGCCAGCCGACTCTCGCCGACGCCGCGCCCGTCGTCGCAGACCTGTTTGGCGTTACGCGATGCGACGTCGCGCGGCACGAGGTTGCCAAAACTGGGATATTTCCGTTCGAGGTAGTAGTCGCGCTCGCCCTCGGGGATTTCTTCCGGCCGACGGGTGTCGCCCTTCTTCTTGGGCACCCAGACGCGGCCGTCGTTGCGAAGGCTCTCGCTCATCAGCGTCAGCTTTGACTGATGAGTGCCGGTCACAGGAATGCAAGTCGGATGAATCTGCGTGAAACACGGGTTCGCGAAAAGCGCGCCGCGCTTGTGCGCGCGCCAGGCGGCGGTCACGTTCGAATTGACCGCGTTGGTTGACAGGTGATAGGCGGTGCCATAACCGCCCGTGGCGAGAATGACCGCGTCGCCGGCGAATCGCTCAATCTCGCCGGTCAGAAGATTTCTCACGACGATGCCGCGCGCCTTGCCGTCAATGACCACTACGTCGAGCATTTCCCGTCGCGGGAAGATGCGGACGGCCCCCTGACGCACTTGTCGCATCAAGGACTGGTATGCGCCCAGCAGCAGTTGCTGGCCAGTCTGACCCCGCGCATAGAACGTCCGCGACACCTGAGCGCCACCAAATGACCGATTGTCCAGGAGCCCGCCGTACTCGCGTGCGAACGGCACACCCTGCGCGACACACTGGTCGATGATGTTGACGCTCAGCTGCGCGAGCCGATACACGTTGGCTTCGCGCGACCGGTAGTCGCCGCCTTTGATCGTGTCGTAGAACAGGCGATATGCGCTGTCGCCGTCGTTCTGGTAGTTCTTCGCGGCATTGATGCCGCCCTGCGCCGCGATACTGTGTGCACGCCGGGGGCTGTCCTGAATGCAGAGGCTCAGCACGTTGTACCCGAGTTCGCCAAGCGAGGCCGCCGCCGACGCGCCCGCCAGTCCGGTACCGACCACGATGACCGTGTATTTGCGCTTATTGGCCGGGTTGACCAGCTTCATCTCAAACTTGTGCCGGTCCCACTTGGAAGCGAGCGGACCGGGAGGAATCTTCGAGTCGAGTCTGATCGTGTTCATGGGCGCCCTCCAATGAAGTGCGCCCACAAGGCGATGACGATGAATCCGCCGGCGATGACGACCGCGACGACCTTGCCGGTCACGAGTACGCGCGGCGTCCATCGTGGATGGTCGCCGCCGAGCGACTGCACCGCACTCGCGATGCCATGCCACAGATGCGATCCCACGACGAGCATGGACAGCAGATAGAACCCCACCATGAGGGGATTCGCGAAGGTCTCCATCTCCAGGCGATAGAGATCGCGGCCGCCAGCTGGCCATGCGTGCGACGCCCCGTATCTGAAGGCCTTCACGTGGATGATGATGAAGACGAGCAACCACAGCCCGGACACGATCATCGTGGACGACGCGATCGTCTTGCGGCTGGGTGGTCCGGCGTACTTGTTCTGCACGTACGAGACCGGGCGCGCGCGCTGATTGGCCAGAAAGTTCCTGCCCGCCTTGTAGACGTGAATCAGGAAGATCAGCACCAACCCGATTTCGATGACCGGAACGAGCGGATTGGCCTCGAGGGTGTGCGCGTACTCATTGAAGACGGCGGGACCGAAGAATACCGTCAGGTTTCCCGCGATGTGGATGACGAGATACAAGAACAGGGCGAGACCGGTAAGGCCGATCAGGAGCTTCATCCCGACTGACGAGCTGAACGCGCGAATACGTGATGCCATCACTGTGAGCTGTCCTACAAATCTGCACAAGCCGATTGCGTGTAACGTTTAGCGATGCGTATCCCATGTCGATTCGCCCATTGCCCAATACGCGTCCGATTGGTCTGGACCTTGAAAGAGACGCGGCGGCGATTCAGCCTGCGGCACTGGTCTGCGCGCGTCTCGTATCCGGCCTGCCACCGCGCTCGCATAGGCAGTCAAATCCGTGACCGGCCGGCGTGCCGCACCGCTTCCAACTGCAGCTGCCGCCACCGCGGACGCGACGCGAGGGAGGACGGACGGGGCCAGCGGTCGGGGAATGATGTAGTGAGCGCTGAATTCCGGTGATTCGCGCGCAAGGGCCGCCAGCGCTCGAGACGCAGCGAGCTTCATGTCCCAATCGATTTTCGTCGCGCGCACGTCGAGCGCCCCGCGAAACACCGCAGGGAACGCCAGCACGTTGTTGACCTGGTTGGGGTGGTCAGAGCGCCCACTCGCATAGATCGCGTCGCGCCGAATATGACTCGCGAGCTCAAACGCAACCTCCGGCTCCGGATTCGAGAGCGCGAAGACGAGTGGACGGTCCGCCATTGACTGCAGCATGTCCGCGCTCACGATCCCGGGGCTCGACACGCCGATGAACACGTCTGCCCCGCGCAGGGCATCCGACAATGTGCGAAGGCTCGTCAGGGCTGCGAACCGCCGCTTGTATGGATTGAGATCCTGGCGTTCGGCGTGCACGACGCCATTGGAATCCACCAGTACAAGCTGCTCCCGAGTAAGACCGAGCGCACACGCCATGTCAGCGCACGCGATACCGGCGGCTCCAGCGCCCGAAATGACAATTCGTACATCCAACAACGACTTGTCCAGGATCTCGAGGCCGTTCAGGAGCGCTGCGCCCACGATGATGGCCGTGCCGTGCTGATCGTCGTGAAACACGGGAATCGACAACTCGGCTCGCAGACGCTCCTCGACGCAGAAGCACTCCGGGGCCTTGATGTCTTCGAGGTTGATACCCCCGAAGGTCGGTGCGAGAGCTTGCACGATACGCACCAACTCTTCAGGGTGCGCTGCGTCGATCTCGAGATCGAACGCATCGATATCGGCGAGTCGTTTGAACAAGAGCGCCTTATCCTCCATCACCGGCTTGGCGGCGAGCGGCCCGAGGTTGCCAAGGCCGAGGACGGCGGTGCCATTGGACACGATCGCGACGAGGTTTCCCTTGTTCGTGTAGCGATAGGCGGCTTTAGGGTGACGATGGATCGCCAGACAGGGCTGGGCGACGCCGGGGGTATAGGCCAGCGCCAAATCCTCGGCTGTCTCGCAGGGCTTGCTTGGAGCGATCTGAATCTTTCCGGCTGGCCGCCGGGCATGGTATCGAAGTGCGTTCATTGTGAAGGACACCTTGGATCAGTTTGGACTGCCAGGCCTAACGCAACCGAATCCTCAGAGACAACGACCCAATCTGATTCCCGGAGATGCCGCAACCGTGAGCGGCTTAAACAATGGCCGGCAGGCAGACAGGTCTGACGATCCAACGAGCACGCGCAGCCGTGCACGACTGCGACGTCGAGCGCTTTAGAGTCGAACGTCGGTCGGGGTATTGCCATCATTCAGCGCTCCTGTTGCCAATCGCGTCGCTCCCGACTTACGCTCGCGGCCGCAGCCGGTGCCTCTCTCGCTTGAGGCCGCGTCGCGAGCAGTCCGGCTTCGATGTCGGACGCCGGCGTCGGCCGCACCGCGCGGCGGCTGAGCAGCAACCAGAAAACACCGTATGGGCCGAGTGTCAGAGAATACGGGCCCGCGCCAATTCGTCGAAAGCGGGTGCCGTCGAGTAACTCGACGGGCTGCACACCGGCATAGAAACTCAGTGAGAGCTCCGCGGATTGCGCCCTCCCAGACAGGTTCGCCACGACGAGGACCTGCTCATCACCGTGCCGACGAACGTGGACGAAGACCGTCTGGTTTCGAGGCTCAAGGAATTCGATGGTGCCCCGACCGAACACCGGGTGTTGCCGACGGACCGCGATCAGTCGTCGCATCCACTTGAACATCGAAAAAGGCTGTCGCTTCTGCGTCTCGACGTTGACCCGCGGATATCCGTAGACCGGGCCGGCGTTGACCGGGATAGAAAGGCGGGCGGGATCCGCGTGCGAGAAACCCGCATTGCGGTCACCTGACCACTGCATCGGCGTCCGCAAGCCGTTGCAGCCGTCAAGATGGACGTTGTCGCCCATGCCGATCTCATCGCCGTAGTAGATCACCGGGCTACCGGGAAGTGAGCACATCAGCGCGTAGGCGAGTTGGATGCGTCGGCAATCGTTCTCGAGCAGCGGTGCCACCCGGCGGCGGATGCCCCCGTTGAGCCGCATCTGAGGGTCCGGCGCGTAAGCTCTGTACATCCTCTCGCGCTCGGGAGCGGTGCACGATTCGAGACTGAGTTCGTCGTGATGGCGGAGGACCAACGCCCACTGACACGATGCCGGAATGTCGGTGGTATGACGGAGCATCTGCACGAGGGGCCTGCGGTCCTCCTGGTTCAAGGCCATCAACAGCCGCGGCATCAACGCCGCATTGAAGGCCATGTGACATTCGTCGCCGTCTCCAAAGTACGCCACCACATCATCGGCCGACCGATCCGGCTCGGCGATGAAGACGCGATCGGCGTAGTGGCCGTCGATCATCGCGCGCATCTCTTTCACGAGGGTGTGCACGTCGAACGGCTTCCCGCCGACGGCCCGCTGGCAGAGCGTGAGATTCGATAGGCCCTCGAGTTTCACGCCATCCACGCCTGCGTCAAGCCAGTGCCGCATGACTTTCAAGCCGGACTGACATGTGCGGTGAGGCTCGACGCCGAACGCCCGGTCCGACAGCGGGCTCACGAACAGTTCCAGGATCACGCGCACGCGCCGGGCATGTGCCTCTCGGATGAATCGCTCGAGATCCTGCACTGACCCACAGCCTCCAGGAATCTCCACTGAATGGTTGCGTGCCTGGTCGTGCTCGTCCTCTTCCAGTGAAACCGGTTGTGGCGGACCGAGGACCACGGCCGTCGTGCCGAGTTCCTGCAGGTAATACAGCTTGTCGACGAGGCCCGAGACGTCACCGGCTCCATCGCCGTTGCTGTCGTAGAACGACCGGACGTCAAGTTCGTAGATCACGGCGTCTTTGTACCAGTGCGAGCCCATCGCCTCTCTCATCCACGCAGCCAGGCGGTCGAGTGCCCCAGCGTTTGCGCCGCCCGCTGCAGTATTCGAACATCGCGCATGCACTGAACCGCCTTCTGGCGTTCACCAGACAGAAGGAAATAGTCAGATTGCTGCTCGGTGATGTCCGCGATGAGCGCAACCAACGCTCCCACACCTAGCTGAGCGATGAGTTGGCTGACCACGGGGACCACGTCACGAGCGTCAGTCTGCGGTGACTCCATGGTGTCCATTCCCCTTCAAAGGAGTTGCACGCTGCGCAGGCTCTCAACATCGTTCACACGCCGTATCCATAGCCGGCAGGATCTTCTTCAGGTGCCGGGTCGTCTATGGATTCGGTCTCGCATCGCTGACCGTCGGCCGACACATCGCGTTGACGCGAAGGTCTCGGGTTACGAGCTTCCTCTTCGGGAGTCTGCACGGCCGCTAGTTTCGTCATCGTCCGCTTCTCCAAGGCATCCAGATCGTCACCGCTCCTTGTGCTTCGGTCCGTCTACCGTCTCGGCGACGGTGAAATCCGTGAACGTCCCACAGCCGTTCGGACATTTGAACCAGGCTGCGGTCTTCGTTACCGTTGCCTTGTCGACCGCATCTCGCTCCAGCCCAGCGTGGCAATACGGGCATGTCGGGAGAGGCAAATAGACTTGTTGGTCGTCTTCTCGCATCACGATCCGAAGACACGTGGAATCGTCAATTCGACGCCACAGAACCGCTTAGCTCTCGCACACATCCGAATCCCTTCTTGTTGTACGGCCACGTTCGGCCCCACGGGAGAACGCTTTTTCGAACCATGACAAGTCGGCGCCTTCCAGCATCACCACGTACCCGTGGCTCTGAAGGATCCGGTGTAGGGGCGTTGCTTGCGGGACGACGATGAAGAGCTTGGAGCAACCCGATTTGAGTGCGTCTCGCTCCAGCCGTCCCAGTAGCACGGCGGCTACGGGCGCGGGACCACACGGAGCGTTCGCATCGACCCAGAGTTCGTGAGCCACTCGCACGCCTGCGGCGCCAGGCTTGTAAGCAGCAAAACCCATCGGGTCATCGTGATACGTCATGACGATCACGTGCGACAAGAAAAGCTGCGCTTGACGCCCCAGGCTCGGAATATCCTTCCCACACAACCGCGCCAGCGCGCTCGGTGACAGAAGATGTGATGCCGCGCTCCATCTTTCCAAATACTGAACGGCCGACTCTGGTGGTGCCGAACCCGCCGCATCTGCGGCGACATGGCTACCACTGGCTCCGCAGCCTTCTCGTGTCACCAAGTCCTCTCCATCTCAGCCACCTCCACCGGGGCTGAAACCGCGGTCGGCGCAGCGCGATGCTCGCCGTGCGCCTCGCTATGCAAGACGGCGGGCGCCTGAAACGAGCCGAGGGCGTCTGGCAAGTTCTGACCTGTCCCTTGAACCGCCCTCGCGACTTTCCCTGCAATCACTTCTAGCTGCGCTGTCACGACGAATTTGTGGCCGCCCTCCACTCTGGGAATACATCCGCGTCGGAGCTGCTCTGCGCGATGCGCAGCCAACCCGGCAAATTCGAATGCGCCGATGTGGCTTGGGCGATAGATCATGGACGATTCACGTCGGGGAGCGGGGCCGGCGGCCCGCGATCCGGTGCGCGGCAGGCCTCCCGCTGCAGCTGCCTCAGCATGGCTCGTGTGTCCACGAGGTGGTTGTTGAAGATTTCCCGTGCTACGACCAGCAGCTGCGTAACCAACGGATCGCTGAGCGCGTACCGCACCGTGGTTCCGAGCTTTCGCGACGAGACGATGTTCTTGGCCCGCAAGATCGCCAACTGCTGCGATACGAGCGGTTGTTCGAGGCCGAGCGCTTGCTGCAGCTCCTGGACGCTGCGCTCGTCTCTTCCGAGCACCTCGAGAATCCGGACGCGAACCGGGTGCGCCAGGGCACGGAAGAAGGCGGCTTTGAAGACTTGAGTTTGCATGCCGTTAGGCGTCTCGTACTACGATATCAGAATATAATGATATTATACTACATGTCGCGCCCTTGTCGAGCAAGGCCTTGTGCCCCCGTAAGGATCGAGAAGTGGGCCCATCGTGTGCCGCTTATTGCGGTTCGGTGTTTGACTGCGGCTGGTTCGGAAAGCGGTCGGACCATCGATAACTCAAGGTGCTGCGCGATCTGACTCGAGGACACCCGGGTTCGGCCTGCGAGCGGTTTCTACTGCTCGCCTGGAGAGAGCTCGTATCGCCCGTGGACTGGGACCTGGCACTCGCTCGTGTCGCGCAAGTCACCATCCCGGACTGCGCGGATTGTTGTTTGCTGCATCTGGCGGATGGGAGCGCAGTCGGCCGCTTGGTTGAAGTCGCTCACGCCAACCCGGAAGGGACGGCGTTCGCCGCACAGCTCCGTCGCTGTCAGCCGTGTGTTGCACCGTCTGGTCAGCAGCCGCTGCGCAAGATCGTTCTCCTTCCAAATGTGGATGGATCGAGGCTCGTGCGAGCCGCGTTCGATGAAGGGCAGGTCACACTCCTGAAAGAGATTGGAATCCAGTCGCTGCTCATGGTTCCCGTTGTCGTCTCGGGCCGCCCCTTCGCGGCGCTGACGTTTGCCTACTCGCAGTTCTCCGGCCGGCGGTATGGAACCGACGATCTCGCATGGGCACTGGAGATCGCTGCTCGGGCCGGATTAGCGGTCGAACGCACGGTATTGCGTCAGCAGCTCGAGACCTCGAATCTCGCAAGAGAAGAACTCCTCGCGGTGCTTGCCTATGAGTTGGAAGGTCCGTTGAATGCGGCGTCTGGCTATATCCGATTGCTGCAATCGGACGCCTTAGACCTGGCACTTCGCTCCCGAGCCGCCACCGCACTCAAACGGAACCTTGTCCGGCTCCGCCGTGTCGTGCGGGACCTCCTCGACACCTCGAGGGCGGCCTCTGGCAGGCTCAACCTGCAGATGAAGCCACTAGCCGCAGCCCATAGGTAAGATCTTAGCGGTCGGGCCCGAGGGCACGTCGAGCCGTCGGCGGCGGTGCATTCGGGGATCGACAAGGGACAACGACAGCCTCATGCTGGA
>Ga0326597_10007630_pt1 | contig 14689 bp, 28 predicted proteins | sample RVTome_12_FD_203789 | JGI IMG/M metagenome (GOLD analysis project Ga0326597, IMG submission 203789) | Soil microbial communities from uranium-contaminated site in the Upper Colorado River Basin, Wyoming, United States - RVT100D185 | ecosystem: Environmental > Terrestrial > Soil > Contaminated >... | reverse complement strand
CCCTCCACCCGCACCGCGGTGATGGCCGCCCCTTCGATGCTCGAGAGCAGCACCCTCCGGAGCGCGTTCCCCACCGTGGTGGCGAACCCCCGCTCGAAGGGCTGCGCGGAGAAGCGCCCGTAGTGGTCGGTCGCGGTATCGCGGTCGACCTCGAGGCGCTTCGGCTTCTGGAACCCCTTCCACAGCATTTCGGTCATTCCTCTCTTACTTCGAGTAAAGCTCGACGATGAGCTGCTCCTGGATGGGGAAGTTCACGTCCTCGCGCGTGGGCAACGAAAGGACCTTGCCCTTGAGGGCCGCCGCATCCAGCTCCAGCCACTTGGGCACGCCCCGGGACTTCGCGTCCTCCTGGGCCTCGGCCACGAAGACGTTCTTCGCTTGCCGGGCGGCCAGGGAGATGAGCTCGCCCACCTGCACCTGGTACGACGGGATGTTGACCTTGCGGTCGTTCACCCGCAGGTGCCCGTGGGTGACCATCTGCCGGGCCTGGGACCGGCTGTTGGCGAAGCCGAGGCGGTAGGCCACGTTGTCCAGCCGCCGCTCCAGCATGCTCAGCAGGGTCTCGCCCACGACTCCCTTCTCCTGGCTCGCGCGCTCGAAGGTCAGGCGGAACTGCTTCTCCAGGAGCCCGTAGATCCGCTTCACCTTCTGCTTCTCGCGCAGCTGCAGCCCGTAGCCCTGCAGCTTGGCCTTGATGCGCCCGCCCTTGCCGTGCTGGCCGGGGGGATAGTTGCGCTTCTCGATGGCCGCCTTCTCGCTGAGGTCGCGCCGCCCCTTCAGGAAGAGGTTGACGCCCTCGCGCCGGCTGAGCCGCCCGGTTGCACCGATGTATCTCGCCACGTTCTGCTCCTTAGACCCGACGCCGCTTGGGGGGGCGGCAGCCGTTGTGCGGGATCGGGGTCACGTCCCTTATCGACTTGATCTCCACCCCCGCCGCCTGGAGGGCGCGGATGGCCGACTCGCGCCCGCTCCCCGGGCCCTTGACCCGGATGTCGAGCGAGCGCAGGCCGTGCTCCTTGGCCGCGTTGGCGCAGGCCATGGCCGCCTGCTGGGCGGCGAAGGGCGTGCCCTTGCGGGAGCCCTTGAACCCGAGGGTGCCCGAGCTCGACCAGCTCAGGACGTTGCCCTCGAGGTCGGTGATGGTCACGTGGGTGTTGTTGAAGGAGGCGTGGACGTGGGCGATCCCGTGCACCACGTGCTTCTTCTCCTTCTTGCTCTTCTTGGGAGAGGGCGCCGGCTTGGCCGGTGCTATGGGCGTGCTCATGCTCCTATACCTTCGCCTTGTTGCGGATCATGGCCCGGCGCGGACCCTTGCGGGTGCGCGCGTTGGTGTGGGTCCGCTGGCCCCGCACCGGCAGATTGCGGCGATGGCGCAGCCCCCGGTAGGAACCGACCTCCATGAGCCGCTTGATGTTCATGGCCACGTCCTTGCGGAGGTCGCCCTCCACCCCGCCCTCTCCGTCGAGGATCTTGGCGATCTTGCTCACCTCTTCCTCGGAGAGGTCCTTCACCCGGACGGCGGGCTCGATCCCCGCTTTCTTGAGGATGGAGTTGCTGCGCGCCACCCCGATCCCGTAGATGTAGGTGAGGCCGACCTCCACTCGCTTCTGCCGCGGCAGATCGACGCCTGCGATGCGTGCCATTCCGTTACCCCTGCCTTTGCTTGTGCTTCTGGTTCGGGCAGATGACGTAGACGACACCCGCGCGCCGAACCACCTTGCACTTCACGCAGATCTTCTTGACCGACGACCTGACTTTCAATTCGTTCCCTCAAATCCAGCCACGGAGACACGGCGAGCACGGAGGAACACCTCTTCGCTCGTTCTCCGTGTCCTCCGTGTCTCCGTGGCTCTCTTCATTCGTTCATGCCCGTCGTCGCACGATGCGGCCCCGGGTCATGTCGTAGGGCATGAGCTCCACCACCACCTCGTCCCCCGGCCGCAGCCGCAGCAGGCCCCCGGACCCACCCACGTGGGCGGTGGCCGTGCCCCGGGTCTCCGTCAGCAGCTCCACCCGATAGAGGGCGTTCGGCAGGGCCTCGCGCACGATCGCCTCCACTTCCAGCGCCGCCCGCGCCGCCTCAGGCATGCAGCGCCTCCTGCACGTAGGGGTAGGGTTCGGACAGGATCCACGGCCCGTGCTGGGTGATCGCCACCGAGAGCTCGAAGTGGGCGGACAGGCTGCCGTCGAGAGTCACGGCCGTCCAATCGTCGTCCAGCACCTTCACCTCGGGACCGCCGGCGTTGACCATGGGCTCGATGGCCAGGGTCATGCCCGGGACGAGCCGCTTGCCCTTGCCCCCGGGGCCGTAGTTCGGAACCTGCGGGTCCTCGTGGAGGCTCGTTCCGATGCCGTGGCCCACGAACTCGCGCACCACCGAGTACCCCCGGCTCTCCGCGAGGGTCTGCACCGCGTGGCCGATGTCCCCCACCCGCTTGCCCGGGTAACAGGCCTCGATGCCCGCGTGGAGCGCGGCCTTCGTGGTCTCCATGAGGCGCGTCGCCTTGTCGCTGATCTTCCCCACCGCCACCGTGCGTGCGGAGTCCCCGAAGAAGCCGTCGATGCTGCAGCCGAGGTCGAAGCCCACGATGTCGCCGTCCCTCAACCGGCGCTTCTCGGAGGGAATCCCGTGCACCACCTCGTCGTTGATGGAGACGCACAAGGTGGCGGGATAGCCCCGATAGCCGAGGAAGGCCGGCTTCGCCCCGTGCTTCTTGAAGAACTCGAAGGCCAGGCGGTCCAGCTCCTTGGTGGTGGTGCCGGCCACCGCCGCCTCTTCGAGCAGGTCGAGGGCGCCCACCACCAGGGTGCAGGCGCGGTGCATCGTCTGGAGCTCGCTCCAGGACTTCTGCACGCTCATCCCCGGCCCTCCACGATGGCCTTGAGCTCGGCCGACACTTCGTCCATGGGCCGGAACCCGTTCACCCGGCGCAGCATTCCCCGGTGTTTGTAGAACTCGACGAGGGGAGTCGTGCGGTCTTCGTACTCCTGCAGCCGCTTCTCCACGGGCAGGTCCTTGTCGTCCTCGCGGCCGCGGCCGGAGAGACGGCGCAGCAGCTCGTCGCGCGGGACCTCGAGGTTCAGCACCACGAACTCCCGGGCCACCGGACCGGCGAGCTCCTCGAGGGCCTCCGCCTGGGGCAGCGTGCGCGGGAAGCCGTCGAGGATGTAGCCCCGCGCGCAGTCGGGGTCCTTCACCCGGTCCGTGATCATGTTCACCAGCAGGTGGTCGGGCACGAGCGTGCCCTTCTCCAGGTAGGGCTCCGCCGCCTTCCCCAGGGGCGTGCCCTGGCGCAGCGCCTCTCTGAGCATGTCTCCGGTGGAGATCCGGGGCACCCCGAGGAGCTCGGAGAGGCGGGCGGCCTGCGTGCCCTTCCCCGCCCCCGCGGGGCCGAGGAAGATGACGCGCAAGCGCCGCTGCGGCACGGAATCGGGCGCGGGGAGAGGCCTAGCGTCGACCACGGATGCGCTTGCCTCCCTTGCCGGTGAAGCCGTCGTAGTGCCGCATGATGAGCTGCGCCTCGACCTGGGCGATGGTGTCCATGGCCACGCCCACCACGATCAGGAGCGAGGTGCCCCCGAAGTAGAAGTTGAGGTGCAGCCCTTCCGTGATCCAGCCCAGGTTGTTCTCGCTCAGGAAGAGGTCGAGGGAGGGACCGATGACGGGGATCGGGGCCACCTTGAAGCCGGCCATGAGGAACTCGGGCAGGAGGGCGATCAGGGCCAGGTAGATCGCCCCTCCGAAGGTGATGCGGGACAGGATGTGATCGAGGTACTCGGAGGTCTTCTTTCCGGGCCTTATGCCGGGGACGAAACCCCCGTACTTGCGCATGTTCTCCGCGACGTCGTCGGGGTTGAAGACGATGGCGGTGTAGAAGTAGCAGAAGAAGATGATGAAGGTGACGTAGAGGATGTTGTAGAGCGGCATCCCCCACTGCAGCTGCTCCGAGACCGTCCGCATCCACTGGTTGTCCGCCTGGAAGAAGGAGGCGATGGTCTGGGGGAAGGCGATGATGGAGGACGCGAAGATCACGGGGATGACGCCGCTCGTGTTCACCCGCAGGGGCAGGTGGGTCGAGGTCCCCCCGTACATGCGCCGCCCCACCACCCGCTTGGCGTACTGGACGGTGATGCGGCGTTGCCCGCGCTCCACGAAGATGATGGCCGCGATCACCACCACCATCATGGACACGAGGAGGAGGGAGGCCAGGAGGTTCAGCTCCCCGCGCTGGATCATCCGGAAGGTGTCGATGAGGCCTCCCGGGAAGCCCACCACGATCCCCGCGAAGATGAGCAGGCTCATCCCGTTGCCGATGCCGCGGTCGGTGATCTGCTCGCCCAGCCACATGATGAAGGCCGTGCCCGTGGTCAGGGTGAGCACGGTCATGAGCTTGAAGCTCCAGCCCGGATTCTCCACCACCTTGAAGGTCTGGCTCAGGGTCATCTGTTGAAGGTAGGAGGCGATGGCCAGGGACTGGACGACCGACAGGAAGATCGTGCCGTAGCGGGTGTACTGAGTGATCTTGCGCTTGCCGAGCTCGCCCTCCTTCGAGAGCTTCTCGAGGAAGGGCCAGACCACGGTCAAGAGCTGCAAAATGATGGAGGCCGAGATGTAGGGCATGATCCCGAGGGCGAAGACCGTGACCCTCGAGAGGTTCCCCCCGGAGAACATGTCCACGAGCCCGAACCAGTTGGCCCGGTTCTGCTCGAAGAAATCGATGAGGGCCTTGGTGTTGATCCCGGGAGTCGGAATGTGGTTCCCCAGCCGATAGATCGCGAGCAGGCCGAGGGTGAAGAGCACCCTCTTCCTGAGGTCCGGGATGTCCCAGATGTTCCTGAGGCTCTGTAGCATCGGTCGATCCGTCAGCCTTCCAGCACTTCCGCTTTGCCGCCGAGGCCCGCGATCCGCTCCTGGGCCTTGGCGCTGAACTTGTGGGCCCGCACGGTCAGGGCCTTGGTGAAGTCGCCCTTGGCGAGGATCTTCACCCCGTCCCGCAGCTTCTTGATGACCCCGTGCTTCAGCAGCATCTCCGGGGTCACGATGGTCCCCGCCTCGAAGACCTCGAGCCGCTCGAGGTTGACCTCGGCGAACTCCTTCCGGAAGCGGGCGTTCGTGAACCCCCGCTTGGGAATCCGGCGGTAGAGGGGCATCTGCCCCCCCTCGAACCCCGGCCGCATGCTGAAGCCGCTTCGGCTCTTCTGGCCCTTCTCCCCGCGGCCCGAGGTCTTGCCGAGGCCGCTGCCGGGGCCGCGGCCCACGCGCTTGCGGCCGCGCGTCGCTCCCTGGGCGGGCTTGAGATTGTGGAGTGCCACGACTGTCTCCTTACCCTTCGACCAGCGCCACGAGGTGGGGAACCTTCTTGACCATCCCCCGGATCGCGGGCGTGTCCTTGCGCTCGACCACCTGGTGCAGGCGCCGGAGGCCCAGGCCGCGTACCGTGGCGCGCTGGACCTCGGTGCAGCTGATGACGCTGCCCACGAGCTTCACCTTGATGGTCCCGGTGCCGTCGCTCTTGGCTGTCTTCTTCGCCATGGCTCCTCGTTACGCCGGGGCCGGGATCGCACCCGGGACCGCCGCCTTCTTCTTCTCTTCCACGCCGAGGATCTCCTCCACCGACTTTCCCCGCAGGCGCGCCACCCGCTCCGGCCGCTTGAGCCGCAGGAGGGCGTCCACCGTCGCCTTCACCACGTTGTGCGCGGTGGTGGACCCGAGGCTCTTGGTGAGGATGTTCTGAATCCCCGCGGCCGTGATGACGGCGCGCACGGCGCCTCCTGCGATCACGCCCGTGCCCTCGGAGGCGGGCTTCAGCAGGACCGAGCCGGACCCGTAGCGGCCCACCACCCCGTGGGGAATGGTGGCACCCTTGTCGGTGATGGGCACCCTGACCACGTTCTTCTTCGCGGCCTCGACGCCCTTCTTGATGGCGGCGGAGACCTCGCGGGCCTTGCCCATCCCGTAGCCCACGTGCCCGGCCCCGTCTCCCACCACCACGAGGGCGCTGAAGGACAGGTTCTTGCCCCCCTTCACGACCTTGGTCACGCGGTTGATGGAGACCACCTGGTCCTTGAGCTCGAGGCTCTGAACGTCGATTTTTTCCATGCTCATCTACCCTTTGACCACAGAGGCACAGAGGACACAGAGGTCGAACCGGGAATCCGATTCGATGTGCTTGATGAACCGCTCCATCTCTGTGCTCTCTCTAGTCTCTGTGGTGAATCGTCTTCAGGACGTCTGTGCCTCTGTGGTGAATCATCGTTAGAACTTCAGCCCGGCTTCACGGGCGGCGTCGGCCAGGGCCTTGACCCGGCCGTGGTACTGGAAGCCCCCGCGGTCGAACACCACCGCGGTCACCCCCTTCTCCTTGGCCCGCCCGGCCACGAGCTTGCCCACGGCCTGGGCCGCGGCTACGTTGCTCCCGCGCTTCTTGCCCGACCTCACGTCCTTGTCGAGGGAGGAGGCCTGGCACAGGGTACGGCCGGCGTCGTCGTCGATCACCTGGGCGTAGATATGGGACTGGCTGCGGAACACGGCCAGGCGCGGACGCTCGGGGGTTCCCGCGAGCTTCTTGCGGATGCGCGCCTTGATGCGCTGCCGGATTTCCTCTTTCGTCTTCATGCTCTCCCGTTCCGGGCGTTCCAGGGCGGCGGCCTCCGCCACCGGCGTTCCCCGGCCTCCTACTTGACCCCGGCGCCCGTGGCGCCCGCCTTGCCGGCCTTCTTCTTCAGCACCTCGCCCACGTAGCGGATGCCCTTCTGCTTGTACGGGTCGGGCTTGCGCAGGCCCCGGATCTCGGCCGCCACCTGCCCCACCTTCTGCCGGTCGATGCCGGACACGACCACCCGGGTGGCCTTGTCCACCGCGATCTTGATGCCCTCCGGGACCGGATAGACCACGGGGTGCGAGTAGCCGAGGGCGAAGACGACCTTGTTCCCCTCCACCGCGGCCTTGAACCCCACGCCCACGATGTCGAGCTCCTTGCTGAAGCCTTCGGTCACGCCCTTGACCGCGTTCTGGGCGAGAGCGCGGGCCAGGCCGTGGAAGGCCCGCTGCTGGCGCTCGTCGTTGGCCCGCAGGCAGGTGAGCTCGGCCCCCGCGAGGTTGAACTTGATGCCCGGGGGCACCGGCGTCTCCAGCTTGCCCTTGGGTCCCTGGATGGTCAGGGCACGCTCCGCCACCTGGACCTTCACGTCCTTGGGCAGGGCGATCACTTTGCGTCCGACGCGTGACATGGCCGGCTCCTTACCAGACGTTGCAGAGTATCTCGCCGCCCACTCCGGCCTGGGCCGCGGCCCGGCCGGTCATGAGCCCGCGCGAGGTGGACAGGATGTTGATCCCCAGGCCGCCGTAAACGCGGGGGATCTCGCCCTTGCCGCAGTAGATGCGGCAGCCCGGGCGCGACACCCGCTGGAGATCGGTGATGACCCGCTCCATTCCGGGACCGTACTTGAGGTACACGCGCAGGACGCCCTGCTTGTTGTCCTCGGTGGTCTTGAAGTTCGTGATGTAGCCCTCGTCTTTCAAGATCCGGGTGATCTCCACCTTCAGCTTGGAAGCGGGCACGTCGACCTTGGGGACGCGAGCCCTCACCCCGTTCCGTATCCGGGTGAGCAGGTCCGCGACAGGATCAGTCATGTTCATGTCGATACTCTCCTGCGGCCTCGCCTACCAGCTGGCCTTGATGACCCCGGGGATGTCCCCGGTGAGGGCCAGCTTCCGGAAGCAGATGCGGCACATCTCGAACTTCCGCAGGTAGGCCCGGGGGCGACCACACGAACGGCAGCGGGTGTAGGCGCGCACGGCGAACTTGGGCTTCCGCTTGGCCTTGGCGATGAGGGACAGCTTGGCCACTACCTTGCCTCCTGCTGGTTGCGAAACGGCATCCCGAGGTACGAGAGGAGCAGCTTGCTCTCCTCGTCCGTGCGGGCCGTGGTCACGAAGGTGACGTTCATGCCCCGGAGCTTGTCCACCTTCGAGTAGTCGATCTCCGGGAAGAGGATCTGGTCCTTCAGGCCGAGGGTGTAGTTGCCCCGGCCGTCGAAGGCGTTGTGCGGCACCCCGCGGAAGTCGCGCATGCGGGGCAGGGCCACGTTGAAGAGGCGGTCGCAGAACTCGTACATGCGGTCGCCCCGCAGGGTCACGGTGGCCGCGATGGGCATGCCCGCCCGCAGCTTGAAGGCGGCGATGGACTTCCGGGACCGCCGCAGGGCCGGCTTCTGCCCCGCGATCCGCCCCAGCTCGTCCATGGCCGCGTCCAGGAGCTTGATGTTCTGGGTGGCCTCGCCCACGCCCATGTTGATCACGACCTTCTTCAGGCGAGGCACCGCCATCACGTTGGGATAGCCGCGCTCCTTCATGAGCCGGGGTGTGACCTGCTTCGCGTACGCTTCCTTGATTCGCGCAGCCATGACCACCTACTTGTCCAGGACTTCGCCGCTGCGGCGGCTCACCCGGACCTTGCGCCCGTCCGCCAGCACCTTGCTGGAGAGACGCGTCCGCTTGTCGTCGTCCCCGATCACCATGACGTTGGAGACGTGGATGGCGGCCTCGCGCTCCGCGATGCCCCCCTTGATGTTCCGCTGGGGGTTGGGGCGGGTGTGGCGCTTGATGAAGCCCACCCCCTGCACGATCACGCGGCCCCGGTCGCGAAGCACCTGGAGCACCTTGCCCCGCTTGCCCGCGTCCTTGCCCGCGATCACCTCCACCAGGTCGTCCTTCTTGATGCGGATCTTGAACCGCACCGGAGCCTTCTTCCGCATGGCCTTACAGCACCTCCGGGGCCAGGGAGACGATCTTCATGAACTTCTTGTCGCGCAGCTCGCGGGCCACGGGGCCGAAGACGCGGGTTCCCACCGGCTCCCCGTTCTCCTGGATGAGCACGGCCGCGTTCTCGTCGAAGCGGATGTAGGAGCCGTCCTTGCGACGCTGCTCCTTGCGGCAGCGCACGATGACCGCCTTCACCACCTTGCCCTTGCGCACGGGCTCGGGGGCGTCGGGGGCGGACTCCTTGACGTTGGCGGTGATGATGTCCCCCAGGCTCGCGTAGCGGCCGGTGGACCCGCCCAGGGGCAGGATGCAGGAGATCTTCCGGGCGCCGGAGTTGTCGGCCACCTGGAGGATCGTGCGCATCTGGATCATGGCGTGCCTCCTCTCCCTAGGCCTTGGCCTCGGCCGTGTCCTCGTGGGAAACCGCCGCCCGCTCCACCACTTCGATCACGCGCCAGCGCTTGCTCTTCGAGAGGGGACGGGTCTCCTGGATCCGCACGCGGTCGCCCCGCTTGGCCCCCGTGTCGTCGTGGGCCATGAAGGTGGACGTCCGCTTGATCCGCTTGCGGTAGACGTCGTGGGTGACGAGCCGCTCCACGGCCACCACCACCGTCTTCTGCATCGAAGCACTCACCACCACCCCCACCTTCTCGTTGCGCCGGGGGGCCTGCTTGGGGGCGCTCTCGCTCGTGCCTGCCATTTGCCTCTACCTCAGGACCGCGCGGCGGCGGCCTGCCTCTGTTTCAGGATCGTCTTCACCCGGGCGATGTCGCGACGGGTCTCCCGCACCTTGAGCCCGCTGTCCAGCTGGCCGATGGCCTTCTGGAAGCGCAGCTTCATGAGCTGCTCGGAGAGCTCTTTCTCTTTCGCCTTCAAGTCGGTCTCGCTCAGCTCGCGGACTTTTTCGGGCTTCAAAGGGCCACCTCCGTGAACGCGCGGGTCACGAACCTCGTCTTGATGCTGAGCTTGTGGGCGGCCAGGCGCAGGGCTTCCCGCGCTTCCTTCTCGCTCACGCCCTCCATCTCGTAGAGGATGCGCCCCGGCTTCACCACCATGACCCAGGACTCGGGGGCGCCCTTCCCCTTGCCCATGCGCGTCTCCTGCGGCTTCTTGGTGATCGGCTTGTCCGGAAACATGCGGATCCAGATGCGGCCGCTGCGCTTGATGAAGCGGGTGATGGCGATGCGGCCGGCCTCGATCTCCCGCTGGGTGACCCAGCCGCACTCCATCGCCTTCAGCCCGTAGTCGCCGAAGGAAACCGTGGAACCGGTCCAGGCCTTCCCCGCCATGCGCCCGCGCTGCTGCTTGCGGTACTTGACCTTCTTGGGCATCAACATGATGACTAACCTTTAGAGGCCCTTGGCCCGCGGAGCGTCCGCTTCGCCCTTGTAGATCCAGGTCTTGACCCCGATCTGGCCGAAGTTGGTCTCCGCCTCGTGGAAGCCGTAGTCGATGTCCGCGCGCAGGGTGTGGAGGGGGAGCTGACCGTGCAGGTACCACTCGGAGCGGGCGATCTCGGCCCCGTTCAGGCGGCCGGAGACCCGCACCTTGATGCCCTTGGCCCCGAAGCGCAGGGCCGCGTCCACCGCCTTGCGCATGGCCCGCCGGAAGGCGATGCGCTTCTCGAGCTGGAGGGCCACCGACTCCGACACCAGCTGGGCGTCGAGCTCCGGCTTCAGGATCTCCTGGATGTTGATGAAGACCTCCTTGCCGGTCTTCTTCTGGATCTCCTGCTTGAGCTTGTCCACTTCCTGGCCCTTGCGTCCGATGATGATGCCGGGCCGGGAGGTGAAGATGCTCACCTTGAGCTTGTTGGCCGCGCGCTCGATGTCCACGCGGGAGACCCCGGCGTGGGCGAACCGCTTCTTGAGGTCCTTCTTGAGGGCGAGGTCCTCGTGGAGGAGGTTCGCGTACTCCTTCTCGGCGTACCAGCGGCTGCGCCAGGTCTTGTTGTAGCCGAGACGGAACCCGATCGGATGGACTTTCTGACCCATCGACTTACTTCTCCCTCTCTGCCACCGCCACCGTGAGGTGGGCAGTGCGCTTCAGGACCTGGTAGGCGCGGCCCATGGGGGCGGGCCGCACCCGCTTCTGGGACGGGCCCTGGTCCGCGTAGGCCTTCGAGACGAAGAGGTCGTCCTCGTCCACCCGGCGCTTCTGGTTCTTGTCCGCCACGTGCACGGCGTTGGCGATGGCGGAGCGCAGCGCCTTCTCGATGTCCCGCGCCACGGACTTCTTGGTGAAGCGCAGGATGGAGAGCGCCTCGCTCGCCTTCTTGCCCCGGATGAGCTCGAGCACGAGCCCCGCCTTCTGGGCCGAGGTCCGGATGTACTTGGAGGTGGCCTTGGCTTCCATGACCTCTCCCTACGCCTTGGCTCCGCCGCCCGCGGGCGCCGGGGCCGCGCCCGCGCCCGGGGCGCCCGGGGCGCCCGGGGCCCGGCCCCCGGCGGGGGCGGTGGTCGCGACCTTCTCGACCTTGCTCGAATGTCCCTTGAACTGCCGGGTGGGCGAGAACTCGCCCAGCTTGTGGCCCACCATGTTCTCGGTGATGTAGACGGGGATGAACTTCTTCCCGTTGTACACGGCGAGGGTGTGCCCGACCATCTCGGGGACGATGGTGGAGCGCCGGGACCAGGTCTTGATGACCTTGCGGTCGTTGGCGGCGTTCATGGCGTCCACCTTCTTCATGAGGTGATCGTCCACGAACGGGCCCTTCTTGAGCGATCGTGCCATGGCTTACTTCCGCCTCTTGACGATGAAACCCTGGGTGCGCTTGTTGTTGCGGGTCTTGGCGCCCTTGGTGGGCTTGCCCCAGGGGGTCACCGGATGCCGGCCGCCCGAGGTCTTGCCCTCGCCGCCTCCGTGCGGGTGGTCCACCGGGTTCATGGAGACGCCGCGGTTGTGCGAGCGGCGGCCCAGCCAGCGCTTGCGGCCCGCCTTGCCGTAGGAGACGTTCTTGTGATCGAGGTTGCCCACCTGGCCCACGGTGGCCACGCAGTCCACGTGGACCCTGCGCACCTCGCCCGAGGGCAGCTTGACCTGGGCGTAGTCGCCCTCCTTCGCCACGAGCTGGGCGGCCCCGCCTGCGCTCCTCACCATCTGCCCGCCCTTGCCGTGGCGCAGCTCGATGTTGTGGATCATGGTGCCCGCGGGGATCAGCTTCAGGGGCAGGCAGTTGCCGGGCAGGATGTCCGCGCTGTCGCTGGCGAGGACGGTCTGCCCGACCTTCATGCCCTCGGGCCAGAGGATGTAGCGCTTCTCGCCGTCCGCGTAGTGCAGGAGGGCGAGACGGGCCGAGCGGTTCGGGTCGTACTCGATGGCCGCCACCTTCGCGGGAACGTCCCGCTTGTCGCGGCGGAAGTCCACCACGCGGTAGCGGCGCTTGTGGCCCCCGCCCCGGAACCAGATGGTGGTGCGGCCCAGGCTGTTCCGACCGCCCGTGCGCTTCTTGGGCTCGGTCAGGCTCTTCTCCGGGCGGTCCTTCGTGATCTCCTCGAAGGTGAGGGTGGTCATGAACCGCCGGCCGGGCGACGTCGGGCTGTACTGCTTCAGTGCCATTGCCTTATGCCTGCTCGAAGAACTCGATCATCTTTTCGTCCTTCTTCAGGACGACGTAGGCCTTCTTCCAGTCGGGGCGCTTGCCTACGTAGCGGCCCTGGCGCTTCACTTTGCCGTGCACGTTGCTCACGCGCACGTCCGCGACCTTGGAACCGAAGAACGTCTCGACCGCCTTCTTGATCTCGGCCTTGCTGGCGTCCCGGTGCACCTCGAAGCAGACCGTGCGCTGGGTCTCCTTGAGCAGGGCCGACTTCTCGGTGACGAGAGGGCGGCGGAGAACGTCGTGAAGGTTCTTCATGGTTCGTTACGGCGTGAGCCGCTCCTCCAGCTTGTCGAGGGCCGCCTGCGAGACCAGGAGGTTCTGGCAGTCCAGCACGTCGTAGACGGTGAGGTGGGTGTCGGCCACCACGTGGACCTCGGGGAGGTTGCGGCCGGAGAGCACGAGGGCGTCCGTCGGCTCGTGGTCCACGAGGGTGGTCTTGCCCGCGATCCCGAGCTTCTCGAGCAGTCCCTTCAGGAGCTTGGTTCTCGGCAGCTCCACGGGGAAGCCGGTCACCACCGTGAGGGCCCCCTCGTTGACGCGCAGGGAAAGGGCGGAGCGCAGGGCGGCGGCCTTGGCCTTCTTGGGCATCGAATAGGAGTAGTCGCGGGGTACCGGGCCGAAGACGGTGCCGCCGTGCCGCCAGAGGGGGCTGCGGACCGATCCGATCCGGGCCCGGCCGGTGCCCTTCTGCCGCCAGGGCTTCTTGCCCGTCCCGGAAACGAGGGCGCGGTTCTTCGTCATGTGGGTGCCCCGGCGACCGCCCGCGCGATAGTGCTTCACCGCCTCGTAGAGGAGGTGGTCGTTCACCCGCACCCCGAACACCTCGGGGTGGAGACGGATCTCCGACACCTTCTTGTTCTCGGCGTCTTTCACCTCGACGAGCGAGCGGTCGGCCTTCGCCGCCGCCGGAGCGGCCGCGTCGGCCTTCTTGGCTCGCGGGGTCTTCGCGGGGCCGGCCGTCTTCGCGGGGCCGGCCGCCCTGGCCTTCGCCCCCCCCTTCGGGGCTTTCGCGGTCTTTTCCTTCTTCTCGGCCATCTTCCCTACCCCTTGCGGATCACGACGTAGCCGCCGCCGGCGCCGGGGACGGAGCCCTTGACGACCAGGATGTTGTTGGCGGGATCCACCCTCACCACCGTGAGGTTCTTCACGGTCACCCGGTCCGTGCCCATGTGGCCGCCCGCGCGCATGCCCTTGAGCACCCGCGAGGGGAAAGCCGAGGCGCCGATCGACCCGGGGGCGCGGTGGAACATCGAGCCGTGGGTGGCCGCGCCGCCCCGGAAGTGGTGGCGCTTCACGACGCCCTGGAAGCCCTTGCCCTTGCTCACGCCGATCACGCTCACGCTGTCGCCCGCGGCGAAGGCCTCCACCGAGACCTTGTCGCCCACCTTCACCTCCGCCCCCTCGTCCACGCGAAACTCGCGGAGGACGCGGCAGGGGGGCAGGCCCGCCTTCTCGAAGTGGCCCTTCATGGGCTTCGTGACCTTCTTGGGCGCGCGCTTCTCGACGAGACCGAGCTGGACCGCCGAGTAGCCGTCCTTGTCCTTCGACTTGCGCTGCACCACGACACAGGGCCCCGCCTCGAGCACGGTCACGGGGAACGCCCGCCCGTCCTCGGCGTAGACCTGGGTCATGCCGACCTTCTTGCCGATGATTCCGTTGAGTGACATCGCTTCGTCGTTTCTTTCTCTTGCGAGGTCGCCGGCGGTCCCGGGGTCGCGTCGCCGCGTTGCCCCTCGCCGGGCAACCTCAGGCGGCTATTTGTTGTGCTCCTTGCCGAAGGCCTTGATCTCGACGTCCACTCCCGCGGGCAGGTCGAGCTTCATGAGCGCGTCCACGGTCTGCGGCGTGGGCTCGAAGATGTCCAGGAGGCGCTTGTGGGTGCGGATCTCGAACTGCTCCCGGCTCTTCTTGTCCACGTGCGGCGAGCGGTTCACGGTCCAGCGGTTCTTGATGGTCGGGAGGGGGATGGGCCCCGCCACCCGCGCGCCCGTGCGCCGCGCGGTGTCCACGATCTCGCCCGTCGACTGGTCGAGGATCCGGTAGTCGTACGCCTTGAGCCGGATCCGGATCTTCTCGTTCAGCATCATTGGATTTGCGTCCTCGCTCCGGCCTTCAGTTCATCGAGCAACTCGCCGGGAGTGAATCCCGTCGAGTTGGCTGAGGAAAGCCTCCGCTGCGGAAAACGCCGCATAGCCATTACTTCAGGATCTCGGTGACGGTGCCCGCGCCCACGGTGCGGCCACCCTCGCGGATCGCGAAGCGAAGCCCCTGCTCCATCGCGATCGGCATGATCAGCTCCACCGTCATCTGCGTGTTGTCCCCCG
>Ga0326597_10007629_pt1 | contig 14689 bp, 11 predicted proteins | sample RVTome_12_FD_203789 | JGI IMG/M metagenome (GOLD analysis project Ga0326597, IMG submission 203789) | Soil microbial communities from uranium-contaminated site in the Upper Colorado River Basin, Wyoming, United States - RVT100D185 | ecosystem: Environmental > Terrestrial > Soil > Contaminated >... | reverse complement strand
AAACTGTGTCTAGGCCATTTTTAGGGTTGTTGTATAGTACAGAGGAGTCGTCAGGGCATCGGCTTTACAGGTTGTTGGAAAACTCCCCGATGATGTCATTCCGAAGCCCGGCGCTTTTTGGCGGGCTGAGGAATCTGCTTCGTTTTCAGCAGCCGGGGACAAAAGCAGATTCCTCGCGCCGCTCGGAATGACAGCCAATAGTAGTTTTTCAGCAACCTGTTTAGCCATACCCTAACGCTATTCCCGCTCCCTATATACCAACAGTGAAAATGCTTTAGGCTCTCGGTTTGGACAGGTTTCACGCCAAATCGAAAGGGCAGTCCCCTCCAGTAAATCTCAATGCGTGAAGAAAAAGCAGGATACGAGGGGCTCGGAACCGGTGGCGAGCACTTCCACAGTGCCATCCGCCGACCGAATACTGTCCAGTTTTTTGTTCGTTTCCAACTCGGCGGCTTCTACTTTGGTGTGCAGAGTGATCGTGGCAGGGCGGCCCGTCTCGCTGATCCGCAGCGTGAGATAAGCCAGCAACCCTGAGGGAACGGCCTTCTGAGTCCCGCCCGGGGGCGAAGAAGCAGACACGGTCAGAGTGGAGGTTTCCACGTCCTTTTCGTCCTTCCCAACCAGAAGGTTCCCGCTGACGCCAACCTCGGCCGTTTCCGCCGCGATTCCCGGTTCAATCTTTTCATACTTCAGGTTGACGCTGACGAATTTGATCTCGAGCTTCAGGCTCCCCACCTCCACTCCCTGCGGTGGCGTGTAGTAGATTGGAACCACAACCACCTGGCCGGGCCGATCCGGAGCTGCCTCCGAGAACAATGTTTGGCCTTGCATTGGCATCGGAAGATCCAGCGCCTTGACTGAGAAAAGTCCCTCCCGCACCGGCCTGCACCTGCGAACTGAGAACCAAACCAATTGCAGCCGAAAGAGCAAGTTTGAAGAACGCATTGGTCATTGCGATTCCCTTTCCGCCGAAGCGATGCAACAAAACGCCCACGGTAACGGTTCAGCCTGCGGCTGTCATGAGGCGGCGCCCAAACGGCCCGCGCCTGCTTCAGGAAGCGGGGCCACCTCGCTCTTCGGTTTGGGAGCGCGGAGTGTAACCACCGTGGCCAACGAGATCAGAAGCAGCGCTGCTGCGATGTCGAAAGCCCAGGTGTAGCTCTGGAACTGGTCGTATACTCTGCCGCCCAGTTTCGGGCCGACGATTCCCGCGACTCCAAAAGCCAGGAACACCAGCCCGTAATTCGCCCCGACGTTTTTGGCTCCGAAAAAATCTGCCGTCGTGGAGGCGTAGAGCGAGAGCTGGGTGCCGTAACAGTAATATACGACGAAAAGAAGCGGCCAAAGCTGCCAGAGCGAATGGGTGCGTCCGAGCAACGGAAGTGCCAATGCGGAAAGAAAAACCATCAACGAAATAGTTCTGATCCGCCCAATCGAGTCCGAAAGCCATCCGGAGAAAATGCGGCCCGATGCATTCCCAATGGCGCCAATAGTAATCGCAGTTCCCGCCAGGCCCGCGCCTACTCCGGGTATCGCTTGCTGGGCGTATGGCAGTAGCTGACTGATCACCATCAGTCCGGCGCTGATGCCCAAGGCATAGCCAATTAACAAGCGATAGAAGTGGGCCGTCTTCAGTACTTCGCTGGGGGCGTAGTCCACTCCAGCGGTTCGGACAGGCGACGTGGCAGACGGCTTCCAGCCCGCAGGGGCCCAGCCCGCGGGAGGGTTCTTAAGAAGCTGCGCCCCAATCAAGGTCGCGACGAGGTAGATACCCCCCAGCCAGAGCATGACGGCCTGCCAGCCAAAGCTCGCGATCAGGCCGGGGACAATCGGACCCAAGATGGCTGAGCCCGCACCGAACGCTCCCACGCTGATTCCGACAACCAGGCCGCGCCGGTCGGGAAACCATTTGGCCACGACGCCGATCGGGGTGACATAGCCGAAGCCCGCCCCCGCGCCGACAACCAGTCCGAAGGCAAGGTACATTTCCAGGAGATTCGTGGCCCTGCTGGACAGCAGGAGGCCGGCGCTGAACAGGATGCTGCCGATCATGGAAACGATGTAGGGGCCCTTCTTGTCTTGCAAACGGCCGCCGATCAGGAAGAACACAGCAAACGAGGCGATGGCAATGGAGAAGATGTTGGAGGCCTCGGTGCGACTGATGTTCAAGCCGGCCTGCAGCGCCGGGACAAACAGGCTCCAGCCGTAGAGAGCGCCCAGCGCCAAATTCATCAGGACGCCCCCGAGAACAGGCAACCACCGACTCTCAGACTGCATGGCAGCGTTCCTCCTTTCTGCGGCAACAGGGTTGCCGTGCGACGATCACGCCGTCGCTCTCTTCGTTTTTCTCGCAAAGAGGGAAACGATGCTGAGCATCGTCGTGTCGCACCGCACGCGTCCTGCGGCGATGTCGTGCAGCGACCAACGCATGACCGTTCCGCTTGTCGCCCTAGACAGTTCAGACATAAGATAGATGTCCTCGGACCTCGCCAAGGCCCGATCATCAGCCGACTCCTTACTCGATCTCGCCGAATCGTTTGACGTCTTCGGGACCTTCTTTCATTACGACGGGTCCCTTGCCCTGAACATCCTGCCGGATGACCTCTACGATATCCGGGTTGGCCAGGGTGGTGACGTCGCCGGTGTCCATGGTGTTGGAGATGGCGGCGAGCACACGACGCATGATCTTGCCGGATCGAGTCTTTGGCAGGTCCGGCACGATATGAACCGCCTTTGGTCGAGCGAACTTTCCGATCATAGTTTCCAGGGTAGTGATAATCCGCCCCTTGACCTCGTTGCCATCCGAGACCCCTGGCTTCAGGGAAACATAGACCACAGGCATGCGACCCCGGATCTCGTCCACGACCGGGACGACCGCGGCCTCTGCCACTTCCGGGACCGTCAGACAAGCCGACTCGAGCTCCTTGGTGCCCAGACGGTGGCCGGCCACGTTGATGACATCGTCAACTCGGCCCAGGATTCGATAATAGCCATCCGGAGGCAGCACCGCGCCGTCGGCGGCAAAGTAAGGCCAATCCCGCCAATCTTTACTTTCCCGATTTCTGCAGTACTTGCTAAAGTACTGTTTTACGAAGCGGTCGTTGTCTTTCCAGATAGTCTGCATGATCCCGGGCCAGGGGTTCCGAATGCAGATATTACCAGCTTTGCCGGAACCCACCGGGACCTCCTTGCCCTCCTCGTCATGGATGATCGGGTAAATACCAAGAGCAGGCGGTCCCGTGCTCCCCGGCTTCATCGGGTCGAGAGCAGGCTTGGTGCTGCAAAGGAATCCACCCGTCTCCGTTTGCCACCACGTATCCACAATGGCCGCTTGGCGCTTGCCGACGACGTCGTAAAACCATCGCCAAACCTCCGGCTCGATCGGCTCCCCCACGGTGGTCATATGCTTGAAGTGGTAGTGATACTTTTTCGGTTCCTCAGGGCCAGCCTTCCGGAGCATGCGAATCGCCGTCGGCGAGGTGTGGAAGATATTGACGTCGAGCTGCTCGGCGATTCGCCAAGGCCGCCCCGCGTCAGGATAGTTGGGAACGCCCTCATAGATGACGCTGGTTGCTGCCAAAGCCAGGGGGCCATAAACGATGTACGAATGTCCCGTGATCCACCCGATGTCCGCCATGCACCAGTACACGTCTTCGGGATGGATGTCCTGGTAGTACTTGGCGGTTCCCGTGACGTAAGCGAGATATCCACCGGTGCGGTGCTGGCAGCCTTTGGGCTTACCCGTCGTCCCGCTGGTGTACATCAGAAAGAGTGGGGCCTCCGCATCCATCGAAACCGGATCAACTTTCTTGTGCTGAAAATCCTTCAGCACTTCATCCATGAAATAATCGCGCCCCGGCACCATGTGCTTCGCTGACAGATATTGGCCACGATGGCGGCGCCAGACCAAGACCTTGTCAACTTTCTGGCCTTCCTTCGCGGCGACTTCCACTGCGAGGTCCGCGCTCGTTTTGTGATCTATAATTTTGCCGTTCCGATAATAGCCATCGGAGTAAATCATCACGCGGCTGCCCGAGTCGGCCGCGCGCAGGCCGGCGGCTTCGCCGCTGAACCCTCCGAATACCACGGAGTGGATGATGCCCAGGCGCGCGCAGGCCAACATCGTGATCGGCAACTCCGCAATCATGGGCATGTGGATCGTGACGCGGTCGCCCGTTTTCAGCCCGCAGAAGTCGCGGAGGACCGCCGACACTTCGTTGACCCGGATAAACAGTTCCTGGTAGGTGAGAGCGTAAACCGGCTCCTCTTCCGATTCCGGAACAAAGATGAGCGCTGCCTTATTCTTGTATTTCGCCAGGTGCCGGTCCACACAGTTGTAACAAGCATTGAGCCTTCCACCCACAAACCATTTCCAGAAAGGCGGGTTGCCCGTATCCAGCGTGGTATGCCAGTACTGGTCCCAGCTCAGCATGTCAGCATATTCGCGGAAGCATTCCGGGAAATGCCCCTCTTGAAACCGCTCCACGATGGCAGGGTCCGCGAGGTTCGCCTGTCCGATAAACTTCGCGGGAGGATACAAATACTCCTCTTCCTTCCAGTGGACTCCAATGTGCGCCTCGCTGACCTCGCTTCCGCGTTCGAGTTTCGGACGAATAGCCATAATTTCTACATCCTCACTTTCCCTCTACGACGGTTGCACTAATCTATCAAATTCCTCCGTACCACCGATACCCGCTTCTGCTTGCACCGCAGAACACCTTCCTCACCGGCTTCTCCTTCCCAGATCCAACCGGCTGAAATCCGCGAACTTGCCCAGCCCCAGCGTGCCGAGCAGATCTTCTGGCAACCCGCAAAAGTCATCCCATCGCGCGAGCGACTTTAACTGGGTAATCTTGGTACGGGTCTCGCCGGGAGCATACACCCGCTTGCCGTGAGGACTATATCGTGTCATCCCCTCGCAAACCAGAATAAACTCTTTGTGGGCCGGAGCGTTGTCAATCTCCCTCCCGTTCGGACCTCCTGGGTGACAACCAGTTGAACGATTTAATACGGTAGTTTAGCACCTTGCATGGGCGGGCCCACAGCGCAATGGGGAGAGACACAACTGCCCTACAGCTCGCCCCCCTGTCGCGTCGGCAGTCTTCTGAGCTAGCAGTTGGTACCATTGTTAAAAACGACACCCATTTCCCGGGCCCACTGATACGTTGGACCTCAATTGAAACTGAAAAGTATCCACTGGCCCGACTTGGTGATGGCACTGATCACCTCGCCGGTGTGGCGGCCGTATTCGGCGTCATAGGCATTCGTGATCACGCGAAATTCGCGCACCGTTTCCACGCCCGCCATCGTCCCCGCAGCACTAGCTTACAAATCGTCCCTCTTCCTCTCAGAGGTGCTGAAGACGAACAACGCACACATCAGCAAGCTGCGACAGAAAATTGAAGACGATCCCGGTCAGCCTCGCCATTTGGTAACCGTGCACCGCACAGGTTACAAGTTCCTTCCATAAAAGACAAAGAAGTTAGCCGTGAATGCGAGCGTATCCGTACGCTCCTGCCCTTGAGCACTGCGTCGTCGACTTACGTCTGGCAATAGGCCGACGATTCCTCTTAGCCTCTCCAGGACGAATGGCTCTCAACCCTTCTTTAGGGACGATCTGCATTAGCTGTTTTTACAAGTTTTTACATCATTTTACGTCTTCTTGATGAGTTCCCTAGCTCCTGAGGTGCAATGTCTTAGCGTGATCGGGGTCGGGGCGAGATGCCCCGTATCGGGGATATCGGTCGGTTTAGGGCAGGTCAACAAACTTAGAAGGCGGAATGGACAGAACAGGCAACCCTGAGCAGTTGTTGTAACTCATCGGGGCTCGGGGCGACTGAGAGACCCCCGATTACAGCACGAAGGGCGTGGCTTATGATTCCGCACAGGGTTCAGGCATCGGCGCTCTGCCTATTTTTGGGGTTGGGAATATCATGGGCCCAGTTCACCACCGGAACAATTACCGGCAGCGTTACAGACCAATCCGGCGCCGCAATTCCGGGAGCGAAGGCGAGAAAACATTTCCTAAGGGAGGAATGGCGATGAGGCACATGCTTTGTTTGTGGGCAATACTGTCGGCCTTTTCTTGCGTGTTGACAGGACACGCTCAAGTAACCACAGGGACCATCTCGGGAACCGTAACCGACACCACCGGAGCGGTGCTGCCTGGGACTAACATCATGGCCCTGAATGAGGACACGGGGATTGCTCGCACCCTGGCGGCGGACGTCGCCGGACGCTACGTCGCCTCCTCTCTGAGCCTGGGGCGCTACCGCGTAACTGCCAGCAAGGAAGGGTTCCAAACGGAAGCCCGCAGCGGCATTGTGCTGACAGTAGGCCGACAGGCCGTGGTCAATTTCCAACTGCAAGTCGGCGCGATAACACAGACTGTCGAGGTGACGGGGGAAGCGCCCCTGGTCGAAACAACCAAAGGGAGCTTGGGAGGGGTGGTGGAAGGCTCGACCATTACCGAACTCCCGCTGAACGGGCGGGATCTGGCGCAACTCATCACCTTGCAGACCGGCGCGCTGCACTATACCGGCTCCCGGTTCCGGGGTGGGGAGGGAGGAAAACAATTGTCGGTGTCGGGCAACCGCCCCACCACGAATGTCTTCCTCATGGATGGCGTCGCCATCGAGTCCTTCAACCAGAAAACTCCTACCGGCGACTCCGGGCAATTTCTCGGGGTGGATTCGGTCCGCGAGTTCAAGGTGGAAAGCAACGCTTATAGCGCGGAGTTTGGGCGGGGCAGCGGAGCGCAGTTCAACATCGTCACCAAGAGCGGGACCAACACCTTCCACGGAACGGCGTTCGAGTTTCTGCGCAACGACAACCTGGACGCGGCCGCCTGGGAAGACAACGCCCTCGGCGGAGGGGTGAAGCCCGAATTCAAGCGCAACCAGTTTGGCGGCAGCCTGGGCGGACCGATCGTCCACGACAAGACCTTCTTCTTTGGGACCTACGAGGGCCTCCGGGAACCACTCGGACAAACCGCGGTCAGCAAAACCTTTACCCAGGAGATCCGGAGCGATCCGGAGAAGTTCACCGGCGTGAAGAGTGACTCGGCGAGCTTTCTGAAAGCCCGCCCGTACCTGGACGTCTGGCCGCTTCCTAACGGTAAGATTTTCGAGGATGGGACAGGGGAGTTTGCCTTCACCGCCTTCCGGCCCCTGCGCGAAGACTTCTTCCAGGTCCGGGTGGACCATCAACTGTCGGACAATCATTCCTTCTTCGCTCGTCACACCTTTACGGATTCGGAGAAGACGGACCCAGGGGATTTCCCCCGGTTTAGCAGCGGAAACGAGGCGCGCAACCAAGTCCTGACGATTAGCGCGACCGGGATCTTTTCCCCGACGTTCCTGAACACGTTTCGCTACGGCATCAGCCGAACCCGGCCGCGCGGCGATTTGCATCAAGAGGATCCAGCAGTGGAAGCCTCTCTGCGATTTGTTCCCAACGTCCCCCAACTGGGATCGCTCAGCGTCAGTGGGGTTGACGATGTCGGTGAAGGGGTGGTGGGAGAAATCCGGACGATGAACTCCTTCCAGTGGATAGACGACGCCGTCTGGACCAAGGGAAGCCAAACCCTCAAGTTCGGTCTGAACTGGAACCGCTTGCAGTTCAATGGCTGGAATCCAGGGCGGGACGCCGGCAACTACAGTTTCCGGTCTGTCCGGGACTTTTTCCAGGCCAGAGTCCAGCGCTTCCGCGGCACAATTATCGAAGGGTTTACTGACGCGTTCCGCAGCTTTCGGGAAAACATCATTGGGCTGTACTTCCAGGACGATTGGCGGGTGTCGCCGCGACTCACTCTTAACTTAGGTCTGCGGTACGAGTTCATCACCGTGCCGAAGGAAAACCATGGGCGCGTGGGGATCATTCCGGGTGATATCACTGCAATTCAAAACGCCACCGTGGCTGACATCCGGCTCGGCAACCCGTGGTTCGAGAACCCCTCGCACAAGAACTTCGCGCCGCGCTTCGGTTTTGCCTGGGACGTGTTCGGGAACGGGAGCACGGCCGTGCGGGGCGGCTTCGGGCTTTTCTTTCTTCAGTTCAACCAGACCTGGATCCGCACGTCGGGTTTCCGCATGCCCCCCTTTCTGGTGGAGATTGAATCCAGTGCCAGCAACACGCCCTTCCCCAACCTGTTCGCGCTCTGCGGCAAGGACAATCCATTTAACCCGGCCAATCCGCTGTGCGTGGGGCGGCCCGCTCCGGATATGGTGCCCGATAAGTTCCGCACACCCTACGTGATGCAGTACAACCTGAACGTGCAGCGGCAGCTTTGGGGCGGTTTTGTCCTCACCTTGGGCTATGCGGGCACGCGGGGTGTGAAATTACCGGCGGTGGCGGACCTGAACGCACCCGAGGCAGACTTTACCACGCCGCGGATCGGCTTTACCGCGCAGTCCCTGGCGAAACGCGCACTCCCCAATCCCAACTTTGATCGCATCCGCATCCGCCAGCCGATGGCCAATTCCTTCTACAACTCTTTTCAGTTGAACGTGAGGAGGAGCCTCAGCCAGGGGTTGCAATTGGGCGCCTCCTACACCTTCTCCAAAAGCGTGGATGACATTTCCGGGAACCAGACCGCCGGCGACACAGACTCGGGGGGCAACGTGATTCCCTATTTCTTTGACCCCAAGCTCTACCGCGGACCTTCCATATTCGATGTCCGACATGTTGCCACCATAAACGGGACCTACGAACTGCCCATCGGGCCGGGCAAGGCCCTGGGCAGCGGCTTGAGCGGGGTCCCCGAGAAGATCTTGTCCGGGTGGCAATTGGGCGGCATTTTGACCCTGCGCACGGGCCTGTCCGGCACCATACAACAGAGCAACCGTCGGAATATGAGCGAGAACGGCATCAGCGATGCGTTCCCGGACTTGCTGCCGGGGTTCAGCAACAACCCAACCGAAGGAACGACCGCTGGCTGCGCGGGCGTCGCGGCAGGTCAGAAGCTCGGCACCCCGGAGCTCTATTTCGACCCCTGCGCCTTTACGCCTCCACCTGACGGTCTGCTGGGGAACCTGGGCCGCAATACCGTCACCATGCCGGGGTCGGCCTCACTCGACTTCACCCTGACTAAAAATACCCACCTCGCGGAGAACGTCAACTTGCAGTTCCGCTTCGAGGCCTACAACCTGACCAATCGGGTGAACTTCTTCCTCCCGAATCGGACTGTATTTCGGAGCGGCGCCGGACGCATTACCCAAACGGACACCACTGCGCGCCAGCTCCAGTTTGGCCTGAAGCTCATCTTTTAACCAAAATTGCCAGCAGATTTGTTTCACGGGATGGCACAACTGGCAGGAAAGGGCTTAGCGGTAGAGATGGAATTGTAAGGCAGGTGCTCTAACCAACTGAGCTAACCGCCCCTGGTAATTCTGCTATCGATTCTAAATTAATTGTCTGATCTGCGACACGGTGAAATTCTCCAAAATGTAGGTCGAAAGAACCCAACCGTAACGAAACTCCATCAGTTCGGCCTCTCCATGGCAAGACTCAGGCTGGATTCATTCGCCACTTTGCGCTGCGATAGCGAGCAGCGTGACCGAGAATTGTTTCTTTACGGTCGCGGCTCAGATTGTTTTGTCGGTGGAGAAGCAGAGGTCTTCGACGGGGCATGCGGGGCAGTTGGGTTTGCGCGCGGTGCAACAGCGGCGGCCGTGGAATATGATTTCGTGTGCGAAATCAATCCACCGGTCTTCGGGAATAATCTGCATCAAATCTTGCTCGATCTTCTCCGGTGTTTTCTGCTTCGTTAAATCAAGTCGCTGCGAGATGCGCTGGACATGCGTGTCAACGACCACGCCGGAAGCAATTCCAAAGGCGGCGCCGAGCACCACGTTAGCCGTCTTGCGCGCCACGCCGGGAAGCGTCAGCAGTTCGTCCATCGTCTTTGGGACCTTCCCTCCAAATTCTTTCACAATCTTTTGCGACGCGCCGAGGATGGATTTGGTCTTGTTGCGGTAGAAACCGGTGGAACGAATCTCCGTCTCTAACACCTCGGGCCGCAGCGCAGCGAAGTCCTGCGGCGTCGGATACTTCTTGAATAGCCCCGGCGTGACCATATTGACGCGCACGTCGGTGCACTGCGCCGACAGTATCGTCGCCACCAGCAATTGAAATGGGTTCTCGTGCGTGAGCGCGCACTTCGCATCGGGATAGGCCTTCTCCAGCCGCTTCAAAATCTCTGCAACGCGTTTCGGATCATTTTTCCGCGACGAGGTAGTGCGATTTCGTTTCGAGCCGACGCGCTTTCCGGAAGAGTTTTTCATCACGAGTCCGATCCCGCTGATCTCCACTCACTACTCACCATTCGCTACTCACCGTACTTTCATCCGCCCAGGGTATCGAGCGCGGCCTTCACGTCCTTCAGTATGCAGGTGAAGATGGGCGTGTCTCGCACGGTGTACTTGCTGGCATCGGTCTCGCGAAGCTCCATCACCAGGTCGAGGAAGTCTCCGGGGTTGTCGCTCTCGAAGGCCACGACAAAGTCCTGGTCATCGAGGCCGAACGAATAGGTGGTGTTCAACTTTACCGATGGATACTTGTGTCCGACGGCGATGTGGTCGTTCATCAGCCCCTGACGCGCGGGCATCCGCAACAGATACCACTCGCGCGTTTTGACGAAGGGATAGACGAACAGGTACTTGTACTGGCCGGGCCTGATGGCGCCGCGGGAGTCCACCTGGCCCTCGTGCTGGTGTTCGATGATGTAGGTGGAGCGCTTGGTCATGGCCAGGAACGAGTGCGGCGTGGTCATGTATTGACCAAGCTCGGTGGCGAGTAAGGAGCTGGTCATCTCCTGCAATTCTTCCAGCTGGTAGCAGACCCGCCACAGCATCAGGTCCGTGTCGGGGCGCATGGCGACAGTGGTATACGCCAGCACGTTCATCTTGCCGGAGTGGCCCCACTCGGTGGCCACCTGGCAGAATTGCATCTTGCCGCGCTCGCGGTCCTTGGCCGGCAGACGCCGCCACGCCGGATCGACCTTGAAAAATGTGAAACTCACGAACTGCCGCCTGATTGGTTGCTCTTCAGCCATGGTGACCTCCGCTATGAGAACCTAACTATATTACCGTCCGGCTCGCCCTTCCGACAACTGATGCGCATCCGCCCTGCTGCTATAATGGCCGCGATGGCTCCTGATACCGCAATCAAGCCGCTGATTGGGCTTACGTGCCGCTGGGATGAAGTGAAGAACTACTACTATCTGCCCAGCGAGTATGCCGATGCCGTGGCTGCGGCCGGCGGCGTTCCGGTGCTGATCCCGCTGAACTCCGGCGTCGCCGCAAAGTTGACGGAGCGCCTGGATGGAATCGTGCTGAGCGGGAGCGCCAGCGATGTGGACCCCGAGCTCTACCGCCAGAAGCGGCGGCGGGAAGTGACCGAGGTACATCCGCAGCGCGACGAGACGGACTTCGCGGTGCTGGAGCAGGCCTTCCGCGAGAAAAAGCCGGTTCTGGGCATCTGCTTCGGCATGCAGTCCCTGAACGTATATCTCGGTGGCTCGCTGGTGCAGCACATTCCCGCCAGCGTCTCCAGCGCGATCGAGCACGAGTCTCCCCAGGCGCGCCACGACGTGATGATTGAGCCCGGCTCAAAGCTTTCTGCCTGGTCAGTGGGCGCATCGCGCGCACGTGTGAACAGCACGCATCATCAGTCGATTGACAAGCCCGGCCTGGGCTTGCGCGTCGCGGCGGTGGCGCCGGATGGAGTGGTCGAAGCCGTCGAGGGCAGCTTCCCCGATCATTTCGTTGTGGCCGTCCAGTGGCACCCGGAACGCATCTGGCGCGAGGAGGCACTCTCGGCTCGGCTGTTTGCGGAGCTAGTGAATGCTGCTGCCGTGAGGCGCGAATCAGAGCCGCGCGCGAAAGCAAGCGGTGGCCCTGCATGAAAAAATGCCACCGCTCCCTGGCAGCCTGCCCCGGCGTGCCGTGGGCCGCGGCTCGGACGGACGCGTCGGAATTTCTAGCGCAATCTCTCGTCCCGCTCGACTTGTCCATCGCGGAGGTAGATGATGCGGTGGGCATGCGCCGCCACTTCGCGGTCATGTGTTACCAGCACCACGGTCTGCCCCTCGGCATGTAACTTCTCAATCAGCTTCATGATCTCGACGCCGGTGCGCGAGTCGAGATTCCCCGTGGGCTCGTCCGCGAGCAGGATGGCCGGATCGCTGACCAAGGCGCGCGCGATGGCGACGCGCTGGCGCTGGCCGCCGGAGAGCTGATTCGGGCGGTGATCCATGCGGTCCGTGAGTTCCACCTGTTCCAGGGCATTGGCAGCCATTTCTCTGCGTTTCTCCGGCGGGACACCACGATAAGTCAGCGGCAGTTCGACGTTGGCGAGCGCGGTCGCGCGCGGAAGCAGATGGAACGTCTGGAAGACAAAGCCGATATCACGATTGCGCACATGGGCAAGTTCCTCATCGCTCAACTCGCTCACCAACCGCCCGCGCAGCCAGTAGTTCCCCGAGGATGGCGTGTCCAGACATCCGATCAGATTCATCAGCGTGGATTTGCCGGAACCGGATGGTCCCATGATGGCAACATACTCATTTTCACCAATGGTGATGCCCACGCCGCGTAGCGCGTACACTGCCTGATCGCCGAGCTGGTAAGTCTTCGTGAGCGCTTCGGTGCGGATCACGAGGTTCGCTCCATTGCCATCGATTTGCGTGTATTGGTCGCTATTATGTTCTTGCGGCATTTTCTCGATTATAAGCTGAAAAGCAGAATCATGGTCGTCCCGGCGCGCCGGAACTCATCGCGATAACATCTACGAATTGAGCGGGATGAGGCGGTCGAGGAATTCGGTGAGCTCTGCGGGCACGGGTGCGCGAATCTCGAGCGGTTCACTCGTTCGCGGGTGGGTGATTCGGATGCGCTCGGAATGGAGGAAGTTTCGTGGAAGCGTAGGGACACGGTTCTCATCGTGGCGCTTCTGTTTGCGGCCAGAGGCAGATGCCCCTGCTTTGAGAGACGCCGCGATACCGTCTGCCGCAGTGCCGCGCAGAACTTCTGACGGCAAAATGGCGGAGGCGCCATAGAGCGTATCACCCACGATGGGATGACCGATGCTGGCAAGGTGCACGCGTACCTGATGGGTGCGCCCGGTAAGGATTCGCACATCGAGTAATGTGAAGCCTTGGTAACGGCGCAGGACGCGGTAGGTGCTGATAGCGGAGCGGCCGCCGCTCGTGAGCGTCGCCATGCGCGTGCGGCGCTTGGGGTCGCGTCCGATGTCCGCACGAATCGTTACTTCTTTCTGGCCCGCACTCGATTTCGGCGAGCCGTGGACCAACGCCAGGTAGTGTTTCTCGACTGCTCTGCCGGCAAACTGCTTTGCCAGCTCGCGATGGATTGCGTCGGATTTTGCGGCGAGCATAACTCCTGAGGTGCCCTTGTCCAACCGGTGCACAATCCCCGGACGCAGCTCGCCACCAACGCCGGAAAGCTGCTGGAAGTGATGCAGCAGGGAGTTGACCAGTGTCCCGCTCTGCACTCCTGCGCCGATGTGCACAACCATCCCGGCGGGCTTGTTGATCGCGACCAGATCATCGTCCTCGTAGAGGATATCGAGGGGAATCGCTTCGGGGAAGGCACGCAGCGGCGCTGGCGGCTGGATTTCAACCGTGATCAGTTCCCCGCCCCGCAGACGGTATCCAGACTTGATGGGCTTCGCGGGGACGCGACTCGGGATTCGGGACTCGCTACTCGCAGATTCCTGCTCGCCCCGCAGGATTATTCTGCCGCTATCGAGCAATTGCCGGACACGGGACCGGCTCAGCTCCGGCAGATTCGCGGCGAGGAACAGATCGAGGCGTCGTCCACGGTCTTGCTCGGTTGCTGTGAAGGTTTGCCGCATTACGGTCGGGCCGGGACCGCGTGTTCGCGCCGGTGAGGACGGAGCCACAACAGCCAGACTCCGATGCCGATCAGCATCAGGCTGGTGGCCTGCGCGTCCGACAACGAGCCGAAGAACAAAGCCTCACCCACATGGCTGCGCAGGAACTCCACCAGGAATCGCGCGGTGGCGTAGAGCACGAGATACCAGCCCAGCACCTGCCCGTCAAACTGCTTCTTGCGATACTGCGAATAGAGCAACAGAAAAATAATAAATTCCGCGGCGGATTCGTACAACTGCGTTGGGTGCAACGGCACACCGAGCGGCACGCCGACGACGTCATGGCTGTAGGGATCGGTGAAGGTCACTCCCCAGGGGAGCGAGGTGGGCAGGCCCCAGCAGCAGCCCGCGGAGAAACATCCCAACCGACCGATGGCATGGCCGATGGCGATGCCGGGCGCAAAGGCATCAGCGGTTTTGAGAAACGGCAGGCCGCGCCGACGGGTATACCAGAGTCCGACCAGGATCGCCAGAATCAGGCCACCATAGAAGACGCCGCCCGATTGCAGCGTAGCCATGGAAAATAGATCGCCGGGATTCCGGTAATAGAATTCGCGCTCTTGAATGATCAACGCCAGCTTGGAACCGAGAATACCCGCCAAGGCGAGATAGACGCCGAGATTAAAAACATCGTCACGCTTCATTCCATCCCGCGCGCCCAGGCGTGAAGCGACAGTCAAGCCCGCGACGAGTCCGGAAACGACCAGCACTCCGTAGGTGGGAAGAACGAACGAGCCGATGGTGATTAGTTTCGGAAACATTTACGCTTCCCGAT
>Ga0326597_10007628_pt1 | contig 14691 bp, 14 predicted proteins | sample RVTome_12_FD_203789 | JGI IMG/M metagenome (GOLD analysis project Ga0326597, IMG submission 203789) | Soil microbial communities from uranium-contaminated site in the Upper Colorado River Basin, Wyoming, United States - RVT100D185 | ecosystem: Environmental > Terrestrial > Soil > Contaminated >... | reverse complement strand
TTTGGCTGGCGGTGAACTGGTTTGGAGACAGCCTCGACGGAACCGTTGCCCGGCTGCGCAACCGCCAGCGGCCGCGCTACGGATTCTATGTGGATCACATGGTGGACTCGTTTGGCGCGCTGTTTCTAATCGGCGGGATGGCTCTATCCGGCCATGTTTCACCAGCCATCGCGGTAGCGCTGCTGGTAAGCTTCCTGCTGCTTTCCATCAATTCCTATCTCGCCACTTACACGCGGGGGACTTTCCACCTGTCCTTCTGGGGATTCAGCCCAACCGAGATCCGCATTCTGCTGGCTCTGGGAAATATAGTCGCGGTCTGGAGGCCGCGCGTCACGGTGCTCGGGATTCAAGCGCATTTCTTCGATGTGGGGGGGCTGGTCGCCGTCATTGCGATGGCCGTCGTATTGATCGTGTCCGTGGCGCAGAACACGCGGGCGTTGTACCGCGAGGAGAGAATCTGATGCGATTCGTAAGATTTTACACGGTGGGTGCGATAGGCCTTGCGGTGCAATTGGCATTGTTGGCGCTATTCATCCGTGCTTTCGGTCTGCACTACCTGGCGGCAACCGCACTCGCCGTGGAAGCGTCCGTGCTCCACAATTTCCTCTGGCACCGCAAGTGGACCTGGGCGGACCGGCCGGGAAGAGGAGCCGCCGCCACGGCGATGCGATTGGTACGCTTCAACTTGGCGAACGGATTTGTTTCGGTGGCAGGGAACCTTTTTTTCATGCATCTGTTCGCCGGTCTGCTCGGGTTTGATCCCATGATGGCGAGCCTGTTTTCCCTGATCCCATGCGCTCTGGTCAATTTCCTGCTTTCAGACCGCTGGGTGTTTGTGTCAGGCAAGCCGATATCGCCTTGCCAGAACAGTAGAGGAACCATCAGAGCAGTCTTGGAGTAGGAGGCAGGGATTCGGCGCTACCATCGCCGGCCGGAAGTCAGCATGGATGGAGAGTCAGCATTGAGGCACAAGAGTTGTTTCGCTGATCCGGCGCAGGCCCGATGTGCTACGCTGGCAGGCAATGGTGAACCTAAAACCTCTGCAATCGAAGCTGCGCGACCATCGAGTCTGGATTGCCATTGTCGCCACCGTTGTGCTTGTCGCCGGGCTGTCCTTTTGGGCGGTGCGCAGCCACCATCGGTCTCAGGCTCTTAAGGACTTAAATGCATTCGTTGCGTTCCGGAACCCAGCGCTCGAACTGAGCTTTCCTCGAATCAGCCGGGTGAATGATGGCGCGAGGAAGATTCTGGAAGTTGGTTTTCGTGAAGGGATCTGGACACTCCATCAGGGCGGAGGGAACCCGGCATCGGTTGAAGTGCAGCTGACCGATCAGGGACGACGCTGGTTCTCCGTTGTTGGCAACGAGATTGTCGCCACGTTCAAAGCCGGCATTCGCGAGGCGACCCGCGTGCTGGAGCTGGAAGATATATTCCCGAGCCGGCGAGTACGCTTCCGCTATCGATGGATCGGGTTTCATCCTGCAACGGCGGTGTTGGGAGCGGAGTTGCCTGAGATTGGTCGAGAGTACGAAAGCGACGCGCTACTTCTTTACGAGAACGAGCGGTGGCGGCTAATGCATTGGACTTCGCCGGAGTTGGAGCGCGCGCTGGGGCAATTCCAGGCTCTCGAACCCGCATCCTTTTAATCTCCCAGCGGAGGATACCCTCACATCGCCTGGTTCAATCGGAAGCGCTGGTAGCGGCTGTTTCCGATTCACGGGCCTGTTCAATCTGACGAATCTTGGCCCGCACGGAACCGGCTCCGGGTGAATCCGGATGATGGCGGAGAAAATCCTGGAGCTCCTCGATAGCGGACTGCGCGTCAGAATTCTGCAAATAGATATTCGCAAGAGGGATTTGCGGATGGGAGAAGTGAGCCGGATCCAACTGCTCGGTCAGCAGGAGGTAATTCAAGGCTTCTTCATCGTTTCCTTGCAGGTAATAGCTCAAGCCCAGTTGCGCATTCGCCAGGGCGTCCTTGGGCTGTGCGGCTTGCGCGCGCGTGTTCACCTCGACGGCCTCCTCGACACGGTTCAAAGAGAGCAGCGCGCCGCCCAGATTTACCAGTGGTTCAAACGCCTCCGGATCCTTTTCAAGCGCCCGGCGAAAAAAAGTCTCTGCTTCCGAGAATTCCCTCCTCTGATATGCCAGGACGCCAAGATAGTTGAGCGCCTCGGCGAACTGAGGGGCGATCTCGACTGCCTTCTGCAGACGCCGCTGGGCGCTTTCCACCTTTCCGCGGCGCAAATCGGCGCGCGCTGCGGTGTATTCGCTTTGCGCCCGGCGCGGGATGGTCAACTCGCGCACCGAGACCATCCCCTGCTGCACCGGGAGAGCATCATGCGTCAGCGCATCTTCGTCATAGGAAATCCGGCGCTCCACGCGCCCGCGTGCGTCGGCGAAGGAGGAGGTAATATCGAGCGTGGTGCGCATTTCCCCGTGGGCGGGTATGTAGATCGACAAGCTGTAAGTTCCTTGGGGAATCCTCCTGAATTGGAATCGGCCGCTAAAGTCCGCGCGGGTCTGTGCATTGAACGTCGAGCCGATGTGCAGCACCGTCAGGATGATTCGCCTTCCACGCTGCCGGAAGCGGGAAGGAATTACAACTTGACCTCGAAAATCCAGCGTCTTCGGAGGAGGGGATACGGCTTGCGCTTGAGCTGGCGATACAGCGGTTTCTCCGCCGGACACGAGCAACGACACCAGCAATGACACGATCAGCGCGAGCGCCACGCGCACCCGGAGGGCCTGTCGTGCGCGAAGATGTGGATTCGCCAATGATTCCACTACGGGGAAGGTTTCGATCCTGGGAATCGCCTTCAACAGAGGGCTCCAAGAAGGTCTGTAATTAGCGAACGCCGCCGCGAGAGGCATTGCAGTGAATGGGGGGAGTGCCCGACAGCCTTAGGTTTCGGCTAACGAACGGCGCTGGAGTTGAGCCGCTCCAGAACCGCTTGATGAATTTTCACCTCGCCGGATTCCGTCATGCGTGCTTTCAGGTTGTCCTGGAATAGCGAGAACGCCATGATCTGTTTCTTGCTCAACAGGCTCTGTCGAATTGGGTCGCTCTGCGCCGCAAAATCCTGCTCGTTCGGCGGCTGCCGCGACTCCAGTTGAAATACAACTTGTCCGCCGCCGATCGGGACCGGGCCGGCGATCTCCCCCGGCTGAAGCGTATCCAGTCGCGGGCCCAATCCTGTTACTACCCCAAGCCCTGGGATGGTTTCGTTACGAGTGACCGGCTCTGAGGTCTTGGGGGTCAAGCCCATGGCCCGCGCCTGCCGGGTGAGGTCCCGCTTCTCCTGTTTTTCCAACGTCTGGGCAAGATCAAGCGCCCTTGCCTGCGCGAGTTCGGTGGACTGCGCGTCAACATAATCGGTGCGGACTTTTTCCTTCACCTCGGCGAGTTGGGGCGTGCGCGGTGGAGTGATCTCCTGGAGCAAGGGAATGGCGTAACCGGATGGTATCGGGACGGGACGGCCGATCTGACCCTTTTCAAGCACGAACACATCTTCGGAAACCGCTTGCGATCCGGTGATGCCTTGAACCGCCTCGCCACGGGTAAAGGCCGGCGGATCCAGGACGGTCCCATGATACTGTTTGGCGATGGCGTCCAGTTTCGCGGCATCCCGCCGCCACTCGGCGGCAGCCTGGTCAGCCGAAGCCGATATCGTGTTCTGAACCTTCTGATTCAACAGAAATTCACGAATCTCCGCGCGAACTTCCTCGATCGGCTTCACGCGGGCCTGTTCGTGCGCGGCGACCTTCAGAATGTGAATCCCATATTCGGTCTGGATGGGTTCACTCAGAGTGTCGGGTGCAAGGCTGAATGCGGCCTTTTCAAAATTAGGAACCGTCTGTCCGCGCACGACCCAGCCCAGGTCACCGCCGTTTACGGCCGAGGCAGTATCCTCCGAATTTTTCTTTGCGACATCCTCAAACTTGGCGCCCGCCTTCAGTTGCTGGAGCAGATCGGCAGCCTTTTTCCTGGCGGCTTCCAGCTTCTCCGGTTCCTTGTCGGTGGCGCGGATTAGAATGTGCCGGACCGAAACACGCTCGACCGTGCGGTAATTCTCCAGATTGTCCTGGTAGTATTTGCGCTCTTCCGCGTCACTTACCGTAACCGTTTCCCTGGCCTTGGCGGTTTCCAGGTGCAGAAGCTGAACCTTCCGCTGTTCCGGAATCTGGTAGCGCTCTTTGCTTTTCTCGAAGTATTCCTGGAGCGCGGCGTCGGTTGCGTTCACGTCTTTCTTGTAGGCGGAAGCTTCAAAAAATACATAGTGGAGAACGAGCTTCTCTTTGTCTTTTAAGAAGGCATCGCGCACCTCCTGCGGGCTGACGCCCACAGAGTCGGTGACCACGTGCCGCAGCTTTTCCAGCAGGAGGTTGTTGCGAAAACGGTTTTCGAAATCCGCCACCGAAGTTCCAAAGCGTTCATATACCAGGTTCTCGTATTGCTCCTGGCCGACAAACTTCCCGCCGGGAAATACTTCCGAGACCAAGCGGAGCCTTGTCCGCAGATCATCTTCCGACACGCGAAGCCCCATTCGCTCGGCCTCCAGCATAGCGGCCTTCTCCAGAACCAGCTGATCCAAGACCTGGCCCGTATACAGCCACAACATCTCAGCGGGAAGCTGGTTGTTGCGGCCCATCTGCTGGACGCCCTGCTGGACGTCAAATGTGGTGATCCGGTCACCACCTACTTCCGCCACGACCTCCAGCGCATTCGGGTCGGTGGTGATCCCGGTCATGCCCGGGATCATGGTAATGACCATCGAGATGGACATCAGGGCCAGCAGCACCACGAAAAAAACCTTTACCATCGACTTACTGCGCCGGAAAAAACTAAGCATCGCTTTATCCTATCAGGGACAATTTCAAGGCGCGGCCAGCCTGGCCATCGCACACTGGACCCCGCTATGCGGCCTTGGCCTCCAAACTAATCTATTATAAGCCCTCCTGCCGAATCGCGCTCGCAATTTCGCCGTTCCGACGCTACGAATCATCTGCACGCCGGGCTCGCAGCACGAGCCATCCTGCCGTCGCCAGCATGCCCGCCCATCCCATCGCGTTGACCACACCGGCAATCGTTCGGTCCTGCCGCAGCAAACCTAGTTGTGAAAAAATTTGGAACCAGTCGTGGCCTCCCAGTTCCGGATCTCCTACGGCGACCAGAGGCAACGCCTGGGTTCGCGCATCGGCCATGTAGACGGAGATGTATAGAAAGTTTTCGAAGAAGAAGAATGCTGCGAACGCGGCCCCGGTGGTTTGCCGATGCAGAGCAAAATGGATCGCTAGCGAGGCCGGTACGATCAGCTCCAGAAGCGTCCCACCCCAGAGGCCGAGCGTGGACCCAAGCCATCCGAACAGCAGATGCCCAGCCTCGTGGACGATCAGATTTACATGATCGATGAACAAGAAGCCGCCGCGGTTCGCGGCCGCGTAGAGCAGAAACAGACTATAGAAGGCCAGCCATGCAATCAGGGCGGCCTTCGAGACAGGCTGCCAGTCATCGGTCACTCTGGTGATCTCTCCCTGGGAAAAAATCAGAAAGCCCTTGACAAGGGCCGGCGAATGTATAATTATTCATAATCGTGAATGTTTATACATTATTTATACATCAGCGGTCCCGATTCCATCGGTCCCCAGCGGCCACTCTACCACGGACTCGCGTGATTCCGGCCCGTCCCGGCGGCGAAAGCTGTTGACAAGGCCGGTCCGGAATCGAAATACTCGCGTACTTGGGTCTTTGGCAATTCATACCAGCGCAGCGGAGAAGGCAATGAAGAAAGATGTCATTCAGCTCGAAAAAAAAGTCCTGATTCAGAACTACGCGCGGTCTCCTCTCGTGCTCGAACGCGGTCGGGGCTGCTGGCTATGGGATATCCACGGGAAGAAGTACCTGGATTTTGTCTCCGGACTCGGAGTGAATGCGCTGGGGTATTCGCATCCAGCGATTCTCCGCGCGCTCCGCGAGCAGGCCGGAAAGATGATTCACTGCTCCAATCTTTTTTACCATGCTTACCAGGGACCGCTTGCCGCCGAGCTGGCCAAGGTAACCGGAATGGACCGCGTATTTTTCTGCAACAGCGGAACGGAGGCCGTGGAAGCTGCTTTCAAGCTGGCGCGCGCGCGTGGCGGGCATATCAGCAAGACGAAATTTGAGGTGGTGGCGCTGGACAACTCGTTTCACGGCCGGACCATTGGCGCGCTCTCGGCCACCGGGCAGGAAAAATACCGGAAGGATTTTGAGCCGCTGGTGCCCGGGTTCCGGTTTGTGCGATTCAATCATGTGCGCGACTTGGAGGAGGCGGTCAGCGAGAATACCTGCGCCGTGATTCTGGAGCCAATTCAGGGCGAGGGCGGAATCTTCGAAGTCAGCCCGGAATTCATGAAGGCCGCCGCACGGCTGACCTTCCAGCACAACGCGCTGCTCATTCTTGATGAGATTCAGTGCGGCCTGGGCCGCACCGGCGAGTACCTGGCCTCGCAGGCGTACGGGATCAGGCCGGACATTGTCGTGCTGGCGAAACCGCTGGGCGGCGGGCTGCCGCTCGGCGCGATTCTGGTTCGGAATGAAATTGCCGGCGATTTGGCCTCGGGCATGCACGGCACTACGTTCGGCGGCGGTCCGCTGGCCTGCCGCGTCGGACTGGAATTCTTGTCGGTTCTGAAGAAGGAACGCATCCTGCAGAATGTCCGCAAGACCGGGAAGTATTTTCAGAAACGGCTGCTCCAGCTCCAGAAAAATCACTCGATGATTCGTGAGGTGCGCGGGCGCGGGCTGATGCTGGCGGTGGATCTCGACCGGCCGAGCCGGCCCCTGGCGACGAAGGCGATGGAGCGCGGGTTGATCATCAACAGCACCCACGATACGGTGCTGCGGTTCCTGCCGCCGCTCATCGTCGACCGGAAGCTCGTGGATCTGGCTTGCGATACGCTCGATACGGTTTTGACCGAGGCAGAGCAGGCGGTCGCTCCAGCTTCGCTGTAGATCAGCACATGGACCGGCGTCTGGCGAGTCGCAGCCACGGCAAGCGGGCTTTTCGCCGGGGGCTTTTCCTCAATGAACAGTTACCACGGTGAGGAGATCGCTCACCGTGGCTGGAAGCTATTGCATGACCTCCGTCGGAGCCCCGTAAGGGCACGACTTCAGTCGTGCCGATAGCCTGGGGCGAGGGAGTGGGCTTCAGCCCCTGAGGTGCGCCATTCGCCCTCAGCGGCTAAAGCCGCAGTTCCAGAGGTCTGTGTTCGGCACGGTTAAAACCGTGCCCTTACAACATCTTAAAACGGGTTGTGCAACCGCTTCTAGACCCGCAACACCGTTATCCGGATTAAGATGGTAGCTGGTGAATCTACTCACAGCCATCTACTGGTTTCTCGCTGCCGCAACGGTTGGGTCGCTGGTCTATTGCGGCATCGCGCTGTACGGCGCGATCCGGTTTTCGAAGGCGCGGCGGCGATGGGCGCATGAAACCGCGTCGCCGTCTTACACCCCTCCGGTCTCGCTGATCAAACCGCTCCACGGCTTGGACCGCGAACTCGATGAAAACCTGCGCAGCTTTTGCCGGCAGGATTATCCCGCCTACGAAATTCTCTTTTCCCTGCGCCAGGAAACTGACCCGGCGGTCGAAGTAGTGCGGCGCCTGCAAGGAAGTTTCCCGCTGATCCCAATGCGGTTGCTGGTGCTCGGCGAGCCGCGTTATCTCAACGCCAAAGTCCACGGCCTGGAGGCCATGGCCGAGGCGGCGGAGCACGAGATTCTGGTCATCACCGACAGCGATGTTCGCGTTCGCCCGGACTATCTGCGCAATGTTGTGGCGCCGTTAGCGGACCCGAATGTCGGAATGGTCACCTGCATTTCGCGCGGCGTGGCGGGCCGCAGCCTGTGGTCGCGCCTGGAGGCCTTGAGCATGAACACGCACTTCATCCCGGGGATTCTGACCGCCTGGGTGCTGATCGGCATCAAGTTCTCGCTGGGTCCGACGATGGTCGTCCGCAAGCGCGAGGTGGAACGAATTGGCGGGATGAAAATCCTGGCGGATTATCTGGCGGACGATTTTGTGCTTGGCGAGAAGGTGGCGCAATCGGGTCTGTCGGTGGCGCTGGCGAGAGCCGTGCCGGACCATCTGGTCTGCAATGAATCACTCGCGGCTTCGCTGCGGCACCGGCTGCGCTGGGAGCGCAGCTCGCGTCGCTCGCGCCCGGCGGGTTACCTGGGCCAGATCTTCATGCACACCTTGCCGCTGGCTCTGCTGACATGGGTCGTCGCGCCAGCGGGCAGCATGCTGGCGCTGGCACTCGTTCTGGCCAGTCTGGCGACGCGCGGGCTGCTCTCATGGGTTACCTGCCGGGGAGTTCTGCACGACAAGCAGTACGCCAAAGATTGGTGGCTTCTGCCGTTTCAAGACTTGCTCAGTTTTGGAATCTGGTGCTGGGCGTTTTTCGGACGGGAGATTGAGTGGCGCGGCGCGCGCTTCCGTGTTCTGCGCGGCGGCAAGCTGCAAGCTCGGGATTCGTGACTCGCGATTCGGGGTTCGTGTTTTGGGCTTGCGAGTCCCGAACCCCGAATCCCGTCTCTTACTCACAGGTCGCGGGAGACGGTGAAGCCGATCTCGCGTTCGCGGGCGGCTCTGCCGGGATTGAATTCCATCGACAGAATCGCTTCGTAAGGGACAGTGATCGCCGGCCAGGCAATTCTTTCCGCAGACTTCTGCTGGCAATCTTCCGGGAGAGCTTGGGCTTTGTCGGGCGAGGAGTAGTACGAAAAGGTCAGCAGCGTGTCGTCGGCCTTTAAGATTTTCGCGACATTGTACTCGTCGGCCAGGACACGCAAAGTCAGCGTTACTACGCTGCAAGGATAGGTCTTGTAGTAGTCGTCCAGCAGATTGCTGATGTTCTTGAAAAAAGTTCTGTTGAAGCCCGCCAAAGCGATCGTCTCCAAAGAGTAAATCAAGACCCGTGGGAGAGAGAGCGAAAGCGGGGACACCCCGACAGGCGAGGCGTCCCCGAAGAGTTCTTAGGAAACCTTCGCAAAGATGATCACAAGCGTGTAGAGCGCCAGCGATTCAATCAGGGCCAGGCCGAGAATCAGTGCGGTGCGGATGGCGGCGGCGGCGCCGGGATTGCGGGCCATTCCCTCGACGGCGGCTGCGGTGGCCTTGGCTTGGCCAAGTCCGCAGACTGCCGAGGCAATGGCCATCGCAAACCCCGATGTGATCACGACCCACATGTGCACATCATTGGAGTTACTGCCGGCCGCGGCGGCCTCCTGCGCGAACGCGGGCGTACCTGTTGCAAGCAGCAGGACTCCTGTGACTAACCAGAATGCTTTCTTCATACGTTCCCCTTTCAATGAAAATAGCCCTCAGTGGGTGGTTGCTCCACAAACCTCGTGCAGCGGAGCCTCACGCTATGGGCGGTGAATACAAAAGCAGATCCCTCGCGGAGTTTATCCCGAGCGAAGCCGAGGGGCTCGGGATGACAGCAAGAAATTAGTGTTCTTCCGAAACCGCTCCGGCCAGATAGACCATAGTGAGCAGGACAAAAATAAATGTCTGCAACAGAGCCACGGCGACGTGCAGCCCCTCAAAAAACGCGGGGACAACAATGGGAACAAGAGTGAAGAACACTCCGGAGACCAGATGTCCCGCCATCATGTTGGCAAATAGGCGGACCGAGAGCGACAGGCCACGCGCCAAGTGGCTGACCAGTTCAATAGGCACCATGATCGGCGCAATGAAGACTACCGGTCCCATGAATGTTTTCAGGTAGCCAAGCAGGCCGTGGTGGCGGATGCCCCAGTAGTGATAGTAGGAGAGAGCTACGAGAGCACATCCCAGGGTTACATAGATGCCGATCATGGGAAACCCAGCGCCCGGTTCGTAGATACCTGTCGGCGATTCCAAGGTGGGGATCAGTCCAATCACATTACAGAGGAATATGAATATCGAGAGAGTGAATAGAATCGGAACAAAAGATTTCGCACCATGGCCGATGATGTCCTCACCCTGAGCTTCGAGGCCGTTGACGATCATTTCCATCAATTGCTGGAGCTTCCCAGGCCGGTCGACGGAAAGCCTCATGCGCACCATCGCCAGAACCACAATAATGATCGCTACGACCAGAATCTCCATCGCCAGGTAGACCGGGATGGGCTGCGCGGGATTTTCCGGGGGCAACCCCAGCGCGTTCAAAAGCGCTGTGGTCGGTGCCCCCAGTATGCTGTTGAGGAGCGATGTGAACCACTCGGCCATGAATTGCTACGTCCTCCGGAAACTAAGATAAATTTGATAGCCAATCTCGCCCAGAACTGCCGCAATGGACACGAACAGGCCAGCGAAGAAGGCGGTCAGACTCACGAACGAACTGCGAAATATAACATACCCGACGATTGCAATCAACGCGTAGCGCAGCACAAACCGCGCCACCGCGCCCGCCGAGCCTGGTTTCCTCGCCGTGCGCTGGCCGCCGGCCGCTGCGCCTGAGACGATTCTCTCCGTAATCGCGCTGATAGCCACCTGCATCCACTGGAAACTCAGCCCGGACAGCGTCGCACCGACGGCGAATCCTACTGCCCAGCCGGTGCCACGCCAAAGCCAGAAGGCGACAGCGCCGATGATTCCAAGTATCAACGTGCCCCGGAAGATGCGTGGCTCAACGCCGGCCAGCAGCCGCAGCTCCTCAGCAGGAATTTCCGTGCTCGCATGCTGGCCGTTTCTGGTCATTGAGAATTGCGCGAGACAATGCGGTAAAGTTCCAGGAATCCCGCCACGATGCCGAGGATCAAGAAAACGATGAAGAGGAAATGCGTTCCGAACCAGTGATCGAGCAGCACTCCGATGAAATAGCCGGTCACGGTTGTGGCCGGCAGCATGACGCCAAGCGATGCGTAGTCGCCGATCTGCGCCCAGGTGGATCGTTTCTTAGAAGGCTGCATCTTGATTCGGTGGCAGCCACGGCATGTCATTTATGCCGTGTGGTTTTAATTGACCCGATCAAAAACTTGCCCACGGCACGAAAAACGTGTCGTGGCTACCGCAGCAGAGAGAGAACGCTGCGGCCGGCGACCTGAATGAATGGGTCGGGGAACAGGCCAATGAACAGGGTCATAGCCAGGGTGATGCCGAGCGCCAGCCGCACACCGAACGACAGGGCGGGAAGCTCGCGGTCCTGCGGTTCGCGCGTGAACATGACTTCAACGATCCGGAAGTAGTAGTAGAGGGCCACGGCGACATAGAGCACGGCGATGACCGCGAGAGTGATGTGGCCGGTCTCGATCAGCGAGAGAAAAATAAAATACTTCCCAAGGAATCCCGCGGTTGGCGGAATGCCCGCAAGCGAGAGCAGGAAGATCAGCATCAGCGTCGCGGCCACAGGGGATTTGTAGATCAGCCCGGAGAGGTCGTCGATCTCATCGCCGATCAGATCCTTGCGGCGCATGGCCACAATGACGGCGAAGGCGCCGAGGTTCATGAAGGCATAAACCAGCAGGTAGATGGCGATGCCTTTCAAGCCGGTCTCATTCCCGGAGACCAAGCCCAGCAGCATGTAGCCGGCGTGGGAGATGGCCGAATAGCCGAGCAAACGTTTGATGTTCGACTGGCTGATGGCAGCGAGATTCCCGATGGTCATCGTGGCGAGGGCGACACCGACGATCAGCGGCAGCCACTCCGCCCGGGCCGGACCGAGCGGCACCAGGAACATACGCAGCAGAAAGGCAAACGAGGCGGCCTTGGGCCCCACCGACATGAAGGCGGTGATCGAATGCGGAGCGCCTTCGTAAGCGTCGGGGAGCCATTGATGGAAGGGCACGGCGCCGATCTTAAACAAAAGTCCGGTGACGATGGTCACGACGGCCATGAGCACCAGCGGATCGCCCGGGCTGCGCTGCGCCAGCGATGACGCGATGATGCGCAGGTCGGTGGAACCGGACATGCCATAGAGCAGCGACATGCCGTACAGCAGAATGCCCGAAGAGAAAGCTCCGAGCAGCAGGTACTTGAGCGCAGCTTCGTTGGAGCGGCGGTCGCGGCGCAGATAGCCGGTAAGAATGTAGACCGAGATGACCATGAGCTCCAGGCCGATGAACAGCGTCACCAGGTCCATGCCCATTGCCAGCGTAATCATCCCCACGGTGGCGAACAGCAGGATGGAGTAGTGCTCGCCGCGGTTCTCGCCCTCGATCTCCAGATAGCGGATGGAGAGAAGTATGGCGATGGCCGTGGAGATCAGAAAAATCCAGATGAAATAGATGGCAAATCCATCCAAGATAACCGCGCCGCGGAACGCCTCGATCTCGCTCACGCCACTCTGGTTCATCAGATATTGTATTCCCGCGGAGTTTCCGATGTGCCAAGGACCCAGGCTGAAGCCCGCGAAAGCCAGTCCAACGAGCGCGGTGATGGCGTTGAAATATTTTTGGCCGGGCTCCAGCAGGAGGTCGGTAACCAATACGCCGAGCCCAAACAGGGTGAGCAGGATGATCGGCTTGAGGACCAAGAGATCGACAGACGTAAAATATTCACTCAGCATTTCAAACCTTTGCGCGCAAACCTAACGGCGCTCTGACTTATTCTCGCGGCGCTCCAAAACTTTCCGGGTGTCCTCGGCCAGAGTGCGCGACATCAGCACGGAGCGCGGAGGACGGGGCAACCGGGCCAATGGCGGCCGGGACGGCCCTATTCGAAACCAGCTTCTGACCGCCGCCCAGAAGGTCAGGCTCTTCCGTGTATTCGCACGCGATACTCCGAGGCGCAGGGCCGGCTCATTGAGGGCCGGCTCAGGGAGGACTGGTTCATTGGAGACTGGCTCATCACTCACGAGGCGCGATCCCTTCTGCACCGGCCCGGCTACTGGCAGGAGTCTGCGGGGTAGCCAGCGCAACGGCCTCGCCGCGCTGCGGAGCGGCAGGCAGCGGCCGGGAGGCGTAGTAATCGGGCCGCACTCGACGCACGATTTTCTCCACCGGCTTCTCCAGGATGTGGAAGAAGGGCTTCGGATACAGCCCAATCCAAAAGGCCCAGGCGATCAGCGGAAGCAGCGTCATCAACTCGCGGAAGTTCACATCCTTGAGCGTCTTATTCTTTGGATTGTCGAGTGCACCAAACATGGTGCGCTGATAGAGCCACAACAGATATGCCGCGCCGAGCACGATGCCGGAGACGCCGACCGCGGCCCAAACCTTGCTCACCTCAAACGTGCCTTGCAGGATTACAAACTCCCCGATGAATCCGTTGAGCGTCGGCAGGCCGAGCGAAGACATGGCCACGATCAGAAACAGCGTAGCGTAAACGGGCATGATGGTCGAGAGGCCGCCAAACTCGGAGATTTCGCGGGTGTGCCGCCGCTCGTAGATGATGCCGACGATCAAGAAGAGCGCACCCGTGGAGATTCCGTGGTTGATCTGCTGCAGGATGCTTCCGGCGATACCGCTCGGGTTCAGCACGAAGATGCCCAGGGTGCAGAAACCCAGATGGCTCACGGAGGAATAGGCGACAAGTTTCTTCCAGTCCTTCTGCATCAGCGAGACCAGCGCACCGTAGATGATGCCGATGAGCGAGAGCGTCACCATGAATGTGACGATGCGCGAATCGCTGGCGGCATCGGGCAGCATCGGAAGCGAGAAGCGCACGAAGCCGTAGGTTCCCATCTTCAGCAGGACACCCGCCAGGATGACGGAACCTGCCGTGGGCGCTTCGACGTGCGCGTCGGGAAGCCAGGTGTGGAACGGGAACATCGGAACTTTGATGGCGAATCCGACAAAGAACGCCATGAAGACCCACAACTGATAGTCCAGCGGGATGGTCATGGCCGACAGCGTGGGTATGTCAAAGGTCCAGATGCCGGTCTGGGTGTGATTCCAGAAATAGAGGAACAGGATGCCGAGCAGCATCAGCACGGAGCCGACCAGCGTGTACAGGAAAAACTTGATGGCGGCATACAGTTTGCGCGGCCCGCCCCAGATTCCGATCAGGAAGTACATGGGGACCAGCATGACTTCCCAGAGCACGTAAAACATAAAGAAGTCCATGGCCATGAAGACGCCGATCATGCCCGTTTGCAGGATCAGCAGGAAAACGTAGTATTCCTTCAGCCGCTCTTCGATCGCGCTCCAGGAACAGAGAATGGCCAGGAAGCCAAGGGCTGTCGTGAGCATGATCAGCAGCAGGCTGATGCCGTCGATGCCCAGGGCGTAGCTCGCTCCAATGGAAGGGATCCAGTCGGCCTTCTCGACAAACTGAAATTCGCCGTTGTCGGCATCGAACCACATCACCAGCGGCAGCGAGACCAGGAAGCCGACGAAGCCGAGGACGTTCGCCAGCAGGCGCGTGAGGTTCTTGCTGCCTTTCGGAAGCAGGAGCAGCAGGAACGCTCCGGCCAGCGGAAAGAACATTACAACGGTCAGAATATGATCATGGAACCACATCGCGTTATCTTCCCTTTCCTCGGCCTTTCCTGGGCCTTTTCAACGACTCTTCAAAACAGCGTCAGGGCATGGCTTCAGCCATGCCGAAGTGCGGCGCGGTGATTGCCGGCTTTAGCCGCTGAGGGCCAACGACGGACCTCAGGGGCTGAAGCCCCTGATTAGTCCGTCGGCTACCGGCACGACTAAAGTCGTGCCCTTACGATTCCCCATTCGCTTTAGAATCCCTAGCTGCGCCTGGCATCATTTCAAATCGCTCACTTTTA
>Ga0326597_10007627_pt1 | contig 14693 bp, 9 predicted proteins | sample RVTome_12_FD_203789 | JGI IMG/M metagenome (GOLD analysis project Ga0326597, IMG submission 203789) | Soil microbial communities from uranium-contaminated site in the Upper Colorado River Basin, Wyoming, United States - RVT100D185 | ecosystem: Environmental > Terrestrial > Soil > Contaminated >... | reverse complement strand
CCCCCGAATCAGTCTTCGACACCTTCCCTTGGCCGCAATCGCCGAATGTTGAGCAGATCAAGGCCGTGGCCGAAGCAGGCTGTGAAGTGCGTCGAGTACGAGACGAGGCACTGGGTAAGATCAAGGGTGGCCTGCGCGCCGTCTATCGCACACTGGAGTTGCCGGGTAAAGACCCGCTCAAGGATGCGCATGCGGCATTAGACAAGGCAGCTCTGGATGCCTATGAATTCTCTGCCAAGAAAGACCTACTGGCACAGCTATTGGAGTTGCACCTTGCCGTGGCCAAGCGAATCGAGAACGGGGAAGAAGTGACAGCTCCAGGCTTGCCACCGTCCTACCCGAACCCGAGCGAGCTTGTTACCGAGGATTGCATAAGGCCTTCGTAAGTCTACTGCCTAACAACTTGGCACGTTCGCGCCAGCCGATTTCAGAAATAATTTCAAACTGTACAACTACCCAAGCCATGAATGAACAACCTAACCCCGTGAAGGCTGGCATGGGGGCGATGCCCTACGAGTCTGGCGTGGCGTTTCGCGTCTGGGCACCGCATGCGGATCGAGTGTTCGTCATCGGCGCGTTCAACAACTGGACCGAGTCGCATCCCATGCGGTCGGGCGACAACGGTACGTGGTACGCCGAGATCCCCGAGGCCAAGATCGGCGATGAGTACCGCTATCTCGTCTGTCGCGGCGAGCAGAAACTGTCCCGCATCGATCCCTACGCGCGCGAGGTGACGAATTCGGTCGGCAACGGCATCGTACACAATCCGCACTTCGACTGGGGCGACGATCCGTACCAGCTTCCACCGTGGCCCGAGTTGGTGCTGTACGAGATGCACATCGGCACGTTCAACGATTCGTTGGGAGGCGGACCCGGAACCTACGCGACGGCGGTCGAGAAGTTCGACCACCTGCAGCGGCTGGGTGTCAACGTGATCGAAGTGATGCCGGCGGCCGAGTTCGCGGGTGATGTCTCGTGGGGCTATAACTCGGCGTATTGCTTCGCGGTGGAGAGTGCCTATGGCGGTCCCAAAGCGTTCAAGGAGTTCGTCCAAGCAGCGCATCGGGCGAAGCTCGGCGTGGTGTTGGACGTCGTCTATAACCACTTCGGCCCTGGCGATCTCGGGCTGTGGCGATTCGATGGCTGGAGCGAGAACGACGGCGGCGGCATTTATTTCTACAATGACTGGCGGCGCAAAACTCCGTGGGGCGATAACCGGCCCGACTATGGCCGGGGCGAAGTCCGGCAATTCATTTACGACAACGCGTTCTACTGGCTCGACGAGTTCCATCTGGATGGGCTGCGGTTCGACATGACGTTGTTCATGCGAACCGTCGATGGGGCCAGTTCCGGTCAAGACTTGCCCGATGGCTGGAGTTTGGTGCAATGGATCAATCGCGACATCAGCAGGAAGTTCCCCGGTCGGATCACCATCGCCGAAGATCTTCAGAACAACGATTGGCTGACCAAGCGGACGGACGTCGGCGGTGCGGGCTTCGGCGCCCAGTGGGATGCGAACTTCGTGCATCCGATCCGCAAGGCGGTAACCGGCGCCATTGACGAGCATCGCTCGCTGGCGTCGGTGCGCGACGCAATCATCCACAGCTACAACGGCGACGCCTTCCAACGCATTGTCTACAGCGAATCGCATGACGAGGTCACCAATGGCAAGTCGCGAGTCCCTTCGGAGATTAGCGCGGCCGATCCCGAGAACTTCTTTGCCCAAAAGCGGTCCACGTTGGCGGCCGGGCTGGTCTTTACAGCGCCGGGCATCCCCATGCTGTTCCAAGGTCAGGAGTTCCTGCAAGGAGGCTGGTTTCAAGACACGGTGCCTCTGGATTGGCACTTGAGCGACGAGTTTTCTGGCATCCTGCGTTTGTATCGCGATCTGGTTCAACTGCGATTGAATCGCGCCGGTCAGACCCGCGGGCTCTGTGGTCGCGGCGTCAAAGTCCATCATGTCAACGAAGAAACCAAGTTGCTCGCATTCCACCGCTGGGACAAGGGCGGCCCTGGCGACGATGTGGTGGTCGTGGCCAACTTCGAGAATCGGCCGCGCGGAAATTACGCGATTGGCTTTCCGCGACCAGGACGATGGCGCTTGCGGCTCAACAGCGACTGGCGCGGATACAGCGACGACTTCAGCGACTTCGCCAGCCACGACGCGACCGCCACGGCACAGGACTACGATGGCTGTCCCGCGCGGGGCAGCGTGGAGATTGGACCGTACAGCCTGTTGATCTTGTCGCAGGATCCTTGAGCGGGATGTTGCCTACATCACGTGGTTCATCCGATCTCAACATCTGCGAAGTGTTCTTGGCGATCATCGACCAGATGGATGGCCTTGTCGAGTTGCTCGACTCCGTCGAGGGTAACTCGGGTAGCGTTGCGGCCGGCATTGTTTTTGATGGTGATATGATAGAACGTGTTGCGGTAGCGGTAGTGCAGTTTGAAGGAACGCCACTCGTCCGGCAGACATGGAAAGAACGACAGTTTATCCACGTCCAACCGCAGGCCAAGCAGCGACTCAACGATCAGCCGGTACATCCATCCGGCTGACCCGGTATACCATGTCCATCCACCGCGACCGGTGTGGGGCGCGACGGCATACACATCGGCGGCCACGACGTACGGCTCCACCTTGTAGGTCGCAATGCCGGCTGGAGTCGACCCGTGACTTAGCGGGTTGATGAGCGCCAGCAGTTCCCAAGCGCGCCGCGGGTCTCCCAGGGCGGCAAATGCCATCACGGCCCAAATCGCCGCATGCGTGTACTGGCCGCCGTTTTCCCGGACGCCCGGCACATAGCCCTTAATATAGCCCGGGTCCAATGACGACTTGTCGAACGGTGGATCGAACAACTGGATCAATGAATGCTCACGTCGTACAAGACGGTCGTTGACGGCTTCCATGGCCTGCCGAGCTCTCTGTGGATTCCCCGCGCCGGACAGGACAGACCAGCTTTGGGGGATCGAATCGATTTGGCATTCGAGGTTGCTGGCCGAGCCCAGTGGCTCGCCACTGTCGAAGTAGGCGCGCCGATACCATCCGCCATCCCACGCGTTGTGTTCGATGTTCTCTTTCAATTGCGCGACCTGGGCGCGGCATTTTTCGGCAAATGCCGCGTCGCCTCGCAAGTGGGCGACCGCGGAGAACTCCTGCAACACATGAACCAGAAAGAACGCCAACCAGACACTCTCCCCTTTACCCTCCGCGCCGATCAAATTCATCCCGTCGTTCCAGTCACCGCAACCAATCAGTGGCAGGCCATGTTCGCCAAACTGCAAGCCGTTCTCGATCGCTCGGACGCAATGTTTATAGAGCGTCGCGGACTGATCCGATTGGCTCGGCAGATCGAAATATGCCTCTTCGTCTGGCGGAACGGGACGGCCTTCAATAAACGGAACCCGCTCGTCGAGTACACCCGTGTCGCCGACCTGCTTGACGTACTGGCACGTCGCGAGAGGCAACCACAAGTAGTCGTCTGAAAAATGGGTGCGCACGCCGCGGCCGGTGGGAGGATGCCACCAGTGCTGAACGTCTCCTTGGACAAATTGATGGGCCGCGGCTCGCAGTAGATGTTCGCGCATCAGCCGGGGCTCGGCATGCACCAAGGCCATGATGTCCTGCAATTGATCACGGAACCCGAACGCGCCGCCTGACTGGTAATAGCCGCTACGTGCCCACAGGCGGCAGGCCAAGGTTTGGTAGAGCAGCCAACCATTGACCAACGTGTTGATGCCCTGGTCAGGGGTTTCCACGTAGACGGTGCCCAGCGTGCGTTGCCAGTATTGCCACACGCCTTCCAGTGCTTGGCGCACCGGCCCAACGCCTCGATAGCGCTGGATCAATCCGCGCGCTTCCTCGACGCTCGCAGCCGCTCCCAAGGTAAAAACGATCTCATGTTCCTGCCCTGGTGCGATTTCGAACTCCGCTTGCATCGCACCGCACGGATCGAGTCCCGGCCCGACCTTGCCGGAAAGGCGCGTCCGGCCCATCGCCGATGGATTGGTTGCGGTGCCATTCCGCCCAAAGAATTCCGTCCGGTCACCGGTAATCGTGCGCAGCAGCTCACTTAAGTCGAGAAAGGCAACCCGGCCAGGAAACTCGGAGTTGTAGGGGTTGCGAGCCAACAGCGCCCCGGTCTTAGGATCGACCTCGGTCACCACGTACATGAGCGATTTAGGACGCAACTCCGCCAGTACCCACTCCAGACAGCAGGTCGCCGAAAGTCGGCGTGTTCGTCCGGATGCATTATGGACTTTCAGGGCAAAGAACTTGATCGGGGCATCCATCGCCACGTACACCGTCAGTTCGGTCGCGATCTCATTTTCGGTCGTTTCAAAGACGCTGTACCCGAAGCCGTGGCGGGTGACGTACGCGTTTCGGCCAGGAGCCGGCAGCGGCGTGGGAGACCAATAGCGCCCGCTCTCCTGATCTCGAAGATACAACAATTCGCCGCCGCGGTCGGTGACCGGATCGTTGTACCACGGAGTAAGGCGAAACTCGTGGGCGTTTTCGAACCAGGTATATCCGACGCCGCTTTCCGTGACCACGGCACCGAACTGAGGGTTGGCCAACACGTTAGCCCACGGGGCCGGCGTCCGCTGAGAGGGCCCGGTCGTGATCACGTATTCGCGTCCGTCGGGCGTAAACCCGCCTAGCCCGTTCGCATAAATCAGCTCACGGGGTGGCAACTCTTGCGAGTCGGCGACCTCGGCCCTTCGGACGCGTGTGGGAACAAGTGTTGGCATGGTTGCCTCACGGCGGCCTCGCCGTTCGATCTGGTCTGCCAGCAGGCCGCCACGATCGGTCAATACGACCCGCGCCACGCTCTGCATGAGAATGCGATCTTCGTCGGACATTTGTTCAGGCCGCCGCACAAAGATTCCGCCCGGTCGCTCGGCGACATGATCCTCGGTGCTGCCGGCGATGAGGCCGACGATTTCGTCTTGCAACGCTTGACGATATCCCGACGGATCTTCGTTCCAAATCACCAGATCGACGGATAATCCTTTAAATCGCCAATAGGCATGGGCGCGGATCAGCTGGCGCACCAAGTCGATCTTGCCGTGATCGGCGATTCGCAGCAGGACAATCGGCAAGTCGCCGGAGATGCCATGTCCCCATAAACCCGATTGACCACGCACGTTGTTGGCCAACACGCTGGCGCTGGCGCGTCGCAAGCCGCTGGCGTAGATGATCGAACTGGCAAGCCGGCCGTAGAGTTGGGCTTCGGCTTCCGTGACGTTGAGTTGCTGCAAGATCACTTGCCCGTGGGTCCAGGCGAGGTTGAGTAAGCGGTCGGCCAAATGTCGGTCGTGGCACTTCTCAACGAGTCCCATTGCCGCATCGCGCGTTTCCGCGACGCCGGTGACGACGTCAACCACCACAGTTTCCTCAGGTTCTATCGAAACGGTGCAGCGAATGGCCACGATCGGGTCGAGTACCGAACCCTCGCTGTTCGAGAGTGCGGTGGGGCGTGCCATGGCCTGCGGATCGGCAACGCCGCGTCCGCGGCCAAGAAATTTGGCTCGATCCGTTTCATAGGAAGTCGCGCCGGCCGACGTGCCATGCACCGACATTAAATGCAACATCCAGGGTGGATGTTCTTCATGCGAACGGGGTCGGCGTGTACACAGAATTGCCTGACGGTTGCGGATAATCTCTGTCTGGACGAACAAGTTGCTGAAGGCCGGATGGGTCGCGTCGGCCGCCGCACTGGCCAAGACAACTTCGGCGTAACTAGTCAGTTCAATCGTGCGTCGGAATCGGGAAGTGTTCGTAATGCTGATGCGGCGCAGCTCGACGTCGTCTTCGGGCGAAACGGTCACTTCGGTGTGCGTATCCAACCCAAAGTCGCGTCGCCGAAATTCCGCCCGTGACTGCGGGAAAATTGCCGCATAAGCGGGTGAGGGCATGAGGGTCGGCTGAAATCCTACTGACCAAACATCGTTCGACGCGACGTCACGCAGATAACAGAACGTGCCCATATCATCGCGTGCGACGTCCTCGCGCCAACGAGTCACCGCGATATCCTTCCAGCGGCTATATCCGCTGCCCGCGTTGGTCATCATGACGTGATAGCGGCCATTGGAAAGCAGATGCACTTCCGGAATCGGCGTGTGCGGCGTATTGAGGACGCGCACCCGAGCTTCGGGCTCGACTGCGGGTCGCGTCATCTCAGCGCTATCTGCCGCCCGCAGATGGACGGGGACCGCCTTGGGAATTCGCTCGTGCAGGAGCAAGTCGGTGGCTTGAAACGGCGGATAGGCATCAAACCGCCGTTGCATCGGACGATCGAGCAATACATAGGCCAGCGATAAGAAACTCATCCCTTCGTGATGCGCCATGAACGACCGCACGATGGCAAAAGGTTGGCCTCGTGTGATTCGTGCCGGCGTGTAATCAATTGCCTCGTAGTAGCCATATCTGCCTGCAAAGCCGGCAGCGGCCATGCGGCGCAGATTGGCGCACGCCGGCTGGGGAGCAACCATCAACGCCATCAGTGACGCGTAGGGCGCAACCACGAGATCATCGGCCAGCCCCCGTTTTAAGCCCAGGCCGGGCACGCCGAATGCCCGGTACTGATAGTTCAAATGCACATCCGTGACGTTGTATCCCGACTCGGACATTCCCCACGGAACCTTGCGGCTAGCGCCGTACGCGATTTGCCGCGCGACGGCCGACTTGCATGTTTGGTCCAGCAGGGTATCGTCGAAGCTCGGCATGACCAGCAACGGCATGAGGTACTCAAACATCGAGCCACTCCAGGAAAGGAGAATGGTCGAGCCGTCAAATCCCGTCAGCAGGCGACCCAGTGCAAACCAATGTTCTTGCCGCAATTGGCCCTGCGCAATCGCAACGAAACTGGTCAGCCGCGCCTCCGAAGCCAACAGATCGTAGAAGCTGTCGTCACGCCGGCGCTCAGCTACGTTGAAACCAATCGCGAGCAGTTGTCGAGACGCATCGAACAGGAACTCAAACTCGGCATCACTAAGTTCGAGGCACGTCCGAGCCAGCTTTTCGTGCGCTGCCATCCGCGTGGCGGCATAGTCGCTGACCTCGCTGATCCGCTGTTTCAGTTGCGCCAGCCAATCGCGATGTTCGCCCGCTGCCGCCAGAACTGCGTCGAGGATCCCTGAGAGGTCGAAACTGAGCTGAGCGATATGCCGCAGTGTTCCTTCGCTGTCAAGCCGCTCCAGCGCGACGCGCAATTGCGTCAGCGAATCCGCCTCGTGCGGCGCGGTGCTTTGCCAGAGTGAGGGCGGCGGTGGAGGTAACGCCGCCAAGGGCGCCAGCAGGTTCACCTCGTCAAGCCAAGCCTGGGCTTGCTGCGTCAAGGCGGTTGCCCACCAGCGAACCTGCTCGTCGGAATGCACCATTAATTCAGCGATTACCGTGTGCTCGCTGCTGGCCAGGCGCGCGAGCAAACGAGAGCTGGCCGCGAACGTGGGCGATGTTTGCACTACTTCCTGCTGAAGTTGCTCAAGGCGGTCAAGCGATTGCGGCCTTGCATTGCCCGATGCGAGCCCGACCGGACGATGGGCGGCCATTCCTGTGGTGCGTACCGCAGTGCGCAGGACTCGCAGCGTAATGCTCAGCCCATACAGGACCGCGGACGGCAGAATCTTTTGGTCACCCAGTTGCAACAGTCCCTCACGCAGGGTGAGCAGATGGCCGACAAGGTTTCCACTATCGACCGTCGAGACATAGCGGGGATTCAGCGGCTCGAGCGTGCGGGTGTCGTACCAGTTGAAAAAGTGTCCCCGGAATCGCTCGAGTCGTTCCATTGTCGCGAAGGTTTTGGCGGTCCGCTTCTCCAATTGACCGGCCGAGATGAACCCAAAGTCATACGCGGCCAAGTTCGACAACAGCGCCAGTCCCACGTTCGTAGGCGACGTCCTATGGGCAATGACGGCCACTGGATACTCTTGGAAATTGTCGGGCGGAAGCCAGTTATCCTCCGGGCTGAAGAAGGTTTCGAAAAACCGCCACGTGTTGCGCGACACCTCTTCGAGAAACTCCGTGTCGTCTCGGTTCAAACGAGACGCGCTGCTCGGCAGCGGCCGGCTGAGCCACCAGGCGATTGCCGGAGACATCAGCCACAAACCGAGCAGCGGGACGGAAGCCGGTAGAGCATCTGCACGAAATCGGAGAATGTAGCCGCCCAGAAGCAGTGCCGAGAACGGCGCGACCCACATCGCCCGAAGTGAGCCGGCCAAGTCGGTTCGCCCGCTTTGTTCCGCGTCGGTCGACGTCCGCCACTGGAGCAAATTGCGTCTCGTAACAGTCAACCGCGTCAGCGTGCGCAGCACCGCGTCCAGGCTGTAGTAGGCCTCGTCTGGTAAGAAGACCAACACGCAAACTGCCTGCGCCGTATATCGACGCAATGAACGCAGGACGTCGCGCAGATGCAGCCACCACGAAAAATCGGCCGGCCGCTTAATCAGCTCGACGAAGACCCGCAGGACCACCGGCAACAGCATGATCGCCAGGACGAACAGAACCCAATCGGACGCTGGCCATACGGGAACCAACCAGGACAAGCTCAGCAAGAGCAGTAGCGCGGCGGGAACCAGGCTGCGCCGCAGGTTGTCGAGAATCTTCCAACGGGACAATGCCGAAAGCGGATTCCCTACGAGCCTTCCCCGTGGGCCGGGTGCCCAGGGCAAGACCCACATGGCGATTTGCCAGTCGCCTCGAATCCAACGATGCCGGCGGCTGGTGTCGGTGCTGTATTGGGCCGGGTAGGCCTCATACAGCTCGATATCGCTGATTAACGCGGACCTGGCATGGCATCCTTCCAAGAGGTCATGACTGAGGATCAGGTTTTCCGGAAACCGGTCGCTCAACAGCCTTTCGAAGGCATCCACATCATAGATCCCCTTGCCGATGAAGGAACCTTCCTGGAACCAATCTTGGTAGACATCCGAGACGGCACCGGTGTAGGGATCGATGCCGGCCTGGCCCCCGAAGATGCGCACGAACCAAGAGCGTCGCGCGCTGGGCAAGCTTAAGGCGACACGGGGCTGCAAGATCGAGTACCCATCGCAGAGCACATTTCTCTTGTCGTCGAAACGAGGCCGGTTCAATGGATGGGCCAAGGTTGCGGCCAACCGGTGGGCGGCCTCCCGTGGGAGCTGAGTATCCGAATCGAGCGTAATGACGTACTTCACTTCGCCGAGCGAACGTGTGTTTCCGACGATCAGCGAAAACCGATCGCGCGCGCCTCCGCGAAGAAAGGAATTCAAATCGGCGAGTTTTCCGCGCTTCCGCTCGTAACCCATCCAGACTCGTTCTTGCGGGTTCCAGTGACGAGGCCGATGAAATAAGAAAAAAATATCCTTGCGTTCGCCTTTGTACTTTTCGTTGAGCGCCACGATTCCTTCCCTCGCTCGACCGAGGAGAGCTTCGTCCTCTGGCAGCACTTCGGCAGGGGCGTCACGCCAATCGGTCAGCAAGCCAAAATGGAGCTGCTCATCACGATTGGCCAGGTATCGGACCTCCAACGCCTCGACCAGGTCACTCACGGCCTGAGAACTGGTCAGCATCGCAGGTACGGCCACGAACGTGCGAAACTCGCTGGGAATCCCGTCGGAAAAGTCCATGCGGGGCAGAGCCCTCGGAGTCGCGCACAACGTCACCAGCCAGTTGACGATGGCCACGGCGAGGTGGGATGTCCCCAGCAGAACCAGGATTGTCATGGGCGCGAGCAGCCAAACGCCGGCTCCCGTCTGCCATGCCCGGAACAGCGCGGCGGCGGTTACGGCCAGCGTGATCGATGCGATCGATCCCAGATAAAGCGGAAGTGGATGCCGTTTGGCCACTCGCTGCAGTTTGTCGGCAAGCGAAATACGCGTCTGGGCGGCCGCTTCGAGTTGCGGCAGTCCCTTGTCGATCAGAAAATACCCGACGTGAGCCGCACGCTCGCGAACCCCTTTCAAGTCGGCGACCTGCCGCGCCAAGCGGACTGCCAGCGCGGCCACCTCCCACTCGGCCAACCGGCTGTGTTTGGCGATCCTTTCGACGACATGGCGATACCGGTCACGCGTGGCGAAATCCATTTCGCTATAGACGTCCGAGGCCTCTTGCTTGGCCTGAATCGCACGGCGGTGGTCGCGCGTGCTGATGTCGAAATCGCCGAATTCGCCCGGCGAATAACCGCACAAGATCTGTTCGACCAAACTAAGAGATTCGACAAACTTGCGCCAATTCATCGCCGCCAAGAACCGCAGACTGCCGATGCTGTTGCCGAGCGAGACTTGATCGGCTGCCTGCTGCTGTCCCTCAATCTGCATCAGCTGTTCGAAGGTAACTGCCTGCTCGGCCAACTGCTGTTCGAGCCACAGCAAAGGCAATGCCATCGCCTGAGGGTGCTCGTGGAGCCGGCGGGCAAATTCGGCCGCGAACTCGCTGCCCATCGCCGGCGCCGCGCGCGTCATCTCCGCCATGACAAGGACCAGGCCCTTCGGGTCTTCTTCCACGGCTTCGATCATCTGGTCGGCCCAAGCGTTGGCCTGGTCGCGATGCAGACGGGCGGCGCTCATCCGCGCGGCGACGCGGCGCAGATTCTCAATCAATGCCAGGCGAAGCATGATCGGAATGGCCCAGAGTTCCCCGAGGGTGAGCGGCGTGACGGTTTGGTAGGCCGCCACCACCGAGGCCAGACTTTCGGCGGTGATCCGGCCGTCGACATGCGAGATCAGTTCCAACGCGATATCGTACACCCGCGGAAAGCCGGCCGAAGGCCCCTTCAGCAGCCGTGGAAGCTCCGTGCTATATTTCTTGGGAAGGTGGCGGCGCGAGGTGCGGATCTGCTCTTCGATCAGGTAGAACTTGTCCAGCAACCATTCGTCCGCCGGCGACATCCGTCGGTTGGCGGTCACCGCGGCCACGATCATCTGATGCGCTTCGAGCAGAACCGCTTCGTTCTCCTCCAAACGACTCAACAGGTGGTCCGGTCCGATACGCTGGTCCACCTCGTGCCGACCGGCCAGCGCTTTCGCATGCTGCTCCAGTTGGTCCGTGCTGAAAAGCTCAGCCCGCAACGGTTGCTCTTCTCGGTCTTCGAGACGCTCGCGCCCAGCGCGTGTCGTTAGACTGAGCATCCTTCGTCGCCAATCGCCACGCCAACGTGCCAACGTAACTCTCCCTGCATCATTGGCGAAATCAGATAAAGTGCAAACGAGCGTTTCTATGATAGCCCGCCGACGGGTGCATCTCTACGCCCGGACAGCTCTACGCCCGGACAGCTCTACGCCCGGAAAGTGGAGTGCGAAATGGGCACATGGGCTGTGCCGCCTAGCGCCACTGGCGATGGTCTATCCCAACGATGAGACACCGACTCGATCCGGCGCGAAAGTTGCACAAATGGATCATGTACTAATTGTGGTCCGCAGCAACGAAGTCAACTGCAAATGGGAAAAGATAATAATGCACAGCCGAACAATGCTTGCTGCCATCCATGGTGATTGGGTATCATGACGGCAAATGACTTGCTCCGCAGGCGGAGCGGCTGTCGCTTTTTGGTGTTGAAACTTGGATCATGACGCCATCTTTAACTGGGTTGGTTCTGACAATGGCTGTTTCTTTTCGAGTGGTGATTGCCGATGACGAGCGTGGCATGCGCGAAACCCTTCAGCAAATGCTCTGCGACTTGGGACATGAAGTCGTCGCAGTGGCTGAAAACGGCGAATCGCTCGTCAATCAGTGTGTTAGAACACAGCCAGACGTGGTGATTACCGGCACCCTCACACCCGAGATGCACGGGTGCGATGCGGCGGCAGTCATTTACGAGAGCCGGCCAATCCCGATCCTGCTCTACTCGGGCCGTTGCGAGGCTGATCTGGTGCGCAACGCCGAGCACAAGCATGTGTCCATGTATCTTGTCAAGCCGATCTGCCAGGAGCACCTAGAGGCGGCGTTGAAGGAGTGCATGCAATCGAACGAGCCGTCGGAAGACGACGAGAATAAGGCTCCCGTTGGCCCGGCGTCAGAGTCTTTCGGCAGTGTATCCTATCGTGAACATAGCCGGCCCCCGTATCGGAAACTTCCCCGCTGACGTAAGCCACCGTCCAGGACGTTGCCCACATCAAAGAGAGCAAGAGATGGGCGGCACAGCACAGCGAACGACATCGCGCCCTAGTATTTCCAACGTGCATGCCATACAATTAAAATGTCGAGCAGGCGTACAGCAATAAAAACCTGGAGCTTTGTTTGGCAGTGAAGTTAATGTTTCGGATGACTAGATAAACAGCAACCTGCCAGTCGCAGGGGGTTGGTTAAAAAGTAAACCGATGTGGTGGAACACGTTCAGGTGTTCCGCCACATCGGTTTTTTTGTGCGCTTTTGAATGATCGACGTGAAGTCGAGTGTGTGTCAATCAAAAAGGAATTTAGTGATGAACAGACTGTTTGCGTTTCTGATTGTCGTGGTGATCTGCGTGGCCGGCATCGGCTTCTACCGGAGCTGGTTTACTGTGTCGAGTCCCAGCCCCAACGCGGAGAGCCACAAGGTCAACATCAACTTGACCGTGGACCCGGACAAAGTCAAAGCAGATGCCGAGACGGTGAAGGACAAGGCCGCGGAGCTTACCGGCCAAGCCACGGAAGGAGCCAACGAGCTTGTCGATCAGGCAAGTGACAGCAAGTGACGTCGCGTGATGAATCCCGCCGGCGAGTCGCTGAGTTCGCTTCGCCAACGGGACGATAGATAACCTTTCAAACATGGAAAAGTACAGAACGATGATTAGCCAACAAACACTTCAGGGAAATTGGAACGAGATCAAAGGCATGTTGCGCAGCAAGTGGGGCGCGCTCACGGACGACGACGTGGCGGTGTTCAACGGCAATGTGGAACAGTTGATGGGCACGATCCAGCGAAAGACTGGTGAGGCACGAGAAAGTGTCGAACAGTTTTTTGAGCAGTTCAATTTCAACGGTGCCTCCGCGATTAACCGGGCCGGCGAGACGGTACGCGCCGGTACACAGCAGGCGGTGGATGCCTTCCAGGAAACGTCCCACCGAGCCGCCGCCTCGGTGCGTGAAGGGTATGCCGAGGTCGAGGACATGGTGCGGCAACGCCCCATCGAATCGTTGGCGGTTTGTTTCGGTGCCGGCGTCATTACTGGCGTGGTCGTGAGCCTGCTGTTGCGGTGGCGCTAATGGTCAAGGAACAAGCAGTGGAATCGGTGATGCACAATTCGCACGACACAAAGGCCATCCGGCAGCGCATGGAAGAGGTGCGCTGTGACTTGGACAAAGATGTCCAGGGGATCGTCGAGGGTGCCCGTGACATGCGTGATTGGCGTTCTTACGTGAGGACCTATCCGGGGGTCTGTTTGGGAGCCGCTGTGGCCCTGGGATGCATGATCGTTCCGCGCCGGCATTTGGCGATGCAACCGGATGCCGAGGCGCTTGCCGAGTTAGCAAAACAGAGCCGCTTGGCCGCGACGTCGGACTTGCCATCGAAAGGCACCACGCGCGGCATACTGCTGGCGTTTGTGGGCAATTTGGTGCTGCGCGGAGTTGCCTCGTATGGCGGCCAACAAGCCGGCCTCCTCTTCGCCCCTCAGACCGTCACGACACAACAGGACGATCAACCATGATAAATCGCATTCCTGATTATCCACGGGCTCCGCGAACAGACCAGCCGTCGGAACCAGTATTTCAAGAGTTGCGTGAACTGGCTCGAAAGCAGTTCGCCGACCGGATGCGTCAGGCCGAAACGTATGTCCGCGAACATCCTGCGACAGGACTCGGTGCGGCATTTTGCATAGGAATATTTTTAGGATGGGTCATCAAACGAAAGTAAACGAGCGAAACGGCTCGGCGAAGACCGCCCACAAGGGCTTGGCACGCGACGTGGGCGAGTTCGCAAACGACGTGTTGACCTTGGCGGAATTGCAGACCCAGTTGTTCGTCACCGACGTGCAGGAATGCAGCCGACGCGCGCTCGTTCCAGGCTTGGTCTTGGTCTGCGGTGTGGCGCTAGGCTTGGCCTGCTTGCCCATCGCACTAGCAGCGTTGGCGCTGTGGCTCATCCAAGTCTTTGAAACATCCTACGCCACGGGATTTCTGCTGGCGACCATCGTGGGAGCGATGTTGAGCGCGCTCCTGTGCGTCCGCGGCTGGTTTCTCGTCCGCCAACGGTTGTCTGTCCTGCGACGCTCGCAGGAGGAACTGGTAAGCAATTTGCGTTGGATCAAGAAAGTGCTTGAGCGTAATCGAACCACACGAAGTGATAGTACCGACAACTCTTGGAGAACCGTGAGATGAACGAAGAACAGACCTACCCAACGACACCGAATACTCAAGACACTCAACCGCCGTGCGGGACGCTCGCACCATGCAATGACTTAGTCGAGTTCGCTCGGCAATACGCCCGCGAAAAGCCGGGAGTCGCTGCGCTCTGGTGCTTAGGCGTCGGCTTCGTGCTGGGGTGGAAACTTAAGCCTTGGTAGTTCCAAACGGGGTCGGGAATCTTTTTCCTGTCGGCGGGAAATCGATATCCGCTGGTTGACGTTCCTCGCCGACAGGAAAAAGACTCCCGACCCCTTCAGACCGAAAAAGCACTGTCATGGGGAAATTTGCGAAATGAGATGAGCGCGTACGTTGAGCGCTACTACGTGAAGGTAGTTTTTTAGGAACTCGCTGTCTAGTGACTGGAAGGCTGCGGGCACGGCTCCGTCAGC
>Ga0326597_10007626_pt1 | contig 14698 bp, 15 predicted proteins | sample RVTome_12_FD_203789 | JGI IMG/M metagenome (GOLD analysis project Ga0326597, IMG submission 203789) | Soil microbial communities from uranium-contaminated site in the Upper Colorado River Basin, Wyoming, United States - RVT100D185 | ecosystem: Environmental > Terrestrial > Soil > Contaminated >... | reverse complement strand
CAAGGTCTCCGGGAACGATCTGCTCGTCCACCGGCCCCTTCTGCGGGCAGATTCCGGTTTCTACCCGTCCCGGACCACACGCAGTGCGCCGCCTGAAAAATGCTAGTTCCACCACGGACTGCTAGGCTATGTGCAGAATTGGCGTATAAAAAATGATATCTCGTCACGGCATGGCTTCAGAGCCTGTGTGATAACCCAGGTCTTTCGTCAGGGCACGACTTTACAGGCTGCTGAAAAATTCTGTGGGAGCCCCTGGCCGTGTGCGGCCTGGAAAGGCAAGCGCTGTTTCTTCGGAGGTCTTTTTCCTCTAGCCCAGCGCTTCAGCGCTGGGTCAGCGATCCCGGGAATGGTTGTTCAGCCCGCTTCAGCGGGCTTCCCGAAAGGTTCTGCTATGCCTCGGCGAACCGTCAGGGCACGACTTTAGTCGTGCCGTAATTGCAGCAGAATCAATGCGGCTTCAGCCCGGATTTCTCACCAGACACGAACTTCCGGGTTTCGAATTTGCTTGCCCTGAAAGGGCAACCCATGAATAGCCGGGGGCAACGCCCCCGGAACAGGATGGAAAAAGGAGACCGACCCCGAAGGGGTCGCACCAGCTCGGCAGGTCAGCAGGATGAGTCCGTATCCTCAATGGGCTGGTGAGAAATACGGGTTAGAGCGGTTTAACTTTTGCTGTAGGCCGTCAGGGCATGGCTTCAGCCATGCCGTAAGCTAGTAGAATCCAATGCGGCTTCAGCCGCTGAGGTTTGTCTTACAAAGCGGCGGGCGGTCTACACCTTTTGTGAAAATGGTATAGCCGCTGAGGTAGGTAGTTCCGAGTCTTCACACGGACGCTTCACCTGGATGATTCATGACAGCCCGAAATCGCAGCATCGGGAGCCGCCTCTTTTGCCTAGCCCAGGCGTTTACGCCTGGGTTCGCGAGGGCCTACAGAGTTGGAAGCCCCCTTCCAGGGGGCTTCCTCGTTGGCCCGACCCAAAGCCCCCTGCAGGGGGCTGCAAGAAGCAGTTCCAATTCCGTGTTCCCAGGCGTGAACGCCTGGGCTAGAGAAAAGAGGAACTCTTCCGGTGGTTGTGAAGTAGCCAACCTCACTCGCCTTCCCGCGGCGGCAGACTATCGTCCGGCGGGGTCCCTCCCACCGGCGGCAGGTGATAGAGGACTGCGGTGCGCCCGGTGAGCATGTCGAAGATTTCCCGTCATGGCAGTCATTGCCATCACCGGAATCCGAATCTTGCGTGTGCTTCGTTGTATTCAGTCCTCCAAGTGAGAAGTTTCACCAAAACCCCGGGGGGGGGAGGGGAGGTCCTCGGCATTCGAGCATACCTCGGGGGGAGTCGGCTTATCCTACACGGCAACCACGGGAACGTGTCAAGAACAAAGTGCGGGACAACAGGAATGCTCCTCGCAAGCTGATCCCGGCCAAGGGGGAATCACGCTTGACACTGGCCGCGCCGTAGCATATAAGTTGGGGGACGGCGGAAACGAATTAGTATCGCGTTTGGGGCTTAGCCCCGCAGGGGCGCAAGAAACTAGCCCAGGGCGCAAGCCCTGGGTAGAGCGGAATAAGGAACACAAGCCCCGGCAGGGGCGACAGAAATCGATCCCGTTGGCCTAACCGCTCACTGTGAAATGGTCTAGCGGCGCAAGTCCAGACGCGCGCCAGAAGCGAAAACGATTCGGTCACAGCCAATTTGGAGGAGACCTCATGAATTCCAAGCAATCCGGTCCCACGCAGTCCAATCGAAGACGGTTTTTGAAAGGCAGCGCCGCGGTGCTCGGCGCGGCGGCTCTCGAAGGCGTGCGGCCGGCCAGCGCTCAGGCTCCCTACACGCCGCCGGTCATTCCCAACAGCGACATTCGCCCAGTGGGCGAAATTTCCCGCTATGAGAGGCTCGTCCGCACCGGAGACGTGCAATTCGCCTTCTCGCCTCTGCAGCATCTGCACGGCATCATCACACCGTCGCATCTGCACTTCTACCAGAACCACGAAAAGGGCAATATATTTGATATCGACCCGGCGCAGCATCGTCTGACGATCTTCGGGATGGTGGACCGCCCGCAGGTCCTCACGATGGATGAGATCAAGCGTCTGCCGCACGTCTCCCGGATTCACTTCATCGAGTGCAACGCCAACGGCAGCACCCGGCGGGTGAAGGCCGCCAAGACCATTCAGGATGCGCACGGCATGGTCAGTTGCGCCGAATGGACCGGCGTGCCGCTGTCCCTGTTGTTGCAGGAGGCGGGCGTGCAGCCCGGCGCCAAGTGGCTGGTCTGCTCCTCGGCCGACACCAGCAACCATTCGAGCGCTGTCCCGATCGAAAAGGCCATGGCCGACGGCATCGCCGCCTATGGCATGAACGGCGAGGCCCCCCGGCTCGAGAACGGCTATCCGTTGCGGCTGCTCCTGCCCGGCTACGGCGGCCGCATCAACGTCAAATGGCTGAACCGCATCAAGGTCGTCGATCAGGCCTATTTCACCACCCAGGACCGCACCTCGTATATGCAGCACACTCCGGCCGGCGAGGGAGCCTTCCTGCTCGCCGGCGGCAAGGCCATTGAGTGGCATTTCTCCATGTACGCAAAGTCGGTCATCACCTATCCAACCGGCGGGCATGTCCTGCCCGGCTCCGGCCGCTACGTAATTTCCGGCCTGGCCTGGTCCGGCGGCGGCGCGGTCCGCCGTGTCGAGGTGACCACCGACGGCGGCCGCACCTGGCGCGACGCCCAGCTTCAGGAGCCGGTCCTCCGCCACGCCTTCACCCGCTTCACCTATCCCTGGAACTGGAACGGACAGGAAACCATCATCGCGTCCCGCTGCACCGATGAAACCGGGACGGTACAGGCCTCCATGACCGAGCTCGAAAAGAACTGGGGCGCGGATCCCAGCGCCGCGTGCGTGGACGTGATGGGCGAGAACTGCAACAAGATCCCCCGCCGCGCCGCCCGCGCCTACATCATGAACTGGCGCGTCCTGCGCGACGGAACCATTCAGAACGCCATGGAAAACCTGCCGGACGATGCTGCCATCGAAGGCGGCGAGATTCACCACGGCTAGCATTTGTCGGCCGGCTTCGTCCCAGCCGGGCACTCGTTCCCGGTAGCCACGGCACGCTTTCTATGCCGTGGGTCCGTTCTCAAATCCGAGCCGCGACCGCAAGGGAGCGGTGGTGTTTTGTGTCCTGTGTCTGTTCCGGGTAGCCACGGCACGCGCTTTGTGCCGTGGGTTTGTTCTTGCTTTGCCGGAATCCGGAATCGCCCCGCTCCGCTGCGGCTAGAGCGCTTTCACTCTTGGTGTAGACCGCACCGCCCCTTTCCATTACCCCGTATCTCCAATACGTGTCATCCCGAGGAGGGAAAACGGTCCCGCGCTGCGGGATCGCGTCCCGACGAGGGACCTGCACTTGTAGTCCGGGGAGTTGACCCCTACATTTGCTCCAGGCCACACCATTCTTGATGCGGAACACCACCCCGGAATCTATCCTTGACAGCCGCGACCGCCGTGGCATATAAGTTGGGGGACGGCGGAAGCGAATGCCTGCCGGGCATTCGTCCAGACACATGAGCCATTCGGTTAAAGCCATCTTGAGAGGAGGCCCCATGAATCCCAAGCATTCCGGTCCCACGCAGTCCAATCGAAGACGGTTTTTGAAAGGCGGCGCCGCGGTACTCGGAGTCGCCGCGCTCGAAGGCGTGCGGCCTGCCGCCGCACAGCAGGCCTCGCGGCCCCCGCTGATTCCCCACGCAGGCGCGCGCCCCGTCAGCGAGATTTCCCAGTATGAGAATCTCGTTCGCACGGGCAATCAATCCCGCGCCATGACCCCCCTGCAGGACCTCCAGGGGATCATTACGCCCTCCCACCTTCATTTCTACATGAATCATGAGGAAGGCTTCCTGCCCAACATCAACCCGGAGCAGCACACCCTCACCATCTTCGGCATGGTGGACCGCCCCATCGTCCTGACGATGGCCGACATCCGGCGCCTGCCCTCCGTGAACCGCATTCATTTCCTCGAGTGCAACGCCAACGGCAATCCGTCGCGGGTCAAAGCGGCAAAGGACATCCAGGAAGCCCACGGCCTGACCAGTTGCACGGAATGGACCGGCGTCCCCCTCTCGCTGCTCATGCAGGAAGTCGGCGTCCAGGGCGACGCGCAGTGGATCATGGCCATGTCCGCCGACACCAGCAACCATGCGAGCGCTATCCCGATGGAAAAGGTCCTGGCCGACGGCATGATCGTTTATGGCCAGAACGGCGACGCGCTGCGCATCGATCAGGGCTACCCCTTGCGCCTGCTTCTTCCCGGCTACGGCGGCCGCATCAACGTCAAGTGGCTCGACCGCCTCAAGGTCGTCGACCAGCCTTACATGACCAAGCAGGACCGGACCTCCTACATGCAGCACACCCCCGCCGGCGAAGGGGCGTTCCTGCTCGCGACCGGCAAGGCCATCGAATGGCATTTTTCGGCCTATGCGAAATCCGTCATCACTTCCCCCACCGGCGGGCAGAAGCTGCCCGGCCCCGGTCTCTATGACGTCACCGGTCTCGCCTGGTCCGGCGGCGGCAAGGTCCGCCGCGTCGAAGTCTCCACCGACGGCGGCCGCTCCTGGAAGGACGCCGAGCTGCAGGAGCCTATCCTCCGCATCGCTCATACCCGCTTCCACTTCCCCTGGCGCTGGAACGGCGAGGAGGCCAAGCTGCAGTCCCGCTGCACCGACGAGAATGGAACCGTGCAGCCGGCCGCGGGCGAGCTCGAAAAGAACTGGGACCAGGACCTCAGCGCCAATTGCACCGAATACATGGGCGATGACTGCAAGCGGATCCCCCGCCGCGCCCACCGCGCCTACATCATGACCTGGCAGGTCAACCGCGACGGAACCATCTTGAATGCTTCCGATGACATCCGCGATGATGATGCCATCGAAGGCGGCCATGTTCACAATGGGTAGCCACGGCATGCTCTCTATGCCGTGCCGGGCTTTTCGCGTTTTTGTACGAAGCCCCACAGGGGCGACTGCGAATAGCCCAGGATGAAATCCTGGGATGCAAGTTCCATGGTCGGATTGAGTCCCGCAGGGACGGCTGAACCTCGGCCGCAAATTTCGGTTCTTTCGGTTCTCTCGGTTCTCTCGGCAGAATCTTCTTGCGGAGGTTTCCCACACCTTCCATACTGACTGGGGAGGTGGCACGTGACGGAGGCCATGGCGAATACAGGAGGCGCGGGGAAAATATTCTCCGTAACTTATTCATACTAAGATAATTGCTTATTTTTGCACGTGTTTTTACGAAACGAACCCAAACTAGTACTTCTGGGACCATCTCTCCCCGAGAGGCCGCTTGAGTAACGTCCCTTTTGAGAAGGAGACCGCCATGCTAATGCATAGCCTGATTCTGTTCGCGCTGGCTTGGACGAACGCCCCGATGCTGCAGGCGCAGCTACCCACGTACCGCGTCGGCCGCCCCCCTTCGGCGGATGAGATGCGCGTCGCGGACAACGTCGTCGGTCCCAGAGGCAAGGAGTTGCTTCCCGGCAGAGGCACCGCTCGCGACGGCGCGCCGATCTTCCGCCAGAAATGCGCCATGTGCCACGGGCCCGAGGGACAGGGCGTAGCAGGATTCCCGGCCCTGGTCGGAGACCACACGCACCCCTTTGCCACCACCTACTGGAGCATCATCAACAACTCCATGCCCCGCGCCCTGCCGGCCGGCGGTCTGCGGAACGGCACGCTCACCCCCGACGAGGTCTACGCCCTCACCGCCTGGATTCTCTTCAAGAACGGAATCATCCAGGAGGATACGGTCCTGAATGCCGAGAGCCTCCCCCGCGTGCGCATGCCGCGCAGAGATCCCCGCCTCGACGTCTGGGCGCCCCCCGCAATCAATTGACCGGGTGGGCGGGTTCCCTGGCAGGAGGCCTGTTAGGGAATGGCAGGTTTTGTGTTATTCTGACTGCCTGGAAATTCACGCGACCCATAGTGGTCATCATCAAGCAACGAGGAGGGAGAACCGATTATGAGGACGATGTTAGCCGTTTTTGCTGTGATCGCGCTATCCATTCTGGGCTCGCCTGCGGCGTTCGCCCAGCAGCAGCAGCCCATGACCTTCTTTGTCACCAGCGCACCCCTTGGCAACGGTGGCAATCTCGGTGGGTTGGCCGGAGCAGACCGCCATTGCCAGCAACTCGCCCAAGCCGCTGGAGCCGGCGGCCGCACTTGGCACGCCTACCTCAGCACCCAGGGTCCCGGCGCGGTCAATGCCCGCGACCGCATCGGCACGGGTCCGTGGCATAACGCCAAGGGCGTGCAGGTCGCTGCAAACGTCGCCGACCTTCACGGGGACAACGAGCGGGATCGCAACTATCTCTTCAAGGACACTGCCATTGACGAGAAAGGCAACCTGGTCAACGGCCGGGGAGATCAGCCCAATACGCACGACATGCTGACCGGTTCCGACTCGCACGGCAGAGCCTTCCCGGCGGGCGAGGACCGTACCTGCAACAACTGGACCAGCAGCAGCAGCGGCAACGCCATGCTCGGCCATCATGACCGCAGCGGCGGCAATACCACGTCATGGAACATGGCGCACCCGTCCCGGAGCTGCGCCCAGCCTGATTTGGTGGCCACCGGCGGCGCGGGAAAGTTTTACTGCTTCGCCGCCCAGTAAGACGGCCCTCTTCTTCCCGCTTTGCCTGGAACGGAGATGTCGTCTTCCATGGCGCGCTTTCGAAGCTGCCACGGGGGTGACTTCCGTTCTGCTCCGCTGTGTGGGAAGCCGGGGATAATCCATTCGCTCCCGGCGCAGAACCATGCGCCGGGAGTTTCTGCTTTGCGCGCGGCTGCGTGCCCCCTCCCTTGCCCAAGCCGCCTGATGTCCTCCCGAGCCGGGGCGGCTCAGTTTGATACACTCGTTTCACTCCTGGACACCCGGAGTCCCCCTTCCGCCAGCCTATCTGCTTTCATGCCAACCAGATGTCGCTTTGGCCCTGTTCTTGCTTCTTTACAGCAGTGGAAGCAAGGAGGCAATTCAATGATTCACATGACCCCATTGGCCGAGCGGCGGAAACACCGGCGCTTTATTGTTTCGGGGAAGGTTCGGTTTGTCGCCGGCTTTGATTCCGGCCTGGGCACCCTGGTCAATCTCGGCGAGGGTGGAATTCTCATTCGCAGCGGCGCCCTGTTCCCGGAGGGTACCAAAGCAACCTTCCAGGTTTACCCGTCGAGGTGCCCGATCGAACTTGAAATCAAGGGCCAAGTGGTGGGGGTGCAACCGGCCGGAGTGAATGATAGCCTGATGGCCGTCCGCTTCCTTGAGGACCGGCCCGAAGTTTCCGACTGCGTGCGATGGCTCGCAAGCGAGAACTGCCCCTGGACGGGGACGGTTGCCACTGAGACTCTGGGTGCTTCCCGCCCGGACGCGACGCACTCTCCGGATACCACGGAACCAGCCCCTACGGAATTAGAGATCTCCCACGAACTCATTTTTCAGAGCGCCTGATTCCTGCAAGCAGGTTCCCTTCTCCTCGCTCCGTGCGGGCGCCTCCTGCTTCTTCACACGTCGCCGTACATTTCCGGGCAAGCGGTTCAGCTTGTCCCGCTCTATTCCTTGTAGTACGATTTTCGTTGATTGCAACTGGCGGGGCAGAACCGGATGATTTGGAACATTCCAACATCCGAAGGATGCTTTGTCCCCGGCAATTATAAGGAGGAACCCGGAAATGAATTGGGAGTGTTTGCGCCGCAGCATACTGACCGCCGTTGTGGTGGCTTCTCTGTATGGAGCCTTCGGATCAATCCCTGCCCGGAGCCAGACTTCTTCCGGCCCGGCCGGCCCTCCTCCATCCTGGGCCTTCCCCTCTGGCCCTGGCCGGGAGGGTCTTGATCCGAATGCCGGTCCGCAGCACGTTCCAGGCAGCTCGGCCGCTTTTACGCCGGTGCAGATCAGCGACAGATGGAACGTCGTCGACTGGCATCCCGGCGACCATCCCCCGATGCCCGACATCGTAGAGCGCGGCCGAAAGCCGGAGGCCCGGGCATGCGCATTCTGCCACCTGCCGAACGGACAGGGCCGCCCGGAGAACGCCAGCCTCGCAGGCCTTCCCGCTGCCTATATCGCGCAGCAGATCGCGGACTGGAAGAATGGCCTGCGGGGGAGCTCGGAACCCAAGATGGGCGCGCCGTTGCGCATGGGACAGATCGCTGAGGCTGTGAGCCCGGAAGAGACGACGGTCGCCGCCGAGTACTTTTCCGGCCTGACGTTCCAGCCCTGGATTCGTGTGGTGGAATCGGAGACCGTGCCGAACTTTCGCGCCGCCGGAAGCATGCTCGTTCTCACCGGCGAACCGGGCGCGGAGCCTCTCGGCCAGCGCATCGTCGAGGTCCCGGAAGACCTGGAGCGCGTCGCACTGCTCGATGCGCGATCCGGATTCGTCGCCTATGTTCCGGTGGGCAGCATCAAAAAGGGCGAGGATCTGGTCACCACCGGCGGCAACGGCAAGACGATTCGCTGCGCCGTCTGCCATGGTCCGGACCTGAAGGGCCTTGGATACGTGCCGCCGCTGGCGGGCCGCTCCCCGAGCACCATCATCCGCCAGCTCTATAACCTGCAATCCGGCGCGCGGAAGGGGCTGTGGAGCCCTCTGATGAAAGAGGTGGTGTCGAAACTGACGATGGAAGACATGGTCGCGATCGCCGCCTACACGTCTTCGCGCACTCCTTAGCTTCCGCGCAGGTTCATCTTTTGGCCGGAGATCGACCTCTCCGGCCTTTTGTTCTTAGCTCTCGCTCCAATCGGCTAGACTAAGGCCGCTCGGAGCTGCTCGCCGGCCCCGCGGCGGATGCTACGTTCAGCTTCGGGACATAATCCGGGTCAATTCGATGAATCCTGTCGAGCAACTCACGGGCCAGTTGCGGCCTGCCGGCCCGCTGCGCCATGCCGGCCAGTTGCTCCAGCCGAAAGAGGCCCGTAACCCAGCCGTCGAAACCCGTCGCGTCCAAATAGCCGTCGGCGTGCTTGAGCAAAGCCTCTTCCCCTTCTTGCGGGTTCGGTCCAACCAGGGCAAACTGCGCTTCCAGGGGCTTGAGGAGCGAGTCTTCCCAGTTCCGGGGCTGGGTGCCGAACATCGGATGATTGGCAACGTCGTCTCGAAACGTAGCCATGTGCGTTTCGGCCCGCTCGTATTCCCTGCGCGCTTCTTCCGTCCGGCCGAGCGCCAGCAGGGCTTCGGCGGCGCGCGCCGATCCGATGAAGCGGGCCAGAGCCAGAGGCCGTTGCTGCGCCTCGCGGGCCGCCCGCAGCGCCTCCTCGTTGCGTCCCCGCAGCAGCAGGTACTCCAGCCACGGATCCGTGAAGCGCCCGTCACGCAGGCTTCGCACTTCCAGATAGAACGCCTCTTTGAGCAGCCGCTCCGCTTCCGCGTCGTTTCCCAGCCGCAACTGCACGGACCCCATCAGGTGGATATTGTGGCCGTGGTGCCACTCCTCGACCGGAGGGATGCCGCGGGCAAAGTACTCCCGCTGCAGCTCGTCCGCCTTCCCGAGCTGGGACAGCGCCTCCTGCCATTTCCCGAGGCGAGGCAGCACGTGGGCGTACATGTGCTGGGCGTGCGGAACTCCGGAAACGGCGGCGGCGTATTTCGCTCCATTCTCCCCGGATTTCTCGTACCGGCCGAGTCCTTCGTAGGCATGAATCAGGTAATGATTCGCAGGCCAATTGTCCGGGTCGTGGTGGAGAGCCGCTTCGTAGTAAGCGATCGAGGTGACGCGGCCTCCCTGCCCGCGCCCCGTGGCGCGCGCCTCCGCCGCATTGCCGCGCAGCACCCACGCGTGCGCGTCGTCCGGGTCCATCGCAATCAGCTCGTCAATCGCCCTTCGATACGCATCCAGCTTCGACCGGCTTTCCTGCGGCGCGGCAAAAATCGCCTCCCACTGCTTCTGCGCGATTTCGATCCATTTCGCTTCCTTCGGCGTGACCCTGCCCTGGGAAGCAAGCACGGCGGCTTTCTTCATGTGATCGAAGGCGTCCGCCATCGCCTCGGAATTGAAGTAGGCTTTCGCGAGGCCGAGCTCGGCCATGGCGAGCATGGGGTCACGCCGCAGCGCCTCATGGAACGACCGCGCCGCTTCGACCCACACGTAGGAGTGCAGGAACGCGATGCCCTGGTCGTAAAACGCCTGCGCTTCGGACGAATTCGTGCTGACCTGCTGGTGCAGCCGTCCGGCGCCGGGATCGAGCGTCGTCGGCCGCTCCATGATCTCTTTGGACGAGATGCTCGGAATCCGATCCACTCCCGCCGGCAAACCGATTTCTTGCGCCTGCCCCGTCCGGACGGCCGATCCCAAAACGATTCCCGCGATCAGAGCTGTCATCCAATATCCCGCCGATCGATTTCCCATGATTCATGTTCTCCTTGTCGCCGTTTGCACTGGCCCGCCCCGGAAAGCTCCGGCACGGGAGGACGCGCTTTCCAAATCATACTCCCGGCGTCCGGGAATTTCATGCCCAAAACAGCCCGGCGATCCGCTGCGCGTTGTGGGCAATGAGGGCTGCATGAATTATGCTATCTCTGTGCGCGAGGGCGCTGGCCTGGTGGCTGTCGCCGGAACCCATGTATTCGCCCCGCCGGAAGGTGTGGCAGGACTGAGAAACATCTACACGCGCAGAGACCGGCGCGGGCACGGGCTGGGGGGCCGCGTTACGGCTGCGGTTGTGTCCGAATTGCTCCGAAGGAACGTTTCCACGATTGTTCTGAACGTGAACGAAGCCAACGCTCCCGCGATCCGGGTCTACGAGAAGTTGGGGTTCCGGCCCTACTGCCCCTATTTCGAGATGATCGCCTCGCCGGTGAAATAGCACGGAAATTCCCGGTTAGACTTTTCTCTCTTCGTAGACTTCCTTGGCGACCTGCGCCGCGTTGACCGCCGTGGGCCAGCCGCTGTAGAACGCCATGTGCGTGATGATCTCGCCGATCTCTTCTTTCGTGACTCCGTTGTCGAGGGCGCGGCCCACGTGCCGGCGCAACTGCTCGGTGCGGTAGAGCGCCGTCAGCGCGGCCACGGTGATCAGGCTGCGGTCGCGCTTGGACAGTCCCGGCCGCTCCCAGATCTTGCCGAACACCAGGTCCGTAGTCAACTCCGCCAGGTGGGGCGCCACATCTTTCAAACCATCGGTCGCTAAAGCCATCGCAATCTCCTTTTCGTTCTGGCACTTCTTTTCGAGGATCAGTACGTCACTCGCTCCGTCACATAGACCCCTCGTCCGCCGAGGGCCCGTAGAGCGACGGCACAGGAACGTCATTCAGCCGCAAGTAGACGCCGAGCTGCGCCCGGTGGTGGATGTTGTGGCTCATGATGAAGCTGCGGAAAACAGCGAGCCGCGGCATCGTCATGGTTACCTTTCCGCCGTTCAGCAGTGACCAGGGCTGCATGAGCTGCTCATCGGTCGCCTTTTGCAGAGCCTCCCGCGCAGCCGCCAGGTTCTTGTCGAACATCTCCAGGATTTCTTTCCGGGAGCCGAGCTTCGGCCGCTGGTAAGTAGAGCCGCCCGGCGGGTTGACATCGAAAGAATCCTGATCGAGCGTCACGCTCGCCCAGCTTGGCATCTCCGCCAGATGCGTCGCCAGTTCCCCCATCGAAAAGGATTTCTCGTGGGGCTTCCAGGCCAGCTTGTCGTCCGGCACCCGCTCGAGCGTCTTCCGCGTGCCGGCCATTTCGTGCTCCAACTCCGGTAGTAATGCCTGATTCAGGGGCATCTTGTCCTCCTATAGACGATTCAAATCGGTGATCCAGCATACCCTATCTCGCCGATGGTAAGCGAGCCGGGCGACCTCACCATTTCATCTCGATGAACGGAATGTCAAATAGACTTCCGAGCGGTGCGCCAATCGCTTGCCTCGCATTCGGACTTCCGATAAGCTGGGTGCGAATCCAGCAGCCTGCTGAATGGAGGTCCACGAATGCGGATCGATCCTTTCTTTGCTTTCCTGTGTTTCGGCCTTCCGCTCGGGGCTCTGTTTGCGCAGGGGGATCGGGACCTGCCACGGGTGAAGGTGGTTGGGACGGGAGGGACCATTGCGCACGTACCGGCCAGCGCGGAGACTCCCGACTACTACGTCAACCCGGGAACGGTTCTCGACGACATACGGCCGCATCTCGCCGGCGTGGCCGAAGTGGAAGTGGAGGAACTATTCCGAAAAGCCGGGCACACCTTGACGATGAAGGATTTCCTGGCTGTATCCCGGCGCGTGAACGAGATCTTCAGCAAAGAGCCGGAAATCGACGGCGTCGTGGTCTCGATCGGCTCGAACGGCGTCGAGGAGCTTGCCTACTTCCTGAGCCTGACCGTCCGCAGTGACAAGCCAGTGGTGGTCACGGCCGCCAACCGGCTTTACACCTCGCTCAGCTCGGATTCTCCGATGAATCTGCTGGACGCCATTCGCGTGGCGGCCTCTCCGCTCTCACGCGGACACGAGGCGATGACCGTCTTGAACGGCAAGATCAACGCCGCCCGGGGCGTCACGAAAGTCGATACGGGGATGGACAACTACCAGTCCCGCGACCTCGGCCTTCTGGGTTACGTCGGCGGGGAAGTTGCCTTTTACCGCACGTCGCTGCGGAAGCACAAGAGCCAGTCCGAATTCAATGTGTCGCAGCTCGAATCGCTCCCCAAGGTCTACGTGATCTATAGCTACATGGATGCCGACGGCGTTCTGGTTCGCGCCGCGGTCAAAGAGGGCAAGGCGGCGGGGATCGTGATGGCTTCCTATCCGACTACTTCCGATGCTCCGGAACAGAGCACGGCCTTGGAGGAAGCGGCGCGGGCGGGAGTGATTGTCGTCCGGACCAATCGAGGGGGCGAAGGGCGCTTCGAGATCGAATCCTTCCGCAAACGCTGGCCCCTGTTCCTGAGCGGAGATTCCCTCACGCCGCAACAGGCGCGGGTCCTGCTCCTGCTGGCGCTCACCAAGACGAAAGATCCGAACGAGATTCAGCGGATTTTCCAAGAATATTGAGCAGGAGTAATGAGAGCGATCCATCCGCGCGAGTGAGAACAATGAAGCATCGGTATTCCGGATGCCTGCTCGTTTTGGTGTTGGGAAACGCCCTGTGGTCGGGACACGCAATCGCCCAGCAGCAGACTTCCCCGGTCTCCTTCGCCGCCGTCCATCTGAACGCCGGCCTTCCGTCCGAACATCTGGCGCAGCAACTTGCAACCAAGCGGGTTGTTTTCGTCGGCGAGATCCATGATCGGTATGACCACCACCTGAATCAGCTCGAAATCATCCGCCGGCTCCATGAGCTCGACCCCGCGTTTGCGATCGGAGTCGAATACTTCCAGCAACCCTTCCAACAGCAGGTAGACGACTACATTGCCGGACGAATCTCGGAACACGAGCTCCTCCGCGCCACCGAATATTACAAGCGTTGGAGGTACGACTATCGTCTGTACGCTCCTATTTTCCGCTACGCGCGCGAGCAGCGCATTCCCGTGCGCGCTCTGAACGTGCCCGGGGCGTTGGCCTCGGCCGTCGCCAAAGCCGGGATTGCCGGCTTGTCCGGTTTTTCCGGGCTGACCGAAGACCAGCGCGCCTACTTGCCGCGGGAAATCGAACCCGCCGATGAGGCCTACCGGAGACGCCTCCGGGCAGTCTTCGAAACCCACCCGGGGTCTGCGGACTTCGACCGCTTCGTCGAGGCGCAAACAGTGTGGGACGAAGGCATGACGGAAAGCGCTGCCGCGTATCTGAATGCGGAGGCCGGACGACGGCTCGTCATCCTCGTTGGCTCCGGGCATGTGGCGTTCGGCTCCGGCATTCCAAGTCGTCTGAAGCGCCGGACCAATGCAACGTATGCCATTGTGCTCAGCGCCGGAGAAGAGATCGAGCCGGGCATGGCGGACTATCTTCTGCTCAGCGGGAAACAGGAACTGCCCCCGGCGGGCGTTCTCGGCATTGACATGGAGGAACGAGACGGGGAATGCCGCATCCGTTCCCTGCGGCCGGGAGGCGCTGGAGAAAAAGCCGGCCTCAGGAAGGGAGACGTGCTGGTTTCGCTCGGTGAGGAGCATGTCAAAACCATCGCCGATGTGCGTCTGGCCCTTTGGGATAAAGTGCCGGGAGAGCGCGTGCGGGTCACCGTGCGCCGCAAGCGCTTTTTCCGGACGGCTGCACACGACTTCGACATCGAGTTGGCGGCGCCTCCAGAATCCGCTTCCTAGAATCGCCGAACGGCAATTTGCTCATTTCCTGGAGGCGCGGGGCGGATTCGAACTTGAGCCGCTTTGCGGGCGTGAGCGAAGCGGGAGTCCGGAGGCGAAATCCCGAGCCGGGCGAGGGACCTCTACGCAATTTTCTTGGAGGCGCGGGGCGGATTCGAACCGCCGCATAAAGGTTTTGCAGACCTCTCCCTTAACCACTTGGGTACCGCGCCTCGAGTTCGCCGCGTGCGGACCGAGCCATTCTTATTTTCCAGCCCTCACGCCCTTGATAATGATGGAGCGGGAGACGGGATTTGAACCCGCGACTTCGACCTTGGCAAGGTCGCACTCTACCGCTGAGTTACTCCCGCTTGTGCGAGGATTATACAACAGCGCCGGAAGACGAGCAACCCCGAGAGTTGTCCAATACAAGATGAGCCTGAAAGGAGTGTTCGTTTCCAGTGCAAGATGAGCCTGAAGTTTGGGAGGTGGCAATCCATGATGAGGCAT
>Ga0326597_10007625_pt1 | contig 14698 bp, 14 predicted proteins | sample RVTome_12_FD_203789 | JGI IMG/M metagenome (GOLD analysis project Ga0326597, IMG submission 203789) | Soil microbial communities from uranium-contaminated site in the Upper Colorado River Basin, Wyoming, United States - RVT100D185 | ecosystem: Environmental > Terrestrial > Soil > Contaminated >... | reverse complement strand
CAATTGGATGCTCCGCGTCTGACTCTTCCCCGTCCAGAACTCATTCCAGGAAACATCAATGTCGTGAATGACCGTCTTGCCGTCAAAGCGAAACGTGCCCGCATAGGCGACCATCGTCTTCAGCAGCTCCGCCCGCATCGCGTCTGTCAGCGACGCGAAATCAGGCACCCGGGGCCGTTCGTCCTGGACGACCAGAACCATCATGCGGCCGTCCCGTCCGTAATGGATGAAGCCGCGCGGGGCTTTCCCGAAACTGTTTTCCGTTTCGCCCGTTTCCACGATGGTGCTGGTGAAACTGACTAGCCGCCATGTCCCGGACAACTCGTTTTCGCTGCTCATAGCGGTTCAGTATGCCGAATCTAGCCGCCCGCCACAGAAGGCACGATCATGATCTCCGAGCCGTCTCGCACAGGCGTCGCAAGTCCTCCGGTATCGCGGATGTTCTCATCGCCGACGAAGATGTTCACGTACTCGCGCACTTCGCCCTGCTCCGTGACGACCCGGTCGCGCACCCCAGGGTAGCGCGCACAGAGCGCTTCCAGAGCTTCTCCAACAGTGGCCGCGGAACCCTCCAGTGCAACTTCAGGTATCCCTTCCGTAAAGGCACGTAACGGGCTAGGAATTAGGAAGGTAACCTCCATCACGCCGCTCTTCTTCTCGACTTGGCCGTGGGCTTCGCCTTTACCTTCTTTTGGGATTTGCTGATAGGCACTGGACGCCGCACACTCCCGACCTCGTCCACAAGCCCCGTCTTTACGCACACAATCGGGGGCAGGCCCTCCAGGATCAGTTGCCAGGAATTCCCGCCGTTCGCCGAGCCAAAGAGCTTGCCGCTCCGCGTCCCGACATAGATTCCGGCGGGGTCGAGTTCGTCGTTGGCCATCCCGTCCCGCAGCACGGTCTCGTACGCGCCCCGCTGCGGCAGGCCGCGCGTCAGCGGCTCCCAGGACCTCCCGGCGTTGCGCGTCCGGTAGACCCGCAGCTTGCCTTCCGGCCCGCAGCGCATTTCCTGCTCCAGGGGCACGATGTAGGCCGTGTCCGGATCATGCGGATGCATGACGATGGGGAAGCCGAAGTCCGAAGGGACTCCGTTGCCGATATCGTTCCAGGTATCCGCCCCGTCGTCACTCCGATAAAGTCCCCCGTGGTTCTGCAGGAACAACCGCTCCGGCCGCGACGGATGGCGCGCCACCTTGTGAACGCACTGGCCGAACTCGGGGTACTTTTCGGGCTGGAAGTCGGCGCGGATCCCCTTGTTCTTCACCTGCCAGGTTGCCCCGCCGTCGTCGGTCCGGTAAACCCCCGCTGCGGAGACGGCGATGAGCGTCCGGTTCGGGTTGGTTGGGTTCGGGATGACCGTGTGCAGGCAGAGGCCGCCGTTTCCCGGATTCCAGCTAGGCCGGTGCGGATGGTCAAACAAGCCGCGCACGAGCGACCAACTCTCTCCTGCGTCGCGCGACTGGAAGAGCGCGGCGGGCTCGACGCCGCAATAAAGCGTATCCGGCTCGTTCTCGCTTCCAATTGCGATCTGCCAGATTTGCTTGAGCGCCTGCCCGGTGTCTTCGGGAAACTTGATCGGATGGCTTTCCGGATTCGTCCAGGTCTGCCCGAAATCGTCGGACGTGCGGAGCGTCGTGCCGTAGGCCCAGTTCATGGACCCCAGCCAGATTCGGCTGCGCCCCTGCCGCGCGTCAAACGCCGCCGAGTACACGATGTGTCCGGGCAGATGCGGCCCCGACACCTGCCACTGCTTGCGCGCGCCGCCGGCCGCCAGCAGAAAGGCTCCTTTCGTCGTCCCGACCATCACGATCGCGTTCCCCCGCTTTGGGCGGACCGCCTGCGAATACTTCATAACCTCTCCTTCCTGCTGCACACTTTCTCCGAGAAGTGAGATTATGTACCCGGCAATCGAGCAACGCAAGCGGCGGAAATGCATTCCTTTCGCTCTTCCATCCGCTGTGCCGTAGAATGGTTCCTCATGCCCGAGCTTCCGGAAGTCGAGACAATTGTGCGTGGTCTGCGGCCCCTGCTAACGGGTCGGCGGATACTCGACGCCGAATTGCCCTCAGCCAACGCGAACGGCGCAGGCTCGTCCATTCTGCGGCGAATTCTTCGGGACCCGGAATGGAAGAACCCCGTGGACTTTGTGGACGCGATCCGCGGCTCTTCGATCAGCGCAGTCCGGCGCCACGGCAAGCATCTTGTCTTTGATCTCCACCCTCCCAACGGTAAGGGTTCGACTCGCTCCTTGCTGGTCCATCTCGGAATGACCGGGCGGCTGACCTGCGAGGAGACGCCCGAGCCCCGCAGCGCGCACACCCATCTCATCCTCAGTCTCGATCGACCGGGACGCTGGCTCCACTACACCGACATCCGCCGGTTCGGCCGCTTGCAGTTGCTCGATGCCACGGGTGACCCGCTGGGTTCTCTCGGCCCGGACCCCCTGGAAGTGGCATTCCCGGAATTTGTCCGACTCCTTGGAGTTCGTCGCGCCATGCTCAAGAGTTTGTTGCTCGATCAGCGCTTTCTGCGCGGCCTGGGAAACATTTACGCTGATGAGAGCCTGTTCCGCGCGCGGCTTCATCCTGCGGCTCTCGCGGCCCGACTCAACCGACAGCAGGCGCGCAGGCTCTACGACGCCATCCGCGAGACCCTGACGCTCGCCATTGCGGCGGGCGGCTCGTCCATCGCAAATTACGTGGACGGGCTGGGGAACACCGGGTATTTTCAGCACGAACATCAGGTGTATCAGCGCACCGGCGACCCCTGCTTTCGGTGCGGCTCCCGAATACGCAAAATGATCATTGCCAGCCGCAGCACGCACTTCTGCCCAAACTGTCAGCGCTCCGGCCGCTCGGTCCGTCGAACGGAGCCCACCGTGCGGAAAGGCGTTGCGTGAAGCGATTCGCGATAGGAGTTGATCTGGGCGGGACCAATCTCCGCGTTGCCGCGGTGGACGATACCGGAGCGCTTCTCGACAAACTGACCTTGGCTACACGTTCCCGAGAGCCCCGCGAATCCGTTGTCCGCGACATGCGCGAGGCGATTCAGGCGCTCCGCGAGAAACTTGCAGGCGTGGGAACCCTTTCCGGAATCGGCGTCGGCGTGCCGGGGATTATCTACATGGAAACGGGCACGCTGCGCCAGTCACCAAATCTTCCCGGCTGGGAAGGCTTTCCCGTCCGGCAGGAAATTGAGCAATTGCTCGGCGCACGCGTGTGGCTTGACAACGACGCCAACGTCGCCGCGCTTGGCGAGTTCTGGCTCGGAGCAGGGAAGGGACAGCGCAGCCTCTGCATGGTGACGCTCGGGACCGGCGTCGGCGGAGGCCTCATTCTCGATGGTAAGATTTGGCGCGGCTTCCTCGGCTTTGCGGGCGAGGTTGGCCATATTGTCGTATCCGAGAGCGGAGCCCGCTGCGCTTGCGGCGGCCAAGGGTGTCTCGAATCGGAATCTTCAGCCAGCGCCATCGTTCGCAAGGCCCGCAAGGCTCTGACCGAGGGCCGCAGTCCCGCACTCAGCCGTGGCATGCAACAGGGAAGGGAAGTGACCTCGGAGATGGTCTTCGAATCCGCGCAAGCTGGAGACGCTGCCTGCCAGGCAATTCTTCAATCCGCGGGCCGGTATCTCGGCAGCGCTCTGGCGGGCCTGGTGAACACCCTCAATCTGCCGCTCTACGTGATCGGCGGCGGTGTGGCGGCAGCCTGGGACCTGTTTTCTCCTGCGATGTTTGAGGAGCTGCGCAACCGTTCCTACGTATTTTGCGAAGGCGCTACGCTCGTCGAGAAGGCTCTCCTGAAAGGCGATGCCGGACTTTACGGCGCTGCTTGCCTTGCTCTTGCAGGGGACACCGCATGACGGAAACTTTCCGGAGGGAATCAGTTGAGGCAGAATAGAGGTCTCAGGACCTTGTGATGGCATCCTCTCGATTGGCAATGCTCGAAGACCACATGCGGCGATTCGCCGATCTGCCCCCCGAGGTGTTTTTCAAAGAGGAGTTGCTGCGGCACGGCCTCTCGCTCGGTTCCCTCGCCACGTCCGACGGATCGTATCAGAAGAAGTCCTATTTCATTTTTTCGTTTGATCGCACTCCCATCGGCCAGATGGAGCAGCAGGAAAACCGCCGTGCGCCCGAGGAGATCGCCCTCCACGGCGGCCCATACGATCTCCGCCGGACCATTGTCTCCGTCCGCTTGAATCCCGCGTCTCCCTACAGTCTTGCAACCGCCGACGGCAACATCGTGTTGCATGTTGACGGTGAAACTCTCTGTCATGTCGAGTTCCCGCCCGAGCCTGCGCACTACCGCCGGACGCTCCGCAATGGAAAACCCGTTTCGGAGATCGCGCCCACCATCGAGTGGGGTTACCTGATCTATCTCACTGTTTTCCGCCGCTGCCAGTACGTCGGCTCGGACCAGGAATGCCGTTTCTGCGACATCAACGCGAATTTCGACCAGCAGCGCGCAGCCGCGCTTCCCTACACTACGGTCAAATCGGAAGAAGAGATTCTCGAAGCGCTCGACATCATCGCCGAGACCGACACGCGCGCCCGAGCCTATACGCTGACCGGCGGCAGCGTCACCGCCACGCTGCGAGGAAAGTCCGAGGCCGATTTCTACGTCAGCTACGCCGAGGCCATTGAGCGCCGCTTCCCGGGCCGCTGGATCGCCAAGGCCGTCGTCCAGGCTCTCCCGAAAGACGATCTGCGCAAGTTCCGCGCCGCGGGCGTCCGCATCTATCACCCGAACTACGAGATCTGGGACCCGCGTCTGTTTGCGCTGCTTTGTCCCGGCAAGCAGCGGTACGTCGGCCGCGACACCTGGATCAGCCGCATCCTCGACGCGCGCGCGGTTTTCGGCGCGTCCTGCGTCATCCCGAACTTCGTTGCGGGGATTGAGATGTCGAAACCCTACGGCTTCGCTTCGGTCGACGAGGCGATCCGCTCGACCGGGGAAGGGCTGGACTTCTTCATGTCCCGGGGTGTCACGCCGCGTTTCACCACCTGGTGCCCGGAGCCGCTCAGCAATCTCGGGTCGCAGGAACCGGCCCCGCTTGAATACCACCTGCGGCTGCTGCAGGTTTACCGGGACACGCTCGCGCGGCATGGTCTTGCTCCTCCGCCGGGCTACGGCCCTCCCGGAGCGGGGCAGGCCATTTTTTCCGTTTCCTCTTTCATGGACGTCCTCGCGCCCGCCGCCGAAGTCCCCGTGCCGCTGCCATGAACCGTCCACTCCGCGTCGCCGCCGTCTCGTACCTGAACTCCGTGCCGCTGGTCTGGGGCCTTGTGCACGGTCCGCACCGGGACCTGTTCCAGGTGGATTTCATCCTGCCGTCCGAATGCGCAGACGCCCTGCGCGAAGGCAAGGCCGACGCCGGGATCATCCCCTCGATTGAATATCAGCGGATTCCGAACCTCAAGATCGTTCCGAATCTTTCCGTTTCGTCTTCCGGTCCCGTGCGGAGCGTCTTGCTGATTTCGCGCTTCCCCGTCGAGGAGGTCCGCAGCGTTGCGCTCGACACCTCTTCGCGCACCTCGGCCTGCCTGGTGCAGATACTGCTCCGGCGGCACTACAAGATTTCTCCCAGCTTTACGCCGCACGCGCCTGACCTCCAGGGGATGCTCCAGAAGTGCGACGCCGCTCTGATGATCGGGGACCCCGCGCTCTCATCCGACTTTCCCGGCTTGCACGTCTACGATCTGGCGGAGGAATGGCGCGCCATGACGGGCCTGCCGTTTGTCTTTGCCATATGGGCCATTCGCGCCGACGCCGCGACGCCTGACCTGGTGCAGCCGTTTCAGGAGGCGGCCGCGTTTTCGATGTCTCATCTCGATGAGATCGTCCGGGAAGAATGTGTCCGCACCAAGCTGCCCGAATGGCTGGTCCGCGCCTACCTTACCCAGAACATTGACTTTACTTTGGGAGATCGAAATCTGGCGGGATTGATGATTTTCTATACCCTGGCGCTCGAACTCGGGCTGACCGAGCAGGCCAAGCCTCCGGAGTTCATTCTTTGACAAATGGTTGAAATCGAAGGAACCGGCATGCCGCCTCGCAAAGATCAGGTGCACTACGGCTGGATTGTTTTGATCGCGGTTGCCGTAGTGATGTTCGCAGGTTCGGGTGTGCGCTCGTCCTTCGGAGTCTTTATCCGGCCCATGGAGGAGGAGTTTGGCTGGAGCCGGACTGAGCTGTCGCTGATTGCTTCTCTCTCGCTGTTCCTTTACGGCGCCGTCGGGCCGTTCGTCGGCCGTTTTGCGGACCGCTGGGGTCCTCGGAAAGTCCTCGCCGCCGCCGCCGTGCTGCTCGGTCTCGGGACGCTCGGGTCTTCCCTCGTTTCGAGCCTTCCGCAGCTTTATTTCACGGCGGGCATCGTGACCTCGGTCGGCGCCGGAGGAGCCGCGCTCTCGGTAGCAGCCTCCGCCGTGGCCCGCTGGTTCGATGCGCGGCGCGGCTTGGCGCTCGGCGCGGCGGGCGCAGGGGTCGCCGCAGGCCAGTTGCTGATCGTTCCGCTCGTCATGACCATCAGCGTGGCCTGGGGATGGCGGCAATCGCTGGTGATTCTCGCCGTCGGCATGTTCGTGCTGATTCTGCCGCTCGCGCTGCTGCTGGTCCGCAACAGCCCGCAGGACATGGGCCTTGCCCCCTACGGCGCTTCCGAGCCGCATCCGGCAAATCCCGCGAACCCAAGGTCTGATCCCGCCGCCGAGCGCACCAGCATCCGCCAGGCCGTCCGAACCCTCCCGTTCTGGCTGCTGGCCGGGAGCTTTTTTGTCTGCGGCTACACGACTTCCGGCCTCGTCCTGACGCACTTCATCCCGCATACCACCGAGCACGGCTTCTATCCCGGCCAGGCGGCGCAGGCGCTCGGCATCATGGGCGCTCTGAACATCGTCGGAACACTTGCTTCCGGCTGGGTCTGCGACCGCTTCGGCGCCAAGGGGCCTCTCGCCGGCTACTACCTCCTGCGCGGCGTCTCGCTGCTCTTTCTTCCTTTTGTGGGAACGCTCCCCGGCTTGTTTGCTTTTTCCGCAATCTACGGCCTGAACTATATCTCGACCGTCCCGGCGACGACATCGCTCACGGCCCGCATTTACGGCCGCTACTCGGTCGGTGAGTTGTCAGGCTGGATTTTCCTCTCGCATCAGGTCGGCGCGGCGGTTGGCTCGTTCTTCGGCGGCTATGCCTACGACCACTTCCACAACTACACGCTGGCCTTCCATTCCGCTGCCATGCTGGCATTCCTCGCCGTCGGCCTGGTCCTGCTGATCCCGGAAAAGTCGGCGGGGCCGAAGGCGGAAGTGGTCCCGGCGGCGGCGGGGCTATAGCAATTAGCGTCCTTCAAGCTCCGTAGGAGCGAAAGATTCTAGCCCTGGGCGTAAGCCCAGGGAACGGGGAATTCATCCCGCGCACAGCCCCGGAAGGGGCGGAAGACGCATTGCCAAACGCTATTTTCTGTCTGTCGCCCCTACCGGGGCTCGCTCCCTTATCCTTCGATTTCCCAGCACTTACGTGCTGGGCTAGAATCTGTCGCGCCTCTGGCGCTGGAAAAGCTGGCCTAGAGCTCCAGGTGAAAGGGTGGAACATGGTCCAAAAACAGGGGGAAGTGATTTAGCCTCTGCGCCCGCGGATGCGTCCGACGCCGGGCGCGAAGCCTTCGTAGTGGCGCATGACGAGCTGTGCCTCGACTTTGCTGACGGTGTCCATGGCCACGCCGACGACGATCAGCAGCGACGTGCCACCGAAGTAGAAGCTCACGCCAAGGCCGTCGAGGATCGAGCGCGGGAACGCCTGGTCGATCCAGCCGCCGACGAAGGGAAGGTGGTGCAGGTGGATACCCGAGATCATCCATTCCGGGACCAGCGAGACCAGCGCCAGGTAGCAGCCCCCGACCAGCGTCAGCCGCGTCAGGATGGCGTTCAGGTACTCGGCCGTGTTCTTGCCCGGCCGGATGCCGGGGATGAATCCGCCGTGCTTGCGGATGTTGTCCGCGATGTCGCTCGGGTTGAAGATGATGGAGACGTAGAAGTACGCGAAGAAGATGATTCCGGTGACGTAGAGCAGGGTATAGAGCGGCTCGCCCCAGCTGAGCGCCTGGAACAGGCCCTGAAAGGTGGGCGACTGCTGGCTGCCCATCAGCGCCATAGTCTGTGGAAACGTGAGGATGGAGGAGGCGAAAATTACCGGCATCACGCCGCCCGCGTTGACGCGGATCGGCATGTGCGTGGACTGGCCTCCGACGGCGCGCCGCCCCATCATGCGCGAGGCGTACTGCACGTTCACGCGCCGCTCGCCCCGTTCGACGAGCACAATGAAGCCCACCGCCGCGATCATCAGAGCCAGCAGCATCAGAAGCTGCGCAAAGTTCCACTGGCCCGTCACGAAGACACGTTGGTATAGTTCCGTGATGGCCGACGGAAGGCCCACCACGATACCCGCGAAGATCAGCAGCGACATGCCTTCGCCGATGCCGCGCTGCGTGATCTGCTCGCCCAGCCACATGATGAACACCGAGCCCGTCGTCAGCGTCACGACCGTCGTCAGGATGAACAGCGGACCCGGCGTAAGGACGAAGCTCGTTCCCTGGAACGACTGCCGTTGCAGCGTCAGCGCGATGCCAAATCCCTGGACCATGCTCAGGCCCACCGTCAGATAGCGCGTATAGGTCGTGATCTTCTGCCGCCCCATCTCGCCCTCTTTGTTCAGGCGGTCCAGATACGGCCAGACCGGCGTCAGCAACTGCAGGATGATCGAAGCCGTGATGTACGGCATGACTCCCAGCGCAAAGATCGTCAGCCGCCGGAAGTTGCCCCCGGAGAAGATATCCATGAACCCGAGCATCGTGCCCTGGTAGTCCTCGAAAAACTGCTGGAGCAGTTCCGCGTTGATGCCCGGCGTCGGCACGTGGCTCCCCAGCCGGTAGACCGCCAGGCAGCCCAGCGTAAACAGAATCCGTTTCCGCAGGTCCGGGATGCTCCAGATGTTCCGAATCGTATTCACGCGCACTCCTCCGTCAGGATAACCCACAGTATATTCGACCCGGACCCAATTGCCAAGCTGCACCCGCAGGATGTAGCCACGAACAATGCATCCCAAAGGTTCCATCCCGGCGGCCCTGTCCTCGTCCCGGCTTCCGGCCGGGTCAAACCCTGCCATGCGCTATAATCTTGTTTTGCCGTACGGTTTGTCTTGGAAGCGTTTCTCCAGAAGGAGTTTCTCATTTGACCGTCCGTACCCGTGTTGCCCCCTCTCCGACCGGCGACCCCCACGTCGGAACCGCTTATACGGCGCTCTTCAACTACTGCTTTGCCCGCAAGGCCGGCGGTCAATTCATTCTCCGCATCGAGGACACCGACCAGGCCCGCAGCAATCCGCAGTCGCAGGCAGCCATCCTCGATTCGCTCCGCTGGCTTGGGCTGGCTTGGGACGAAGGCCCGGACGTCGGCGGCCCCCACGCTCCATACCAGCAGAGCCTGCGCGGGGATCTGTATCGACAGTATGCGGACCAGTTGCTGGACCAGGGCCACGCCTTCCGCTGCTTCTGCACCCCGGAGCGCCTCGACCAGCTTCGCTCCGAGCAGCAGCGGTCCGGCCAGCGGCCTGGATACGACGGCCGCTGTATGGCCCTTTCTTCGGCCGAGTCGGACAAGTTGCTTGCCGCCTCGACTCCCTTCGTCATCCGCATGAAGGTCCCCCGTGAAGGGATTTGCGTCGTCACCGACCTTCTTCGCGGCCCCATCGAGATCGCCTGGGAGACGGTGGACATGCAGGTGCTTCTCAAGCAGGACGGCATGCCCACCTATCACCTGGCCAATGTCGTCGACGACCATTTGATGGAGATCACGCACGTCATCCGCGGCGAGGAGTGGATCAATTCGGCCCCCAAGCACCTGCTTCTTTACCAATACTTTGGTTGGCCGGTTCCGGTACTGTGCCATCAGCCGCTGCTTCGGAACCCGGACAAAAGCAAGCTGAGCAAGCGGCGCAACCCCACAAGCCTCAACTATTACCGCCGCATCGGGTGCCTGCCCGAAGCCCTGGCGAACTACCTCGGTCTGATGGGCCTGTCGATTGCCGAGGGGGAAGAGAAGTTCACGCTGGCGGAGATGATCGAGCAGTTCGACCTTAAGAATATTTCTCTGGGCGGCCCCGTCTTTGACGTGAAGAAGCTGGCCTGGCTCAACGGGCGCTGGCTGCGCGAAAACCTGACCGACGACGATTTCGCCGACCGCATGACCGCCTGGGCGCTCAACCGCGACAACCTGATGCCTATCGTCCCCTTGGTCAAGCAACGGGTATTGCTCTTGAGCGAAGTGGTTCCCCTGACGGCCTTCCTCCTTTCCGGAGAATTGAATCTGTCCCCGGAAAATTTCAAAGACAAGAAGATGTCTCCCGCCGCGATTGCCAAGGCCCTCGCCCAGGTTCTCGCTGCGATTGACGAGCTGACGGACTGGAACAAAGACACGATCGCCGCGCTGTTCAAGCAATCTGCGGAGGAGTTGCAGCTCAAGCTGCGCGATTTGCTCCGCCCGTTCTATATCGCGATCGCGGGCACCCCGGCCTCGACTCCGCTGTTTGACTCGATGGAAATTCTGGGACGTGACCTCTGCCGCGCCAGGCTCCGGCGCGCCCTGGAACTCGTCCAGTCCACGCCTCCCGCGCCCGCCACAGAGGTGGATTAGTGCCTTTGTAATTAAATTCTTGCCGCCGCTGGCAGGAAATCTTTGACCATATCGGTTTCAGCCAATGTTCACGGGCCTTTGGAGCTATTTCTGAAACGGCCCAACTTTTCGGAATCCGGAATTCGGAATCTGGAATCCGTCTGGGTCCCGTCGCGATACCACGGGCGTGCGACCTGACAACTGACAACTCGCAACCAACAACTATCCGAAGGACCTGCTTTTCTTTATCTCCCTGCTATTGCAGTTCGGCAAGCGCCGGAAAGGCCATGATTCTTACGGCGTCCAGCTTGCCGGCGCCGCCTCGCTTTCTTCGCCGCCGATTCCCAGCAGCTCTTCGATCTCTTCTTCGTAAAGATCCTTGCTAACCAGCCCGCGATGCATGGAATAGAACTTCCCGTCCTGGTCCACGATGAAGGATGTCGGAAGGCCGAGCACGCCGCCGAAGCTCTCGGCAGTGTTCTCGTCGCCCATGACGATCTTGTACTCGATGCTGTACTTCTCCATGAATTTCTTGACGGGTTCCACGCCCTCTTCATCGAGCGAAATGCCGACGACTTGCAGCCCGTCTTCCCCGTACTTCTTGTCGAATTCTACGAACCAGGGGGTTTCGATCTCACAGGGAGCGCACCAGGTTGCCCAGAAGTTGACCAGCACGACTTTGCCTTTGAAGTCGCTCAGTTTCACCATTGCGCCGTCGACGTCCGGCAACTCGAACTCCGGCGCTTGCACGCCGCGGATCGCCGGGGCAGGTTGCGGCACGAGCACCGCGGAATTTCCTTCCCCGCCAGTCACAGGCCCCCGGCTGCGCTCGTACAAAAACATCCCAACGGCCCCCATTGTAAGAGCCAACCCGATCAGCAAAATCTTGCGTTCCAATTTGCCCTCCTTGTCTGCGCAACCGATGCCTGCGCAACCTATCCTTGGGTCGCGCCGTAATTCCGGGAAGCGCCCAACCGCTGCCCTACAGGGCAAAGCGGTTCAGAAATGAGAGATACCCCGCCAGCCGCGTGAACTGGTTGCTGAAGATCATCGCTCCGAGCACGATCAGAATAATACCCGAAAACACTTCCACCTGGTGCAAATGCGAGCGGAAGCGCTGATAGAACTTCAGAAACCGGTTGACGCCCAGGCTTGTCAGCAGGAACGGCACCGCCAGCCCCGCCGAATACATCGCGAGCAGGAAGATTCCCTGCCAAACCGTTTCCTGGCTTGCCGCAAGTCCCAGGATCACGGCCAGAATCGGCCCGATGCACGGCGTCCACCCGAACGCGAACGCGAGGCCGATCAGGAACGCGCCCGTCGCCGATGCCGGTTTCCCAGCCGAATGGAACCGCGCGTCCCGGTAGAGCAGCCCGATCTTCAGGATTCCCGTCAAGTGCAGCCCGAAGATGATAATGATGACCCCGGCTACCTTGTATAAAATCGTCATCCGCGACAGCAGCGCCTGCCCGAGCCAGCTCGCCGACGCCCCCAGGCTGATGAAGACCACGGAGAACCCGAGGATGAACAACAGCGAATGAAACAGCACCCGCTGCAGCACCGCTTCGTCGTCGCTCGCCTGTAGCTTGTCGATGCTCGTCCCCGAAACCATCGAAATATATCCCGGCACCAGCGGCAGCACGCACGGCGACAGAAACGATACCAGACCGGCAGTAAACGCTGCGATCAGCGATACACTTTCCATCCGAAATTTATCCTCTTTCCAGAATTACTCCAACCTGTCCGGCCAAACGCGTGCAGGCAAAGCACCCCCACCGCTTCCATTCTATTATAGATTGTGTTTCTCCAAAAACGACTCAAAAATGAGTCCCGCTCCCGGTTCGCGACATATTGATGTCGTTTCGCCTGCACTTGTTGGTCGGACATCGAAATCCGCTGCCCCCGACAACACCGGCAACTATCTCCATTGACGCCGCCCAACCCCACCGGTAGAGTGAGATTGTTTCAGATTCGGATGACCGTCCCAGGAGAATCGCCATGCCCCGGTCCGACACCCATCTCCGCAAGACCCTGCTGGATGCCTGCCGCATTCTCGACTCGCACCGCCTGCTTCACGCTTACGGCCATGTGAGCGCCCGCTCCACCGACGGCAGGACGATCCTGATCACCCCGCGCAAAGGCCCCGGCCTGATCCGCTCGCCCCACGAGATCCTGCGCATGGACCTGGATGGAAAGCTGATCCCCGACCGAAAGGTAACCGCCAAACTAACCAAGCGCTTAGCGGCGACTTTACAACTCCCGCTTGAAGTATTTCTGCACACTGAAATCTACCGCGCGCGCCCCGATGTGAACGCCATCAGCCGTTTCCACGGGATGTCTGCCAACGTCTTGAGCGTTCTGCGGCGCACGCTACGCCCGGTCCATGAGTTGGCTGTCCCGATTGGCCGCGAAGTCCCCTTGTTTGACACTCCCGAGCTGATTTCCTCGCCCGCGGTGGGTCGCCGTTTGGTTGCAGTTCTCGGCTCCGCCCGCGCTTTGCTGCTGCGCGGCAACGGACAGTTGGCGCTCAGCACCAACATCGAGGCTGCCGTCGAGGAAGCGACTGTCAACTCGATTCTCCTGGAGACCACGGCGGAGATGCAGTGGCGAGCCTTAGCGATTGGCGAGCCGGCTTGGCTTGCGGGCGATGAACTGTCCGGCGAATTCGCCAAGCTCGCCAACCGCGAATACGACGCCATCCTGCGTCCGTGGGAGTATTATCTAGAGCAGAGCCGCAAATCAGAGCCGCGCGCGTAAGCAAGCGGTCATGCCTGTACAGGTGGAGCTTTTTGGTGCTTGCGGTACGAAGAATTTCAGCGGTAACGCAGAGACGCAGCAGAAGTTCCTGACTGATTCATTCTCTGCGTCCTCTGTGTCTCTGTGGCTTTCTTAGGGGGCTTTGAGCGCATCGTACCGCTCTTCGGGCTTGCTTTCCGCCGATGTAGGCAACCCGAGCGGCGCCCAGCCCGGCGAGACTACGCACCCGCAGTGATCCATTTCGCCGCCATAGCCGCCTTGCATGTCCACCACGCTCGTGAACCCGGCCGCCAGCAGCAATTGAGTTGCCTTGAGGGACCGTTGGCCGCGCTGGCACCCGCAGATAATCTTTGCGTCTTTTGGAAAATTCCGCTCGACGATCTCCACGAACTGCGGATTGGGCGCCATCCCGCCGCGCATCGGATCGAAATCCGCAAACGGAATATTCTTCGCCCCCGAGACGTGGCCCGCGTCGAATTCACTCACCGTCCGCACGTCCAGGTAGACGTAGCCGACCCCGGAATCGAGCAAATTTTTCGCTTCCTCGGGAGTAATCCGCTTTACGTCCATCGGGTGTCTTCAGACTGGTGACTGGTTTAAGAGCTTATGAATCGATGCGTTACGCGAAACTTCCCTCAAGTGCACCGAGAGAGACAATACCACTCTGCCTGCTCTCCGGCGACGGCGCCGGAGCCTATCCAGACCGGCCGACTATCCAACGGCTCGCCGGGCTAGGAACGCCCGTAATAATCTGCGTTGATCTTGATGTAGTCTTGCCACTTTTCCGGGAGCTCGTCCAAAGCAAAGATCGCCGTCACCGGGCAAACCGGCACGCACGCCCCGCAGTCGATGCATTCGACCGGGTCGATATACAACTGGGTGGCGGCCTCATGGCCCTCCTCATCCTTCTTCGGATGAATGCAATCCACCGGACAGGCGTCTACACAGGCCGTATCCTTGGTTCCAATACAGGGTTCTGCAATTATGTATGCCATCGGGATCCTTTAATCGTGTCGGTCGATTCGATCTGTTGTTCTTTGGAGTTGTTTGCCCGGCCTCGTCGCTCCCTGTTCGGTCACGCTCCGCTGGAAGCCTTTTTCAAGGCGAATACCATGCGGAGGATTCGCTCCTGCTCGGACGAGGGAAAATCACGAATCCGCTTCCGGTTGTCCGGAAGCGCCACTCCCAACGAAGAACTCAGTGCGGGATAGCGCCGCAACAGGTCCTCCACGCGCTCATCCACCGACACTGCCACGCCGTGGCCGTGCAGGGACATTCCGG
>Ga0326597_10007624_pt1 | contig 14702 bp, 16 predicted proteins | sample RVTome_12_FD_203789 | JGI IMG/M metagenome (GOLD analysis project Ga0326597, IMG submission 203789) | Soil microbial communities from uranium-contaminated site in the Upper Colorado River Basin, Wyoming, United States - RVT100D185 | ecosystem: Environmental > Terrestrial > Soil > Contaminated >... | reverse complement strand
GACACGACCCGGCCCTCCAGCTGACCGTTTTCATAGCCCACTGAGTCGGCGATCTGGCCGCCCGGATACCAGGAAAGCCAGGTGCCGTGCGGGACTCCGAGACGATAATGCTCGAGTTGGGCGGCGTGGGTCACGCTCTGGGTCCTGTCGGCCGAGCCGCACATGTGGTCGGCCGGGTGCAGGTCCGCCGAAACGCCCATCACGTGAGCGTGGTGCGGACCCATCCAGTACTCCCATGGGCCGTCCTTCTCGCCCTCGACGTAGGCGCCCTCGGAGTTCTTGGCAGCGGGCTCGGTGTCGTACCAGCAGCGCCAGGTACCGGCCCTTTGGTCGCCGCGAAATTCCCCTTCCTCGTATACTCTGCCGCTTAAGTGCCACGATCGGTAACTCCCCTCGCGCATGAACGAGCCGTCGGCCTGGCGCCGGACGTTCCATTCTTCTTTAAGCGACCCGTCGGGCCAGGCTGAAGTCCTGGTTTCCATCTGTCGATCCGCGCAGCCGGCGGAACAAAGCAGGGTCGTCACCCAAAGCAGCACAGGCACCGTGCCGGGCACGAAGCGCCTCCCCGTCTCCCCGATCCGGCTCAGCACGAGGCGCACGGTGCAGGCCCTCCCTTGAACACGTGGTTGACGAGGTAGATGATGTCGGCCGACGTGAGCGTGCCGGAGCAATTCACGTCACCCGATTCAGGCACCGGCAGCGGCGCCGGGCCCCCCTTGAAGACGTGATTCACCAGGTAGATGATGTCGGCCGAAGTGATCGAGCCGTTGGCGTTCACGTCACCGGGAGTGCATACGGGTCCACACGTATTGGTGGGATCGCCGAGGCAGGGGTCGCAGGCGTCACCCAGGCCGTCGCCATCTTCGTTCTCCTGGCGGTTGTTGGGCTCGTCCGGGCAATTGTCGTCTGCGTCGCATACGCCGTCCTGGTCGGCATCGGCGCAGGCGGGACCGCCGGTGACGAAGATGGTCTGCGACATCTGAAGAGGATGCAAAGTGCAAAACACCGGAAAGACGCCGGACGTGTCGAAGACGTAAGTGAACGATTCCCCGTCGTTGAGCAGACCCGAGTCGAACAGCTGCAGGGCGGGGGTCACGTCGTGCGTGGCAGTGTGGGGCATGATCGGGTCGGCCACCGTCCAGGTGACGGTGTCGCCCTGCAGGATGTCCAGCGTGTCCGGGTCGAAGAAGAAGCTGCCCACCGATACCTGGTGGTGGGCGTTAGTCGACGCGGTCTCGAGCACGACCATGGTCCCGAACATGGTCAGGAAATGCACGTCGCAGCGGTAAGGAAAGGTTCCGATCGTATCGAACACGAACGTAAACGATCCGCCGGCGGGGACGACGCCGGAATCCCAGATCCGGTTGGCCAGCGCCACGTTGTGCGAGGTCGTGTGCTGGATGAGGCCGGGGACGAAGACCCACACCACGGTATCGCCCCGAAACACGGTGTCGTTGACCGGCGAAAAGAAGTTGTTGCCGACCTGGATCGTGTCGGTTGCCGCCCCGGCCTGTGCGCTCAATGCCCCCATCATGATTAAGCTGTACGTCCACTTGCGCATACGAATCCTCTTCAGGGTTGTCCCATCAGGGTTGTACTGGATCGGCCCCGGGAGGCTGCTTGACCCGGGCATGATATCGCCTGACAGAGCCCGGGGGAGCGGGAGAAGTACGAGAAAAATCGGAAAACAGGAGGCCTTTTCACACGGGTGCCGGGGCCGACGGATGACCGACTGTAAGTCCCCGGCACGGTGAGCCCGTGACGGCCCGAGCGCGCGGCACGCGGGCCGGCCAAAAGAGAAAGCCCACCCCGAAGGGTGGGCTCGCTCTACCCTCTATCCTTACCTAGCCGGATTACGGAGCCGGAAGCGCCGCAACGTATTCGATCGAGGCTTTAATCAAACCGGCGGTGTATTCCCAGTTGTGGATGCCGACAGAGTGATCGTCCACCACCAGTGCGTAGTTCCAGTAGGCTCCTGCCAGGTCGCCGGCATAGGTACCTGTCACGGCCAGGCCGGTGCTCGGGTTGTAGATATTCTGCAGATCGAGCAGCGTGCGCAGGCTGTCCAGCATTCCTTCCATTTCCGTCTGGTAGCCTTCGACGACACCGTCGTTGTCCCAGTCCACGGCGCCGACCGTCAGTTTGTAATCGTACGGTTCGCCGGAGGTGGGATTGGTGAACGCCAGCGCGCCCGCATCGTGGCAGCCTGACGTCTTGCAGTTGGCCGCCAGACTATTGCCGGCTTCGTCATCCATGTTCCAGCTGTGCCCTCCCACATCGTATCCCTCGTGGGTATTGGCGTAGCCCATGTGGCAGCCGGTGCAACCGCCGACCTCGGTGGGGTCGAAGGGGTTCTTGATGACATCCTTGTGAAGCGTGGCGGTCGGCGTAAAGTCCGAGAATCCCTCGTAGCCTGCCGAGGCGATCAGCAGATCTCCCTGGGGACTGTGGTGCGGTCCGAAACGGCTGCTGGTGATGGTGTAGGGATCCGTAATGACCGCCGGCGTTTCGCGCGATTGGTGGCAACGCGCGCAGATGTTGGCAGGTCCCACGTCGAACACGGCGCCTGTGACCATGGTGGCCGGGGTCGCGATACGCAGGCGCAAATCGCCGTTTTCATGCGGATTGTGGCAGGAGAAGCAGCCGATCGCCTTGGCGTTTCCGGCCGAGGCCAGTATGGTGCCGGTGGTTACCCAGGTGATGAAGCCCTCCTGGTTGTGGCAGCGGACGCAGTCGGAGCCGTCGCGGCTGGTGTAGTCGACGTTCGCGCCGGACGCGTGGATCGAGTTGGCCCACTCGCCCTGCATGGCGTCGAGCTGCCCGTTGTGGCAGTTGAAACACTGATCGGACACGGTCTCGTCTACCTGAACGTCGCCCACGATTTTCCGTTCGCAGCCCACTACCGACAGCAGCAGTGCGGCCGCGGCCAGTGTAAGCACGATCAGGACCATGTTGTCGTTTCTGAGTCGGGACATGGTAGCTTTCCCTCCTTTACCTTCCCAGTTCTGTTATTAGGTTGATTTCCACGATATTGGCGGTGTAATACTCGCTGTACAGCGTGGCCATGTTGGCGTTGTTGAAGTCGTCGAAGTTGTGCGCCGTATAGACCACCTCGAACGTGTAACGCGTTGCAAAAGCATAGCGGCCGAGCAGGCTCACCGATAGGCGTTCGATGTCCAGATCCTGCTGGCTCTTCAGATACGTGCCGCCGACGCCGGCCTTGACGCCGTACACGGCACGCGTCAGAGCCTGGCCGGTCACGATGTGGTCCTTGAATTCGAACGTGCCGACCGAATTCTCATACTTCCCCTGCACGAAGTGGTAGGCGGCCGACAGTTCGCCGTAGCGCCCCTCCGCCAGCGTGGCGTCCGCTCCAAAGCGGGTGAAGTCGATGGTGCTGCCGATGTCGTCGTTGTCCTTCTTCCGGCTCTCGGCCGAAAGCCGCAGCCTGCCGTAGTTGTGGCGAACGGTCGCCTGGGCGCTCATTCGCGTGACGTCCTCGTTACCGGTGAGCGTCGTGCCCTCGGCGTCGTCGGTAGATGATGTGCCTATGCCGGCGCGCAACGTCAGCCGGGGCGAGGGCGAAGCCCAGCCCGAGACATAGAAGCTGTTGGTCTTGAGCTCGTCGAAGGCATCGTCATTGACGAGATTGCGGTACCCTACGGTGATGCCCCCCTGCCCGCGCCAGGTTTTGCCGAGAGCCAGCGAGTGCATGACGTTGTCGGTCGCCAGCACATCACCGCTACGGCGCGCCCGATCCCAGATGAAGCTGTAACGACCGGACAGGCCCTCCTTAAGGAAGATTCTCCCGCCGCCCCACGCCGTATTGGCCGTGAGCGTATCCCCGAGATTCTTCAGGCGGTTTTCGTAATGCTGGAAACCGGCGTTCATCCAGATGTTGCGCCACCGGCGCAGAGGCGATGACGCCGATATCTTGAAGCGCTGACTCTGGCGGTCGTTGACGCTGTTGAGGTCGTCGGTGAAGCTCGAGCCCCGGTACTCGCCCGTAATGCTGCTCTGGCGATACTTGAACTGCGCTCCGGCGTGATACTGCGTGTGGCCGTAATCCACCTGCCCGATCGCCAGAAGCAAATCGGGCTGGTAGAGCTCGCGGAAGCTCCCCTTTTTCGCCGTGACCCCCAGGCCGCCGAACAGGCGTACCTGCGGATGCGGCTGAACCCACACGTCGCCGCCGCTCTGGCTCCGGCGGGTGAATTCGCTGCCGGCGAAATTGTAGGTGCGGCGATACTGGTTGCTGTAGGCGTTCAGCCCGAAGCGGCCGCTCTTGGTCAGCCCTGCGCGCAGGTTGCGATTGTTCAGCGTAATATTCTGCAAGTTGGCGGAAAGCCGCGTCCCGTCGTCGAACTGGTAGCGAAAACCGTTCAGCGAAAGGCCGAGTCCCTCATAGGTGTTGAAGGTCGGCTGGTTGGTGGCGAGATTCCCCTCCTCGTCCTGAATCGTATAGCCGATCTTGATGGCCCCCGCGTAGTCGCTTGCCTGCGCGCCGGCCGCCTGAAGTCCCACACCGAGCAGGGCGCCCGTCAAACAAAAGAGTAGGATGCGTCTCATCGTCAGGTCCTCAATCGTCCACGCCGTGGCAGTAGCAAGACGGCGGTCCGCCCGATATCCTGCTGCCCAGGTTGGCATCGAGCAGGTTGATGTTGTCGTTCGAACCGTGTATGTCCGTGTGGCAATCCATGCACGGGTACTGGCTTCCCAGGCCCCCGTGGAAGGTCTGGTGCAAAGGCGGCGTCCCGTGGCACTGCTGGCAGAGCAGGCTCCCCGGCTGCGTCAAGAGCCTGTCGTTGGCCGAGCCGTGCGGCGAGTGGCAGGCCGTGCAGCCGTCGCCTTCCGGCGAAAACGAACTCGTGGCTTCGTGCTCGAACACGTAGGGGCCGCTCTGCTCCGGGTGACACTGGTAGCAGTTGGCGCTCGGTCCGTGACCGAACGTCGGTTCCTTGCCCCCCGTAAAGTCGTGGCACGAAAGGCAGGTCACGTTCGCTTCGGCCACCGGGTGGGTGGAACGGCGCCTGAACCCTGCCGTAGGCCCGACGTGACACTGGCCGCAGAAATCGAGGTTGCGATCCAGAAGCAGCCCCTCGTTCCCCTTGTGCACCGAATGGCAGGATGCGCAGGAGAGATCTTTGCCGAGATGCGGGTCGAAACCGATGTTGTCGAGTTCCTGGTGGGCCACGTGGCATTTCTCGCAGGCGGCCGTGACCGTCTTGGTATCGGCCTTCCCCGGGTTCGTTATGTTCGAAGGGGAAGGATCCTCTATGTGCGCATCGGCGCCCCAGTGGCAGCTCACGCAGGCCACCACAACGGCGGGCTTGGCAAGCTTGCTGGAGAGCGCGTGGGGCGATCCCGAGAGCGTCGCATCGACACCCTCGTGACAGCCGAGGCAGGTTTCATCGTCGACGGGCGGGGCGCCCGAGTGTTCGGCGCCTACCGCTAATACCGTGAAACCGATGGCGATGAAAAATGCAACAATGAGGTGAGTTGCTGGCCGGATCGGATCTTGGTAGGTTCTCATAGTTTTGCCATTTTGATTTCCGCCATCCCCTATGACATTTCTGTGACAGATTAGATGTACGGTCAATCCAAGGCAAGCGAAAAATGATAATTATTTCACAATATCTATTTTTTAATGTATTGGTAGATAATCAAATAATAACAATTCCTATCCTTTTAAGTATGATTATCGTCAGCTCCTGTGAACCGGGCCAGCGATCCCCAAAGGGGCCGCCTTAAGGGCATTCCAGGAGCTAGATCGGCGGGCAGGGTGCCCGTTGGGAGTGATTTTGGAGGCGTCTGACCTGGTACGGCCCGCCCACACATTCCGGAACGCCGGAATCGCGCCGGCTCCTCCGGGAGCCAGGAAGCCCTTAAGGTGGTTGACGCGGGTCCCGCCGGGTTGGTAGGGGGGGCCCTCGGACTTCTCCGCGCCCGGCGCCGGACGGGACCGTCAGCCCCTCATGGACTCCAGGAAGGAAGTATTCGTCTTGGTTTTCTTGATGCGGTCCATCAGGAATTCCATCGCCTCGATCGGGTTCATCTCGGCTAAGAACTTGCGCAGCACCCACACCCGCTTGAGGATTTCGTCCGGCAGCAACACCTCCTCGCGGCGCGTGCCGGAACGATTGATGTCGATGGCGGGGAAGATGCGGCGATCGGCCAGCCGTCGATCCAGCACCATCTCCATGTTGCCGGTCCCCTTGAACTCCTCGAAGATCACTTCGTCCATGCGCGACCCGGTCTCGATCAGGGCCGTGGCGATGATCGTGAGACTTCCGCCCTGCTCCACGTTGCGTGCCGCTCCGAAGAAGCGCTTCGGCCGGTGCAGTGCGTTGGAGTCGACGCCGCCCGAGAGAATCTTGCCCGAGTGCGGCACCACGGAGTTGTGCGCGCGCGCCAGCCGCGTGATGGAATCGAGCAGGATCACGACGTCGTGCTTCTGCTCCACGAGCCGCTTGGCCTTTTCGATGACCATTTCCGCGACCTGCACGTGGCGCTCGGCCGGCTCGTCGAAGGTGGAGCTGATCACCTCGCCATTCACCGAGCGTTTCATGTCGGTCACTTCCTCCGGGCGTTCGTCGATCAAAAGCACGATCAGCTTCACCTCGGGGTGATTTGTCGTAATCGAGTTGGCGATCTTCTGCAACAGGATCGTCTTGCCCGCCTTGGGGGGCGACGTGATGAGCGCGCGCTGTCCCTTGCCGATGGGCGCAAGCAGGTCCATGATGCGCGTGGAGACCTCCTCGGCCGTGGTCTCGAGCTTCAGCTTCTCGTTCGGATAGAGCGGCGTGAGGTTGTCGAAGAGCGTCTTGTGCTTGCCGGTGTCCGGATGTTCGAAATTCACCGCTTCGATCTTAAGCAGCGCGAAATAGCGCTCGGTCTCCTTCGGCGGGCGGACCTGCCCGGAAATCGTGTCGCCGACGCGCAGGTCGAAGCGTTTGATCTGCGACGGCGAAACGTAGATGTCGTCCGGCCCGGGCAAATAGTTATAGTCGGAGGAGCGGAGGAACCCGTACCCCTCCTCGAGGATTTCCAGAACCCCTTCGGCAAAGATCAGGCCGTCCTTCTGGGTCTGTACCTCGAGGATCTTGAATATGAGCTCCTGCTTGCGCAGGCCGGAAACCCCGGGAATGTCGAGTTCTCCGGCGATTTCCAGAAGATCATTGATCGACTTGTTCTTGAGTTCGACGATGTCCATCGTTTTCACGACAGGTACCCCTTTCTTCATCCGAAGCGTGTGTTGCAGCGTGATTTGGAAGCCCGCCGACGACGGTGGGAACCGCCGGCCCGAAGGCCGGGGTCAGGTCGCAAGCGGAATTCTGGGCGCATCGCCCCAGAGGCGTTCCAGTTGATAGAATGTGCGTTTCTCCTTCAAAAACAGGTGGCATACGACGTCCACGTAATCCAGCACGATCCATTGCCCCGCCTCGTAGCCTTCGGTGTGCCACACCTTTTCACCCTGCTCTTCGAGGCCCTCCTGAATGCGATCGGCAGCGGCTCGCAGTTGCACGTCGGCATCGGCCGACGCGATGACGAAAAAGTCGGCCATTGTGCTGAGGCTGCGAAGATCGAGAACCAGGATTTGGTCGGTGCGTCTTTCGGCCGCCAGCTCAGCGCACAGTTTGGCGCAGTCCAGAGCGGCGAGCGGGCTGAATTTGGCCCGGGAGCGGTTTCGAGATGGTTGGGATGGCGGCAAAATCGGTAAGACTACGGCCTCCTCTTTCGGCTCTGGCTAAGGGTCTCGAAATCCTGCCCCAACAGGACGGTCACTTCGATATCCAGAAAATTGTCCGACAACGGCTGGTCGATCACGCGATCCTTATCCAGGCCGAGGAGGCGCGCGGCGGCGCGCGCCGGGTCCATGGACTCACCGCGCCCCAAGACGATCGTTTCGCGTACGTCGAACGTCGCGAAGTTCCCTTGGTCCACGACGTCGAAGTGATAGGACGTACTCTTGTCGCCCACGAGCAGGTCGGCCACATCTGACGCGGCGCCGGCGATTCCGCAGCCGTTGAGTACCTGCACCCGCACAAAAGCCTGCGGCCCCGTCGATTCTTCTTCGGCGCCGAAGGTGATCTTCTTGGCGAACGAATAGCCGTAGATCATGACGGCGACGAAGAGAACGACGAGCAAGGCCTCCCACATGGCCGACGGAGGCTTCGTAAAAAACCGCATCCGGTAACGCTTGAAGAACGGCACCGTGTTCTTGCGTCTGGGCATTTCCGTCGGTCCCCTAGCGGCGCCAAAAGCGAGGACCGAACGCGTACCCGTACCCCAAGTAGTAGGACGGCAGTGTGCGGACATCGACGATGAGGTTGAACTTGCTCGACGGGGCGTAGCTGAGCAGGAAGTTGGGTAGGATTTGCGCGTCGAGGTTCCGGCCGTCGCCGCCGAACAGCGCACCCGGGCTGTGCACCACGCCCAGGTCGAGCTGAACGTAAAGCGGGTCGGCGATCCGGTAGCCAATGGAGCTCATATATACACCCACATTCCGAGAGCCTGCCGGGCCCCCCGAGAAGTAGGAGAGGCTGTAACTCTGGGCGATCTGGAGGCGCGACGGATCGAAAAGACGAAACGGGCTGGCCTGGGTGTACAGGCTCGGTTGCCCGGATTCCATCTGGCCGGAGGGGGTGGCAGTGGCCCCGGAGGCGGTCTGGGCTGACGCCCTTGTCCACATCACACACGCTGTAAGGCCCAAAGCCAAAAGGGAAATTTTCATAGTCTGCCAACTCAGATGATTCTGCGCGCGTCCCCCACGCCCGGGAAATATACTCCTCATCCCTTGTCTGTCAATGACTTTATAGACGAAGGACCGTTCGCCTTCAGGATACCTTCGAACGCCTTCAACTGTTCCGGGGAATTGATTCCGCGCACTTCAATGTCGTTCTCGACACAATAGCCTGCGACCTTCAACCCGTTCTGCTTTAATATATTGACAAGGTCGGTGAGGTAGTACTCCCCCTGGGCGTTCGCCCGGCTCAGCCGGTCGATATGCTCCCAGAGCGGGCCTGCTTCAAAGGCGATGATGCCGCTGTTGATTTCGGTGATCGCGCGCTGGGCCGGTGTCGCATCCCCGTCTTCGACGATTCCCACCACCTCCCCCGCAGCGTCGCGCAGAATCCGCCCGTACTCCGCCGGATCATCCAGCTTCGCCGTCAAGAGCGTGCAGGAAGCCTTCTGTTCGTGATGATACGCGATGAAGCGGCGCATGGTCCCCGTGGTCAACAAAGGCGCATCGCCCACGAGCACCACGACCGTGCCGGCGAATCCGTCAAGGGCCGGTCGCGCCTGCATAACCGCGTGACCGGTGCCCCTCTGCGGGGATTGCAGGGCAAAGGCCAGTTCGCGCCCCGCAAGCACCGCCGTAACCGCCTCGGCCCGGTAGCCCACGACCACTACCGTGCGCGCCAGCCCAAGCGGCTCGATGGCATTGAGCACGTGCTCGATCAGCGTCGTGCCGGCGAGCCTGTGCAGGACCTTCGGGAGCGTCGAACCCATGCGCTTCCCAAGGCCGGCCGCGAGCACGACCGCGGCAACCGGTTTCATTTCGATTTGGACTTGATCCTGTTCCGCTCGTCTACGAGGACGACCGTCGGTGTGAAGGCGCGGGCTTCCTCCGGGGTCAAGAGCGCGTAGCTGATGATGATCACCTTGTCGCCTGCCAGACCGAGCCGAGCCGCCGGGCCGTTGAGGCAGACCTCGCCGGCCTCGCCCGAGATCAGGTAGGTCTCGAACCGTTCCCCGTTGTTGAGATTCACCACCTGCACGCGTTCGCCCACCAGCATGCCGGCGGCTTCGAGCAGGAGGGGATCCACCGCCAGGCTCCCTTCGTAGGCGAGTTCGGCCCCGGTGACCACCGCGCGGTGGATCTTCGCCTTGAACATCTGTAACATCATAAGCGTGTGAATATAATACGGAGGGCTCAGGAATTCAAGCGTACGCGCTGATTGTCTATGAGCCTTGTGTGCCCTACCCGTACAGCCGCCAGGAGGACGAGATCGCGTGTGTCCGGGGGTGGTTTCGCAAGGCTAACCGGTTCACGCACAACGAAATAATCGAGGCTGAGCCCGCGCACTTCGGCCAGCGAGCGGCGTCCGGCGCGCTCGGCCCCCCGGGGAGACGTTTCCCTCTTTCTGAGCCGTGCGGCCTGCAGGGCCAGGGTGCGCGGGAGGGCCAGGGCAATCCGGCGGTCCCGGGACGAGAGGTAGCGGTTGCGCGAGGAGAGCGCGAGCCCGTCGGGGTCGCGCACGGTGGGAAGCACCTTTAGCCTCAAGTCGAGATTCAGATCGGCGCAGAGCCTTCGCAGCACCACCGTCTGCTGAAAATCCTTCTGCCCGAAATAGGCCACGTGCGGACGGCAGATCGTGAAGAGCTTTAGGCAGACGGTGGCCACACCGCGCAAATGTCCCGGCCGGGACGCACCCTCGAGGATGCCGCCGAGAGCGCCGGGGTCCACCCAGGTGTCGAAGTCGGAAGGATACATGCCGGAGGCCCCTGGAGCGAAGAGCAGGTCGCAGCCGGCGGCGCGCAGGAGCCGGCGATCCGGTACGGGCGTTTGCGGATAGCGGCCGAGGTCCTCCTTTTGGCCGAATTGCGCGGGATTCACGAAAATCGTCGCGATGACGCGATTGGAGCCTTTGCGGGCGGCGTCGACCAGGGCCATGTGCCCGCGGTGCAGGGCGCCCATGGTCGGAACCAGTCCGACCTTCAGACCCCGGCGGCGCCAACTCTCCACCTGCCGGGTCACGGCTCCGGGAGATGTGATGACACGCAACGTCAGTAGCTTTCTTCGGCGGAAGGGAAGGTCCCCTCCTTGACGTCCCGAACGTACGCCTCGGCCGCTTCACGAAGCAGTTTGCCCAACTCGGCGTATCTGCGCACGAACTTCGGCTGGAATCCTTCGAACAGGCCGACGATATCGTTGATCACCATCACCTGTCCGTCGGTGTGCGGCCCCGCGCCGATGCCGATGGTGGGCACGCTCACCAGGCCCGTGATCTCGGTGGCCAGCTCCGTGGGGATGGCTTCGAGCACCATGCCGAACACGCCGGCACCGGCCAGCGCCCGGGCGCTCTGGGTCAGGTAGGATGCCTTTGCGGCATCTCTCCCCTGCACGCTGTAGCCGCCGAACCGATGGATCGATTGCGGCGTGAGCCCGATGTGCCCCATCACCGGAATTCCGACTTCCACGAGCCGCTTCACCAAGGGCGCCATCTCCACCCCCCCTTCGAGTTTCACCGCCTGCGCTCCCGCTTCCTTTATGAAGAGCCCGGCATTGTAAATCGCGTCGCGCTCGGAGGGCTGGTAGGAGAGAAAGGGCATGTCGGCGATCACCAGCGTGTTGGGGGCCCCGCGCACGACGGCCTTCGTGTGCGCGAGCATGAGCGGCATGTCGGCCGAGAGCGTCGTCGGCTGTCCGTGGTAGACCATGTTGACCGAGTCGCCCACGAGCAACGCCTCCACGCCGGCCGCTTCGAGCAGCCGGGCCGTGAAGTAATCGTACGCGGTCAGAACGGCGATGCGCTTGCCTTTCATGCTCGCGAAACGGCGCGCCGAAAGCGCTTTTTCGGGACTCATCGTACAGGCCTAGGGTGCCGGGACGTAGTACTGCTTGCCTTCCACCGGCCGGTCGAGCTGCTTCAGAAGGTCGTCGAAATGCGCGGGCGTCTGGACGAAGTCGATGTCGTCGGTCTTGACGACCAGAAGCGGCGTCTCTTCGTAGTGAAAGAAGAAGTAATTGTAGGCGGCGTTGAGCGCCTCGAGGTACTCGCGCTCGATCAGCCGTTCGTACGCGATGCGCCGCTTGCGAATGCGGTCGAACAGCACATCGGTACGCGCCTGCAGGTAGATCACGAGATCGGGCTTGGGCAGCTTGTCTTTCATCAGCGGCACGATTTTTTCATAGAGGAGGAGTTCGGGCTCGGAGAGATTCACGGAAGCAAACAGCCGGTCCTTGTCGAACAGGTAGTCGGACACGACCCGCTCGGCGAACAGGTCACGGGCCGCCAGCTGCCCGAGCTGGTGATATCGCGACAACAGAAAGAATACCTGCGTCTGAAAGGCGTAGCGCTGCCGGTTCTTGTAGAATTTCGACAAAAACGGGTTGTCCACGGCCGCTTCGAGGATGAGCTCGGCGTCGAGCCTTTGGGCCATCATGCGCGCGAACGTCGTCTTGCCGACCCCGATCACGCCTTCGACCGCCACGTAGGAGAGGTCAGGCACAGCCGGCCTCGGAGGGCTGAAGACGAATCCCCTGCGCGAGCAGCGCACCCGTCACATGCTCCGACAGCGGCCTGCCGGTACCGGGGTGAAAGGCGTCCGGGGCCAGCGCCAAAAGCGGCAGGAGGGCGAACGCGCGCCCAAAGAGCCGGGGGTGCGGAACCGTAAGCCGGGGCGTGGAAATCTGACGGCCTTCCCAGAACAGAATGTCGATGTCGAGCGTGCGCGGTGCATTGGGATACGAGCGCCTGCGCCCGCCTGAGGCTTCGATCGCAAAACAGGCCGAAAGCAATTCCTCGGGCGCGCCGGCCCAGAGCCCGGCCACGGCGCAATTCAAAAACGGCGGGCCGCCCGGATCACCCATAGCTTCCGTGTGATAGATCCGCGAGCCGGCCAGCAAAGTGAACCCGTGGAGCGCGGCCAGAGCGCGCACGGCCGACGCCAGGTTCTCCTCCCGCGCTCCGAGATTCGATCCGAGACCGAGACAGACGCGATCGGGCTTCAGGCTTGGCGCTCCTTGTCCAGTTCCACCTCGATATAATCGAGGTTTCCCGGAATCGGGGGAATCATTTTGCGCACGCGCACCCGGGCCCCGTCCACCGGGAACCTGCCGAGAATCCTCTCGACGATCCGCGTGGCCAGAGTCTCGATCAGCTGAATGTTGTCGGCGGACAGCACCTCCTCGACGGTGTCGTAGACCTGCTTGTAATTGATGGTGTCCTTGAGCGAGTCGCTCTGCCCGGCGCGCGAGAAATCGAAGCGCAGTTCGCAGTCCACCTCGTAGCGACGGCCGGTCTCGCGCTCCGCGCGCGAGACCCCGTGAAAGCCGTAAAACGTCATCCTTTGGAGCCGGACGGTACCCATGTATCCCTCATCTGGCGCAGGCGCTGCGGCCACAACCGGCCCAGGCGCGCGAATGCCGCGTTGATGGTTTCGGGACGGCGCGCCACCGAGAAGCGCAGGTAGCCTTCCCCTTCCTCGCCGAATGCGGCGCCGGGCGCCACCAGCACGTGCGCACGCGTCAGAAAGCGCCGCGCCAGCCGCACGTCGTCGCGCCGGGGGAGGTGCACCCAGAAAAACGGCCCTGCCACCGGTTTGCGGAACGACCAGCCGAGCGCCTCGAGCCCTTTGGCGACGACCGCGCGCCGCCGGCCGTACTCTTCGTTGTTTGCGCGCGTGATCGCGTCGTAACGGCGCATCGCCTCCATCCCGACCTGGAGGCGGAAGTTGTTGATGCCGGAGGTGAGGTTGGCCAGCGCCGCTTCGAGCGCCCCCAAAACGTCCGGATTGCCTACGGCGAACCCGAGCTGCAGGCCGGCGAGACTGTAGGTGAAACTGAAAGAGTGCAGTTCGACCGCCACCTGGCGTGCGCCGGGAATGTTCAAAAGCGAAATCGGCGGCTCCGAACCGAAGTAAATTTCCCCGTAAGCGAAATCGTGCACGATGAGCACGTTGTGCCGCCTGGCCCAGCGCACGAGGTCGATGAAAAAGGCGCGGTCGGGCGGGGTCGAGGTAGGGTTGTGCGGATAGTTCAAAAACAGGACGCGCGGCCGCACCTTCGTGGAGTCGAGTCGCGCAAGATTGGGGAGATAGTCATTGGCGCTCTTCAGCTCGACTTTCTGCGGAATGCCGCCGGCGAAGACCGCGGCGGCGCGGTACAGTCCGTACGAGGGATCGGCGATGCCCACCGGGTCTCCCGGATTGACCACCGCCGAGGCGAGAAAATAGACCGCCTGTTTGATTCCGGCGGTGGGAAGCACGCTCGTGCCCGGCCGGAGCTTGACGCCGAAGCGCAAAGCGAACCAGCGGGCGGCTTCGGCGCGGAAGCGATCGGCCAGGTCGTGCTTCACCAGCCGCAGCGCGTCCGGGTGGGCCAGCGCGTGCTGCATGTACTCGAGCAACTCGGGGTCGATACCCAGATCGGGGTCGAAGCGGCCGAGGTCGATCACTTCCACGCCGCGCCGGACCATGCGGTTTCTGATCCGCTCCAGCGCTACGAGCTCCGTAGGGCCAACCTGCTGAAGCCGCTCGGAAGGGCCGATGACTACTTTGCGCACGACGATTGTCCGCCTTCAGCGCGAAGGCCCGCCCGGCGTGCGGGCGAGAAGTTTCTCGAGCTTCTGCTTGTCGGCTTCACAGAGACCGCGGGCACCTCCCAGCACTGCCGCCCGGTGCAAGATTTCCGCGGCGTGCTCGACCAGCTCGAGGCGAAAATAGGCGCTGTCGAGGTCCGGCCCGAGGGCCAGCACGCCATGCTGTTCGAGCAGGAACGCGTCTGCGTGGGCCAGATGGGGCCTGAGACGGTCGGGGACTTCGTGCGAGCCCGGCGTGCCGTACGGCACCAGCGGTATGTCTCGCAGCTCCACCCACGTCTCGGGCATGCAGTCGATGCACATTTTCACGCCCGCAATCGCGAAAGCGGTGGCGAACGGGGGATGTCCGTGCGCGATCGCCGCGACGTCTCCGCG